>SMTZ1_10001818_pt1 | contig 21696 bp, 18 predicted proteins | sample DeeMarSWOR136_30_FD_25667 | JGI IMG/M metagenome (IMG submission 25667) | reverse complement strand
GCCGTACCAGGTTACATAGGTTAGCATGTCACCGGTCGGGTGTTTGATGCTGGGATCCCATTCAAAGCCACCGTCAGTGCTGTAGTAGACAGTGTTATTACAGAAACCACCAGCTATCAGTGATGCCTCGTCGGTATCACCGCACAAATCCAGGCTGATGATATCGGTGGCGCCGCCATCGTCACCGAGTAGACATCACCACCTGGAGCATAACAGGCTCCGCAATCGACAACACCGACAAACAGGGTCTCGGTATCCTCCCAGTCGTCGGGGAAGGCAATCCTGGAGGCATACGAACTGGCAAAATCATTGTCAGTCTCACAGTTCCACAGCAGCTCGGCAAAGTCGTGCCACTCGCAGACACCGCCGTCGGTGTAAACGACGCGGGTATGGCCATCACCAGCTTCACTGCTGATGACAACATATGTCTCGTCGCTGTCATCAAAATCGGGGGCGCAGCCTACGGCCAGCACATCGTACCCGGCATACTCACAACCCAGGTCCATGTCTGTCCACTCAGCCCCGTACGCCTCTTCATCCAGGTAGTAAACGCTGCCCGGGAAGATGTCAAGCTCACCGTCATCGTCAAGGTCAACACCGCTACAATGGGCGCGGGTGCCGATGAAGACCATGGGATCCTCATTTTGATAGCCGACATCAATGCTGGTAATGGGGCAGGTTAACAGGTAGCATTCCGCACAGGTAGGGTCAATGTCACAACCCTCGTCACAATAACAACAGGTGGGAATGCCGCAATCCCCAGCCAAGGCTACCTCAAGGGAGTCCCCGCCTAGACAGTCCCAGTCATCACCGGCGTCATCGGTCTTATAGACATAGTGTCCGTCGGTTACATACACGGTGTCGGCATCAGTGCTCGACGGAACCATGTCCACTACCCATCCGCCGGTATAGTCGGTTTCTTCCCAGGTGCGACCGCCATCGGTGGACTTGAATATGGAGTCGCCCATACCACTGACCATTCCGAATTCAATATTCTGAGTGCCCCAGCCGTACTCCAAATACGAACAACTATCCACAACCATCCCACAATCAACGAAGTCAATATAGCCGTAGGGGGACACCAAATCCCAGATACCATCCAGCACGAAGGGATCGTTACCCTCACAGGAACCGTAGAGGCTCATCGAGTCCTCGTCAACAGTACCGTGGAGGCAGACTGTTCCTAAACCTTCCTGGGTCTCACTGATGTCAAGCCAGACGAGAACATCGGTGGGCAGGAAGGCCTCGAACGCATCTCGCTCGCAGTCGTCCCAATTGACAGTCCCATTCCACCTGCCTGTAAGCTCGAGGTCAAGCGTTCCCGTGAACGGCTCCTGAGAGTTGTCAAATTCGGTCACGGTTAGCGTGCCCCCATCAATAAAGAACCTGGCGTCGGGAACGCAACGCTTGCCATGAACATACAGGGTGCCGTCAGTAGCCTCGGTTATCTCGCCGAGACGCATTATGGTCGGGTCCCAGAACCAGTCGCCCTCTTCACCCATCTTGGGAAAGTCAGCCTTATCCCACTCATTGATGACCGGATCGGCCGCCAATACCGTCGTAGCCGGAGCTGCAACCAACATCAGGCTGACCACCATAACAAAGGTTAGGCCTATACCCCATATCTTAGATATTTTCTTTTTCATCGACCTTTATTTTTCCTCCTTATCCGAATGTCTCCATAAAAACACAGAAAAACCCCTGTCTTCTTTTACATGGAGACAAAGCTAATTCTCTGGACTTCTATGCGTTTTCACTAACGCTCCCCCTTCCGGGCTCTCGCCATAGCCTCACCTCCTTTGCTGCCTACTATACTGGCATACCTCTGAAGGTACACAACTACTATAACATAATATTATTATTTGTCAAGCCCCTATGCGAAATCTGTCGACCCCTTGAAGCACCCAGGAAAATCTTAATTTTTGTAAGGCGTAGGATACCTCGTTATCGCCACTGGCGTAGCATTCTGGCTTTTCGTTACCTAGTAGCTTAGGTCCAATAACCAGTGGTAAGGTCTTACCAATAGGGGGGCATGGGTTCATCACTAGTTTGGGGTTATGAAAAAATAAGACATTATCATCCTGATTTTGGAAATGGATCATTCTATAGATGTGGAATTTGAAAGCGTGTTGCTATCTAGTATTGCCAGATGTTAGAATCGAGAAGCCTTGTGTATGTCTGAGCTCAAGTGAACCTAGGATATGGAGTTCTGAGCAATTACTAGTATAGATATGCAAATAGGAGTTCAGCGATAGCGACATATGAGCAAATTGATGGTTAGAACTAAATTCACAACAAACACTATATATGGTTCAGCTCTTGCTATAATCTTCGGATTGGCACTTTTACTGCGTACGTACTTCCCCCACGACACCGTCTTTTTAAAGAATTGGATAAAATTCAAGTGGTATGACTCCTGGTATCATATGCGGCTCGTGGAAAATCTGGTTCATCATTTCCCATCTCGCATCCAATTCGATCCATATACAGCCTTTCCTCATGGCCAAGCGGTCTTCTTTGCACCCCTCCCCGATTTACTGCTCGGTTTCTTTATATGGTTATTCAGTGCTGGCTCCCCATCGAAAGAAATGATAGAAACACTAGGTGCATATTTCCCAGCAATTCTAGGTGCGCTAGTGATTATCCCCGTGTTTTTCATCGGTAAGGAACTATTCAATAAGAAAGTGGGGCTTCTAGCAGCGGCTTTGGTCATGATATTTCCAGGTCAATTCCTGCTAAGATCCCTTCTCGGATTCACCGATCACCATGTCGCTGAGACTTTGTTTATATCGGCCGTGATGTTGTTCTTTATACTAGCGTTAAAAAGTAAAAACGAGACCCAGGTTTCTTACGATAAACTAAAACATAAAGACTGGGTGACGTTGAAAAAGCCTCTAATCTACTCGCTACTGGCTGGGATTTCACTCGGGCTTTATCTATTGTCCTGGTCGGCTGGAGCCTTTTTCATATTTATAATCCTCCTTGCTATTCTACTCCAGCATGTGTCCGACCACATGAGAAGCAGGTCAACCGATTATCTCTGTATCATCGGTATTCCATCCTTCCTTATTGCGCTGCTAATAGTTCTCCCATTTATCGGTGATTTCGGAATGGGAGAGATGCAAATCACAGCTCTACTTATCGGACTTCTTGGATTGCCGATACTAAGTGTCATATCTATGTTGATGATTAAGAAAAATATAAGCCGAATCTACTACCCTCTGGTGATCACAATACTTGTGGGAACAGCCTTAGCAATTCTACATTTGATTTCCCCTTCGTTATTCGATTCGATCGTAGGCGAATTCTACCGATTTAAACTAACCGGAGGTATGCTCACAATAGGCGAGGTGCAACCTCTAACCCTACCTCACGCATGGGAAGAGTTTACCACTAGTTTCTACCTCTCCCTCATATCTCTGGTTGCTGTAGCCTATCTAGTAATAAAGGAAGGTGCGCCAGATAAGATGTTACTTCTAACATGGAGTCTGCTTATCTTTCTCGCTATGTTCGGTCAAAATCGTTTTGCATACTACTATGCGGTTAACGCTGCTCTCTTAACCGCCTATTTATCCTGGATAACTGTGGGGTTTGTCAAAGCCAAGGTTATCCCTGAATCAATTAGAGAAGGGTGGACTAGGGGAAAGGAAACATTAGCGGTAGAAAAGAAAGAGAGCAAGAAAAGCAAGAAGTCAAAGCGAAGAAAGGTGGAAACCAAAAGAACTAGAAAGGGAACACTGATTGCCGGTCATCCAATATCCAAATACGTCTTCAGTATAATAACCATCTTGATCCTATTCTTCTTAGTGTTCTATCCCAATATTGGAATGGCAATAAATACTGCGAATAAGGCACACCAACCCGATGAAGGTTGGCATGAGGTCTTGACCTGGATGAGAGAGAATACCCCCGAACCCTTTGAAGACGCCGACTTTTTCTATGAGATATACGAAAAGCCAGCTGAAGGTGAAGCATACAGCTACCCGGACTCAGCATATGGCGTTATGGCCTGGTGGGATTACGGACACTGGATTACATATATCGCCCACCGCATACCGAACTCAAATCCACATCAGGTAGCCGTTCGAGAGGCCGCCCAGTACTTCACCGCCCAGGATGAGGAATCGGCAAATAAACTGCTCGATGATATGGGTTCCAGATACGTTGTCATTGATTTTTTGACTGCACTTCACGATCTTAGTCCTGTAACCAGTTCCAGGGGTAAGTTCGGTCCTATCGCCATATGGGCTGGTATGAAAGTGAGTGATTTCTTCGGAATATATTATTACAGGAGTCAAAGCGGAGTAGTTGAACCTGTCGTACTATATCACCCCAAATACTATCAATCTATGTCTACCCGGTTGTATGTATTTGAGGGCAAACAAGTAACCCCTGATAATTCGACAATAGTCATCTCCTATATTAACAGGACGAATGATAGAGGGAATTCATACAAAGAGATCACATCATACCAGAAGTTCGCCACCTATTATGAAGCGGTATCCTTTATTGAGAGTCACGGTAAAAATTATGTGGTTGTCGGCATGGATCAGTTTACCAGCCCTATTCCTCTTGAGAAATTGGAGCATTATTCACTTGTTCATGCTTCTCCCACTACATTGACTATAGCAAGTAGAGATAAAACCTCTACAGTGAAAATATTTGAGTACACACCGTAGTGGTTCAGTCTTCATGTCAAGTCCCTATCGGTGCCCAGTTGGTTGTATACTCCAAGTCTGTCTCCTAAAGAAGTAGGAAGACGAATCGAGCTCTTAATACGAATATCTCGTTCTATAAAGCCAAAGGTTATGAACTTGAATATATTAAAGTTAAAGCATCACCTTACAGACCCTCTTTATCGTAATTCCCTCTTCCTTATGACTAGTACCGCAGTGCTTACTGGCTTGGGTTTCTTCTTCTGGATGGTTGTTGCCCGGTATTACAGCGAATACGAGGTGGGTGTATCTGCAGCAATCATATCGGTAATTAATTTACTGGCCATTATTAGTAGTCTTGGGCTGGGTAGCGCCATAACCCGCTTTCTGCCTAAGGCTGAAAATCCTGTAGGGATGATAAACTCAAGCTTTATCATTTGCGGTATTTTTGCTCTGGTAGTGACAGGCATTTTTCTTGCTGGCATTGATGTGTTTTCTAAAGAAATCAACTTCATTGTCGATCACATCATATTCCTCCTGGCGTTTGTAGTTTTCACAGTTTGCCGGCCAATAACTATACTTCTAGGTGCGATATTTGTAGCCAAAAGAAGGGCCGAATTCACTCTAGTAAAGAATTCAATCTTTGCAGCGCTAAAAATACCGCTACCAATCCTATTAGTCATGTCTCTACACGCTTTTGGCATAGTGGGCTCTTGGGGTATAGCAGCTAGCATAGCTCTCGTTGTATCGCTTTTCATTTTTCTTCCCCGAATCCAAAGAGATTATAAGCCGACCCTAAAGATTAACTGGGATATTATGAAACTCATGTGGAAGTATTCTGCAGGCAGCTATTTGGCAAGGATATTTTTTAGTGCACCTGCACTGATCCTGCCTATCATAATCGTAAACAATATCGGCCCGGAGCACAATGCATACTTCTACGTGGCATGGACCATATCGAGCCTCCTATTTGAAATATCACATGCCACTGCTCGATCGCTGTTCGCCGAGGGATCCCATTTTGAAGAGAGACTGGCACCGGATGTACGTAGATCCTTTAAATTCATAGCTATGTTACTTATACCGGCTATGATTCTTGTGGTACTGTTAGGAAAATGGCTGCTCCTACTGTTTGGTGAAAGTTACTCTGACAACGCCCTCAAGCTACTTTGGATTTTAGCTTTCTCTAGCCCGTTTATAGCGGTAAACAGCATCTACACGAGTATACTGCGAGTGCAGTACAGGATTAAAGAGTTGATAGCACTACGAGCTTCCGTCGCTATCACGGTTCTCGTGGCAAGTGCTTTAATAACGCCCTATGTCGGGATCACTGGCACAGGCTATGTATGGACCGGGATTCAGGCCCTAGTCAGTGTTTATGCTGGTTTATTGATCAGGGTACGCTACAGGGCAATGAAGGCAGCCAACAAGAGTTTTACTAACCGGTTGGATGAGGACTGAGGTTTCAATTCTCCAGTGTGGTCTTTATGCGGGTAATATAATAACAATCCTTAGACACGTGACATGCCCCTGGTAGAACCGATCAATACCGTGATATTTACGATTTAATCAGCGTCTGATATAGCTTCAAATCTAGGGGTTATCTATCATTACAGTTTACATTAATTATGGCTTTTTCTACCCCATAATACGTTCTCTGATATATCCGTAGCTAAAACCGAGGCCAATGCTGAAGACTGCCACTACGAGGATCATCAATTGCGCAAGTTCCGTATATCTATAACATTTTTTCACTCTTCGGGGGATGTCTCTCGAGAGCAATTCCCTAAGATATGCCCCCTCGGTATGGATAGCATCTTTAGAGATATCAATGGCATGCAGTAAAGCTTTAGAATACCCTTGATAAAATGCCCGTCTGATGAGAGCGATAGCACCGAGCTTCGATTTGGTAATTTTGTGGTACACGATGGCGTGGGGATTGTATATTACGCCCTTGCCCAGGACTTGCTTCATCCGTAAAGCAAACTCTGGCTCTTCCGCTTGGATATACGACTTGCCCTTTTTGGAAAAACCAAGATTTTCATTGAAGCCACCGACTTGATTGAAAACCTGCCTTTTGAAACTCATATTGGGGCCAAAGGTATTGCGCACCTCACCTACTTTTTCCGCCGAAAAACCCTTATGCGTAACACCAACCAACCAATAGAGCTCCTCAGGTAAATAATGTGGCTGATCACATTCCCATATAGGCAGGATTTTGCCCCCCACAGCGATAGCGTCCCATTCCTTATATGTATCCTTCAAGGTCTCCAACCACTTACTGTCGGCAATTGCGTCATCGTCCGTAAAAGCAATGATATCTCCCCTAGACTCCTTTACACCGATATTCCTAGCTGCAGAAAGGCCTACATTTTGCTTCACAAGGACAGCCTTCAAATTATCATGCGCACCATAATCCGCGATGACCTGTCTATAAAGTTCATCGCTTCCATCGATAACTATAATTACCTCATTTTCACGATGGCTTTGTTGCAGAAGACTGCTCACGGCCTCTACCAGGTCACTGTGTTTGTCGGGATTGTGTGAGCAGATAATTGTTGATATCAACATGATTTTTCCATGATTCCATGATCAAGAATGGAAATGAGGGGTAATTACCATTAAACCAATTCAGAACCACCCTTTAAAAACTTCAATTTTAAACGCATTATTTTCTCTCTGAATTAGATGACGGGAACCCCGATAATCTTGTAGCAGTTTTAGGCCACACCTGTCAACATGTTCACCTCAATATGGTAGCCCGTTGCCTTAACCTTACTTGTTGGCTGCGGCCACATGCAGACACTAGTAAACCACGTCCAGCTGTAGTGCATATTTGATGTAAGCTGCTCATCATTAAAGCCAACTAGCGATTTCTAGTATGATTCTGGTTTTCCACTGATCCGTCTACAATTACCCCCAAACCCCTAACCCAAGGCAATTTGGGATCCACTCTCCAACACCCTGAGCATGTCGTCCTTATGAAAAGTGCAAAGGTGTAATCTGAATCCAGCAGACTATATGTGTAACCGAATAAGCCCAAATTATCGGTCACGGAGAGAATATGATGGCAGATAAGTTTGCCACCAGAATCACTTACTGGCTGAGATAACTTTTATTAAACCGGAATCTTTTCTTCAGGAGCATTTTCCCAATTCTGAGCCCATCTCGAAGAGATTTTAGTTTGGACCGAGTCCTGCGCCGCCTATAAGAAATGGGAATCTCGGTTATTCTGAAGCCACTCTTGGCTATCTCAATCAGCATGTTAACCTCTATATCGAATCCATTAGCATCCAGCTTCAGACCCTTTGCGACCTCCCCCCGGAAACCCCAGAATCCTGTACAGGGATCGCTAATCTTCATGCCGTACAGCAGATTTGCTATATGAGCCAGTATGGTGTTCCCGGCACGATTCATCCTTGTCATCGCCCCATTGGCTATGTACCCCTTCAGTCTAGATCCCAGGACTACATCGTATCCAGACTCCAGCACTTCAAGCATCCTCGGTAGATATCTGGCAGGATATGTGTAGTCCGAATCTAACATGAATATGTAATCAGAATCAGCGGCGAGGAACCCAGCTCTAATCGCGAATCCCTTACCCCGCCTCGGCTCACTAATAACAAGAGTGGCTCCCTTTTTGGCCACATCTCTTGTTCTATCTGTGCTTCCGTTATCAACCACTATTATGCTGGTTTGATATCCCTTACGTTCTATCTCTTTGATAGGTATCTCACCGATTACTTCACCAACAGTACTCTCTTCATTCAGAGCCGGTAGTATAATGCATATTCGCTTCGTCATAACCCATCCTAAAAAGTCAATCACCGCGGATTGTAAAGATTGAACTACAAAAACACCAAATTACATTAATTAATTGTATCACTTTGACAGAGCCTCCGCAATTACCTTAAATACGCAAAACGTCCCTTCTTATACGATTGGGTCATATAAGCTAATTTGCACTAATTGACATATACAGCCGCCTTATATAAACTTACCGTATAGAAATAGGCTATATTGCCAACAGTAAACAGGACCATCTCAGTTTTGTAGCCTATTATGGAGAATTTTATATAGTATCCCCACAGCTTCCTACTATGATTACTCTAGGGTAAATTACTGAGATGCGCAGCAGAAAAGGATTTTGATGCGAACGTCGAGTATGTTACTGATAAGGGTGAAGTATATCCTGAGGACGGAGGGATTGATTTCGTTGGTCAACAGGGCAGCATCATCTCTAATACGTCGCATCTTCCATTACGGAACCTTCTACCTTTATGAGCACACAACGGGCAATCATTATGAGGCTGACTTTATGCCTAGAATGCAAGATTTTACTTTTAAATTGGTAGCTACTAATCAACAGGCCTCCGAGCTCGCGGCAAATAGCTTTGAAGACTTCAGAGGTCGCTTTCTTAATTCCAGGCGGGGTCTGGACAAGGGAGCCATAGCCTTTTGCATTTTCCATGGACTAGAGCTAGCACATATAGGCTGGGTTGCTATGACTGAAGAGGCAAAGAATACTTTTGATACGCTTCCTTACTATGTAAACTTTTTAGACAATCAGGCCTGTACTGGTGGCACAATTACAGTGCCTAAATACCGCGGGAAGGGCTTGATGACCTACGGCTACTTTAAGAGATTCGAATATTTGAGGAAACATGGTATTACCACATCTCGAAATGCTGTTAATGCAGGCAATGTCGCTTCTCAGAAAGTTCATGCCAAGTTTGGCCCTATCATATATGCGAGAGCCCGCTATATAAAGATCCTGTGGTGGAAATTCTGGAAAGAGGTGCCTATTGAACATACTACCGTAACTAACCTTCCGAACTTGCCGCCTGTGGCCACAGAATAGCAGTATAGTTCTCATTTGGGACGCTTGTAAGAGGAGTAACATCGGCATTCGCTGAGTGAGCTTTATTCTTTGCTCAAGATAATTAGGTGGGACAAGAAGGAGAGCCGCGGTATGACATACACAGGGTAGGACACTGATTCTGACCTACTTTTATCTAATTTGCAGTTTAAATGCCTTTGCAGCAATGAGCCATCTCATAAGATACTTTGTTTTCCTTCACTCCAGTCTATCCTTTCAAGCAGGGTTGTGTGTATCCTTGTAGATACGGCCATAACGCCCGCCTCCCGGTTCAAGATTTAGAAGCTCTCTCAGCGCTCCCGGGGTCATGACTTTCCTTCCGTTGGCTTTGGCCAAGCTGTGGATTCGACGTATTAAGTCAACATTCCGCGATAACCTTGTGCGTTCTGGGTCGTACCAGATATTATCTTCCAATCCAACCCTAACCCCACCACCATAAGCAACGGCGATCGAGTTCATCATCAGTTGGCAATCGCCCACTCCTCCTAGACTCCAAAATGAATCCTGTGGCAAATCACGAATCATCACACCCACATGTAGCAAGTCAGCCTGAGCACACGCGATATTGCCTAGAATAAGGTTGAAATAGTGAGGTGGCTCAAGTAAGCCTTTTCTTTCCAAATATTTGGCATAGTTGATCATACCAGAATCAAACGCCTCGAGTTCCGGTAATATATTTCTGTACTTCATCTCTTGAGCGAGCGCCTGTATCATTTCAGGATCACTTATGCTGGCTTGCCGGTTGAAGTTCACAGAACTCAGAGTGAGACTCCCCATATCTGGTTTGACATTCCCTTCAAGCTTCAAGGGCTCTGCCCTTTCTTCGAACTCCCTAAAAGTACGCCCACTCAATGATACGACAACCACCAGATCGCTAGAGAACTTACGAATCCCGGCAATGATTTCACTATATACTTCAGCTTTGTAGGTGGGCTCACCGGTCCGTTCGTCCCGCGCATGTAAGTGCACCATGGTAATACCGACTTCGGTGGCTTCATGTACATTCTCCACAATTTCCTGAACAGTCGTAGGAACATGCGGTGTCATTTCCTTGGTGGGAATCATACCAGTCGGAGTCAAATTGATTATGAGATCCATCGTCATACAACTCGTATTGGTACGCTAGTGCACTGCTCCAATTGCCCCAGTACTTGGGAAATTAGTTCCAATTCTTTCTGATTTTGGGCAATTCAGTGCTACATACTGGGCGTATACGTTCAGTCGCAGGCTTATCATCTTTAATGGTGATGCTCCCGGCGTCATTTGCTTCCTTTTTAACGAGATACTTCGTACAATATACTTACAGTTAGTAACCTGCTTTTTGGTTATGAACGATAGCCCATTTCTACCATAATGTCAATAGCCACATAGTCACCCAAGCTCAGAAAATAGGTAAGAGAAGCCTGTTTTATTACCTCGTTTGACTCAGACAATTCTAGAATTTAGCTATAGACTATATCTATATGTAACAAATTGAAGAAATCGTAAGGTTAGATCCTTTTTTGCTGGGTGTATCTCTATGGGATGCGTTCACAATGCTGACTGTTCAAAGCCACTTCGTTTGACTGCCTTCACCGCGATATAGCGCCCAGTCAAGAACCGCGTCCTTTTTTTCTCGAGACGATCAAGCAGACATAAGCATTTCATGATCATGTTCTCGAGCTTACCTCGACTAAGCCTCCGCAAGGAAATCTCTAACCATCTTATTAAAACATCAGGATGTATATAGTGGAAAATAGCGGTCTTCTCTTCTACATCACAACCGATTTCATCGAGTATCTGCGTAAGTCTGGTAATGGGAATCGTCCTACCGATGATATACGGAGCCAACCTAAGGCGCATCCACAACTTCATGACAAAATATGGGGGGTAAGTTATATTACTGCTGTTGTCCAGAGTCAGAATGAGCCCGCCACCGGGTCGCAGAACTCGACACAACTCCGTCAGAGAAGTGACAATTTCAGCCTCAGTGGGGAAATGGTCGAGTGTGGAACCAGAAAATATTATATCAAATACGTTGTCCTTGAAGGGCAGGCACCTAACATCGCAGCTGATATATTTTGTAGCATCTGCACCATGCTCTTTCGCTCTTAATCGCGCCTGCCTTACTACCTCATGAGAGATATCTATTCCAACTACATCGTCAATGATTAACGGCAGGTTGAAGAGCAGCTGGTCTGGGCCTGAGGCTTCCTCAAAAAGGTCCGTTTTTAACATTATCGATGACGAGTCTCCGTGTACCCATCTCGTCAAAAGATCAATATGGACCATTCTTTTGTGCTCAGCAAGGATTATGCACCTAGTTCTTTTAGACAACTGCTCTGTCGCTAAGCGGTCCCAATAGTCTTGCCCGATTATCGATTTCTTCAAATCAATCCTCGCTCATGTACATAACGCCCTATCGCTTCTGGAAGGCATCTGCAGTTTATCCTTCCTATTTGCGATGTTTCCATTTCCCATAATTACTCGACATTTTGAACTGCAAATTGCGCCGCCTAATGTCAGTATTTGATGAAGAGTAGTTCAATTGTTGTCTAACCTGAGTTTTATCTGTTAAGCCACTGGTTCAATATGGCTTTCGTTAACACTCCTCAGTGCTTTACCTGCTAATCACTATATTTACTTAGAAGGTGCCCATATTATATCGACGTTTGGCTGGAAGTGGCAAGTGCGTCCTATTCCAAGACAGCTAACGGAACGGTGTCCAGATGACACTGTTGGGTTTAAATAATTGCCAATATAACAAAGTCACAGTAATCCACCTCAAACTTAGTTATACCAAACGTAACTAACCTTCCCTATAGAGTCATTGCCCTCAATTACTCCAGGTGTTATACTTGGTTGAGAGGAAGCGCATTGATGACGCACACACTGCATCGTCATGGATCCTATGAGTCACTTAGAAACGAGTTCATTGTGCTTACTTTTGGCGATACGTATTTGCTCGCCAAACAGAGAGCCTGGCTTCAAACTAAATTCCCCAGTCTATATCAGCTCCTTGAAAGAATAGCTATCGGTATTAGAGTTCTACGTCTATTCCAGGCTCTACGTAGTTTAAGGCACAAGGGAACGCCTAAAGTTAATATCCTCTTAAACTCCAAAGAGGATTTGTGCAGCTATTTAAAAAGGACGAAGCATATACACAGCAAGAAATCCGTAGCTAAATCCGTCGTTGTATCCGGGATTTTCGAAGATGTCAATGCCTGTCTTCATGAAGTTGGTCTGTGCCCACATACCGTTCAGTTCTCCCTTGGCCATTTTGGCAGAACGGAATTGCTGCCTTCTGCTAAGGTACTAGAGGTAACAACAATGTGCGGCCACCATATGATATCACCAAGGTTTGTCGAAGCCCTCGTGGAGGATGTAGGCAAGGGAAAGACCACCCCAGAAGCAGCAGCGAAGACTATGGGTTCTCTCTGTAGCTGTGGGATATTCAACGAAGTTCGTGCTGCGAAGATTATTTCGGATTTGGCAAAATGACTCCATGTAATCATCTACAGTAGATCGGTAGATGGCCACAACGAAAGAGATAAATGGTACAGAAGAAATTAGGTAAACGTAGCGTTAACGGAACGATTTCTCAACATCGTATCTCAGCAAATGCTGAAACAGACTACTGGTTTTCCATCTATAACCGCTCCGATTTCCTCGGGGATTGCTACCGGCAAAGATTGAAACAGGCACTATCGTGGGTGGACGCTTTTCAAATATCACAAAATGCCATCCTTTTAGACGCCGGATGTGGTGTTGGTATCTCCACACAAGAGATGGCGAAGAGGGGGTTCCACGTTATAGGGCTGGATTTCTCCGATGCTATGATAAAAAAGGCTCAGAGTGTATGTGAAGCTAAGCTATGGCGAAAGATACAATTTATGCAGGGAGACGTCGAGCGTTTGCCATTTGCCGATCACAGTTTTGAGGTGGTGGTCTGCCTAGGAGTGATAACGTACTTGAGATCGGAATCCACAACATTGAGTGAGATCTCAAGGGTCTTGAAACCGGGTGGAATGTTGATCCTAAGTGTAGTCAACAAGGCTCATTTGGCTCATTATTTAGATATACCGAAGTTTGCACATATTAGGTTACTGAAAACCATTGGTAGAAAAATCTCGCACTTAAATTACTCAATATCAAACGGTTCCAACACAGGGGTAAGAAGTTTTCTTATCCCTGAGATGCGAAAGTCACTAGTGAGACAACGGTTCATCGTACTTGACTATGCGACTATTCCTCTAGGATTGTTAACGTTCTCGGGTCGTACCATCCCTCCGGTTGAGCTCAATGCCAAAGTGGCGACGCTATTAGGAAAAACTTCTGGTATACCGATAATTGGGTCTTTCGGTGGCATGTGCATAGTAAAAGCTGTGAAGGGATAGTTGTAACTCACAAGAGGATGCAGATTCCATCCGTTAGCAAAGTCAAACAAAGCCGATGAAAATTGAAAATGGAGAGCAGGATATTTAGGCAAATGCCAACTCTGGTGATGTAAATGCGTATAGATCCACAAATATGCATTGGATGCATGGATTGTATCCCGGTCTGTAGTGTAGGAGCCATTGTCCAAAACGGTAATAAATGCGTAGTAGACCAGGATCAGTGTGTCGAATGCTATACATGTCTCAGGTCGAGAATCTGTAAAGAAGGCGCTTTAGAGGAAGTGCCCTTGGAATGGCCGCGGATAATACGGCGTGCTTTCAGTTCGGTGTCAGCGGTCCATGGAAGGACAGGGATTGCGGGGCGGGGAGAGGCTGAAATGAAAAACAACGACGTTACCGGGCGATACCGTCTAGGTAAAGTCGGATTCACGGTGGACGTAGGACGGCCAGGGCTGGGTACTGCTTTCGGTGACGTTGAGATGATTGCGATGGCAGTGGCAAGCCTAGGTGTTGAATTCGAACCAATGAATCCAGTCATAGGACTTATGGCTGATCGTACTACAGGTAGATTTAGGGATGACATTAAAAAGGAACGGGTAATGTCATGCATACTAGTGTTTCAAACCGAGGACGCCAAGTTGCTTGCCGTAATCGATGCTCTTAGAGACGTTTCTCGTAGGATCAACACAGTCTTCAGTGTTGGATGCATTAGTAGATGTAATCCCGATGGTACAGTACCGATAGAAGCCGTACTGAGGAAAGCCGGGGTATTTTATCGACCGAACGGTAAGACCAATATAGGAATTGGAAGGCCATTAGCCAAATGCTAAAGCAGTTGGACACTACTAGTATCCTTCATCATACGGAAGTGGTGGGATTAGAGGGTGATATCACTCGGCTCCGCGTAGGCCCTAGTTTCGCTGGTGAGGTCTTTGAGCCTGACCTAGGCTCACTAGGCTATATAGTCATAGACTCAACCGTGAACGGTTGGTGTTGTGGCGGTGTTCGTATGAGTCCTGATGTATCACTTCCTGAGGTTGCTGATCTGGCAAGAGCAATGACTTTGAAATTCGGTTATGTACGAAGCTACATGGGAGGGGCAAAGATAGGAATCCGACTAGATCCTGAAAGCTGCCCTGACTATAAACGGAGACTATTGAAGGCATTTGGCAAAGCCCTAGTTACCGTATTGAAGGATCATAATTACATCTTCGGGACAGACATGGGGACAACATTAGAAGATATACACGCCATCTTAGAAGCCGCTGGAATCAAAGCACCGAGGAATACTGCAGACTCGAAAGCGGAGTTCTATACAGGTTTAACCGTGCTAGCAGCGGCAGAGGCTGCTGCACGGTACAGGGGACTGGACATTGCCAAATGCACCTTAGCAGTAGAGGGCTTCGGTAAAGTGGGTGGTACCGTGGCACGCTTATTTTCAGAGAAAGGTGCGAAAGTGGTAGCTATCTCGACTGCACAGGGTGCTATCTACGATGAGAAAGGACTAAATATAGACAAGGCCATAGAACTATATCACCAAGTGGGTGATAGGGTGGTCGAGGTATATGATAGTGTGCAACGTATAAAGAGAAATGAGCTGTTAGAGCTTCCAGTAACTATACTCTCACCCTGTGCTGGTTGGCATAGTATCAATTCAGAAAATGCGCTGCGCGTAGCAGCAAGAATTATCTGCCCAGGAGCAAATGCATCAATTGCACCCGATGCTGAAAAGGTACTTACCGAACGCGGTATTTTGTCGATTCCAGACTTCATTGCGAATTGTGGTGGTGTGCTAGCGGACAGTTTGGATGCTGCGGGGCGAGACTTCACCAAGGGTCTAATTGAGAAAAGGATAGGAACTAGCGTAGCTCGAATACTGAACGATGCTACAAACCGTGGTCTGCCCGTTAGGGAAGTGGCCGAGTCAATTGCCAAAGAAAGATTCTGTAGCCTCAAGCTTGTGGCTGAATCACGAAAAGGAAAGATCCTAGGGAAGGCGTCTCGCCTGGCTTTTGAAAGATATCAACGGACACCTTTGCCTGAGTTGTTTATTAGACCTCTTCTTGCCTGGTATGCCATCAGAAGGATGAAACGTCTTTAAAGTTAATATCCCTGATTATCCTGAGTAATATATCATAGATTTCGTTTTCAAGTAACACTAAAAGCTACGCATTTACTGGACATTATCCCTGGTTTACCCTACGGGGGAATCTTACATTGATTGAATTATTTATGCAGAGTATTTCAAATAGCACAGCCCCACCGCCTATGGCGGAACATAGTGGTCAGGTTGACTAGACAATAAGGGAGAGACCACATCACAGACTGGATGTTGATGGGGATTATTTGTATGTAGCGTTTGGCATAGAGAAGTTCGCTAGAAACCACTATTTTGTCACAATAATCATGTATTGAGTGGACAGAGGTAATAGTTGCCTCGGTATTCTTACTGGATCCCTTGTTCCCCGCAAATGATAGAGGTATTTGTAAAAAGCTGTATCTACGAATCTGCTCTTCGCGATCTTCAAGAAAACGGGCGATAAAGAGAACAGCCCCAATGGAATCTCGTTAAGTATTATAAATCCACTTTCAATAAGGTGATGTCTTACTCTATCGGGTGGTAGTGGCCACCAATAATTGAAACTCAGCCTACTCCCGTAACGCACATAGTTAAACAACTTCCGTAGGTATCGAAGTATACGACATGTCGGTGTATCAAAAACAAGACAAAGAATACCTCTTGTTTTCAAGACTCTATAATACTCTTGTATAACCAGAGATGTCTGTGAGGCCGGGATGTGATCCAACGTAGAGAGGTCCAAGATTGCGTCATAGGTCATTTGCTCAAAGGGTAAACTCCGGATATCCCCACAAGCGACATCCAACTCTTGACTGCAATTATTTCTCTTTGCTCTTCGGCAGATTTGAGGTGAAATGTCAATACCAATCACATCCACTAATTCGATGGCTGCTCCCAAGAAATCATAGATGTTACCTCCCTTACTATCAAGAGCTTCGTTCCAGAGATCGCTTTTCAGAAGTAGAAAACGGTCACCCTCGGTTTTCTTAATTAGATGCATAATACATAGCCCGATGATCAGCTTTCTCTCTAGTCTCCAAAACGGTGCCAGATGTAACCCAAATTTGGAATATTGCATTGAGCTTACTAAACTATCAGACACACTATCCCAATACTCACGCAATGGTATAACCCTCCCTATAGAGCCAGCTGAAAAATACTATTAAAGCCCTAATGTTATCTTGGACACTTGTAGGTGATAGATTGCTCTTTGTACTAGGGACGTCGGGTTGTCCAGCCATTTCCTCTTTCTCCGGAGGAAGAGGATGAACTCCCTCACCAGCAACTCATTGAGATCTATCAACCCGATAAAAGAACAGAAACGGTAAAACAAGGCTGACGGCATACCCTATCCAGAACCGACGGCTACTGATCACCAATTAACCTCCCGTGTATTTCTCAATGCGCCAGCCAAGTAGTTATTACAGCTCACTTAGTAACCTCGTGGATATTGCTGCTGCCATTTCCATGCGCTGTTGATAATCTCTTTAAGCTCGGTAAATTTGGGCTGCCATCCTAGCTCATGGCGGATTTGCTGATAGCTGGCCACCAACCTAGCTGGGTCACCGGTACGGCGTGGCTTCACCAGAATAGGGATAGTCGCTCCCGTTACCTCACTGGCTGCATTTATTACCTGCTTCACTGACCAGCCTCGGCCATTACCTAGATTAAAAACCTTACCTCCCAACTGGTCTATTGCCTTTAATGACAAGACATGTGCCCGGGCTATATCCAACACATGGATATAGTCTCGAATACAAGTCCCATCTTCAGTATCGTAATCCTCACCATATATTGGGATCTGCTCTTCTAATCCCAGAGCTACCTTCAGGATTTTAGGAATCAGGTGTGTTTCCGGTCGGTGGTCTTCCCCATATAGCTGGCTAGCTCCGGCAGCGTTAAAGTAGCGAAGAGAAACGAAGGAGATTCCATAGGCCTCCCTGAACCGACTGAGAATCCTTTCAAACATCAACTTCGACTCACCATAGGCGTTTATTGGCCGTTCAGGATGCCCTTCCTTAATAGGTACTATCTCAGGCTCGCCATAGACGGCGGCTGTAGACGAGAATATAATCCTGGTAACGCCATACTCAAGCATACAACTCAGCAGGTTAAGACTATCAACCACATTACTCTGGAAATATCTTCCAGGATTAAGGACAGAAACCTCCACAATCGACTCTGCCGCTAAATGTACTACCGCATCTACTGATTGAGAGCGAAATACATTTTCTAGGTCTCTTTTATTAGCCAAGTCGCCTCGGATGAAAAGAGCTTTCGGGGAAAGGGCCTGGCTGTGGCCCTGCACTAAATTATCAAAGGCAATGACTTTATACCCATCCCTTAATAATTCCTCAGTTACTATGCTTCCTATGTATCCGGCGGCACCTGTTACAAAGATGTTCATTAGCAAATATCAAGCAGAACACTCTGGAGCCACATCAAACCGCCCTCAATTGTAAACTACAAATCTCACCACAGTCAAGGTATCCACTCAAATCCTTGAACCTATGGAGCTTCCTCGTTAGATGTTATCTTAACCTGATTGCCTATCCAAGTGAGGTATCGGTTTGGTGATACCTTACTCACCAATTAGAACTCTCTGTTTGCATCAGGGGTGGATGCTCACTAACGTAGCAGGAACACTCAAGGAAAGAGTCATCCTCGACATGATGTTTGGCCATGGTTGGCAAGGGATTGAGATTAGGCGAATTCTGGCCAAGGATGTCACAAATATCCATAAAAGCTTAATTTGTTGTTGGGGTAAGGAGCGCAATGCTAGTACCCGCTTCGTTCTTAATCACCACTTAGTCAAATTTGCGTTCCTGTAGCACATCCGGTATTGATATAAAGTTTATCATATATTTCACCTACTTTTTGAGCTAGCTCGTCAATTCCCTCTCATCAAAATAGCTTTGCATTTGCGAGATACGTCAGGTATAATTGCCCGAGAATATGTCGCTCATCTCTGATGCAATTAAATATTCGAGACTTGCCCTCGGCCTGCGGGGCTTCCTCCGCGAAACTATCACCTTAGAGGAGAGCAAGCGGGTTATCGCTGAGAGGCTGTGTAACCGGGAGAAAAACTTTCTTAGCTTGGTACAGAAAGGTATCTACCAGAACCCCAAGAGCCCCTTTTTCAAGCTGCTCGGGGTAGCCGGTTGCGAGTACGGTGATATCGAGTCCGGGGTAAACCAGGACGGGATTGAGACCACCCTAAAAAAGCTGCTGGCGGCCGGGGTCTATGTAAGCTGGGAGGAGTTCAAGGGGAGGAAAGAGGTGTTGAGAGGGGGGAGGCGTTTCAGCTTCAGCGAGAGGGACTTTGATAACCCCTTCCTTCCCGTTTACTACCAGACACAGAGCAGCGGCTCCCGGAGCGCCGGCACCAGGACAACCTTTGACCTCGGCAATATGTCAGCAACAAGCTATTATCGTTTGCTCATGCTGGTGGTTAACAACGCTCTGGATATTCCCCTAGGGCTTTGGAAACCGGTCTTCCCCGCTGGGTCTGGTATGAGTACTGTCTTAATGCAGTGGAGGACCGGAAAGCCGGTAGTCCGGTGGTTTTCACCCGTGGATGAAAGACAGGCGCAGTCATCACTATTACACCGCCTGGCGACAAGATATATCATCTATGGCGGCCGATTGTGGGGAGCCAAACTGGCCAAACCGGAGTACGTGGGTCTAGATGAGGCGATTAAGGTGGCGCAGTGGATGGCCGATACCAAGAAGCAGTCCGGCGGGTGTTGCCTCATGTGTTCTCCTAGCTCAGCAGTCAAGCTATGCCAGGCGGCGATAGAAAACGGGCTGGATATTGAGGGCACTCGCATTATAGTTAGTGGTGAACCACTGACTCCAGCCAAGCGCCAGCAAATAGAGGCAGTGGGGGCTTCGGTTACACCCAGATATAGTAATAGTGAGAGTGGTGGTATAGGTTATGGCTGTCTGGAAGCCGATGCCACCGATGATATTCATCTTTTCCACGACCGTTTAGCTTTAATTCAGCACCAGAGACGGGTGGAGAACGCTGATATCTATGTTGATGCCTTTCTTGTCACCACGCTCCTGCCATCGACACCCAAGATACTGCTCAATATGGAAAGCGATGACTATGGAGTTATGGAGACCCGGAGCTGTGGATGTGTGTTCGGCCAGTTGGGATTTGATACCCATATCCACGATATAAGAAGCTTCTCCAAGCTGACCGGTAGTGGTATAACCATTGTCGGCACTAACTTTGTCCGGATCCTGGAGGAGGTATTGCCGGCCAAGTACGGCGGTGCGGCAACGGATTACCAGCTCCTCGAGGAGGAGAGCAGGCAGGGACAAACTTACCTCAGCCTTATTGTCAGCCCTAATGTGGGGGTGGTGGATGAGAGCGACGTTATCACCACCGTGCTCAATGAGCTGCGCCGTGTTCCCCATTCTGGCAAACTAACCGCCGGGGTTTGGGCTCAGGCCAAGATACTCAGGGTCAAGCGGATGTACCCAATATCCAAGATGGGGAAGGTGATGACCCTGCAACTGACCAAGAAGGGATAATAAGGAGGTTACCATGATAAAGAAACTTACCGTCATAACCGGGGTGTTACTTTTAGTTTGCGCGCTGATAGCCCCCGGCTGCAATCCAGAGGTGGAACTAGTAGCGCCAGCCGATTTTTATAAAGGCAGGTCCATAGAGCTGGTATCCATGACTTCACCTGGAAACCTTAATGATCTAATCCTGCGCATAATGGCTTCGTATATAAGCGAGGATACTGGGGCCAGCGTGTCGGTTACCACCAGGAAGGGCGCCGGTGGTATAGAAGGCGCCAACTACATATACAAGGCTAAGCCAGACGGGCTTACCCTGGGGATGACATCCATGGTAAAGTACGTGGGCAACAAGATTTTAGGCGAGCCGGCGGCCGAATACGAGCTTGAAGAGATATCTTACATCATGTGCACACATCCCCGGCAAACCTACTTCTTTGTATCGCCGGATGGACCATATCAAACGGTGGCCGAGCTTCAGGCGGCTACCGACCTGAAGCTCGCTGCCACCAGCGCTTCAGGATATTGCTCCCTAGCCGGCCTAACCGTTATTGAACTGCTCGGTCTTGACGCTCAAGTCGTAACCGGCTTTAAAGGGACATCCGATATAGCCCTGGCAATACAACGAGGGGAGGTAACAGGCTACGCCGTATCAACTCAGCAAGCCTTGATAGATGCCGGAATTATAAAGCCGTTATTTGTCATTGCTACGGAAAGGGACCCGCTTAAGCCCGATGTGCCCGCCATCACCGAGCTGGTTGATTTGAGTGATGAGGACCTGGAGCTGGTCAATCTATGGGAGACAGTACTGAATAATGCCGGTCTGTTTATCACCTCACCGGGTGTGCCGGAGGACAGACTGGCCTATCTCCGCGACCTAGTTGACCAGTGGTACCAGGACGAGGGGTTCCGTGCTCAGGTAGATGCAGTCGCCGGTGAGGAGTTGACCATGTACCTAACAGGAGAAGAGGTGACCATGAGGATTCTGAATACAGCCTCTATTATTGGTCAGTTTCAGACCATCTTCACCGAGCTGGCGGCAAAGTACCGGCATTAAGCGATGCTTGAAGCATACGGAACGGCCTTATGTCCCCTGTTCCAGCCGATAAACCTGCTGGTAATGCTGGCGGCTGTTATCATTGGCTTAATCGTCGGCATTATTCCCGGTATCGG
>SMTZ1_10011159_pt1 | contig 21702 bp, 19 predicted proteins | sample DeeMarSWOR136_30_FD_25667 | JGI IMG/M metagenome (IMG submission 25667) | reverse complement strand
TCGTCTATGTTCTCAGGAGTAACCTGATCGGGCCGCGTTTCGAAGGTTAGACCGACGTTTCTGACATCAGCAGTTTCGTTTAGCTTCTTTGAGGCGTCAAGAGAGCTGCTCACTGAGCCATTCATTGCATCAAGACTGCCCTTGACGAAGCGCTCTCGATATTCTGACTCCTTGGAACACCAGTCACCACCCATCACAATCAGTTCGACCTTCTGAATTGAGTGCCCAATCGTGCGGAGTTGATTGAGTCTGTTGGTCGTCTGTCGATACGAATCGAAGTCATGCTGTAGGCCCCTCATGGTGGCTGGTTCGTGGCCAGTATAGCTCTGGGGAACCCCCAGATCAGGCCCTCCTGGGCAATAAGCGCACTTTCCGTGAGGGCACTTGTGCGGCTCTGTCATAACAGCTACAACTGCCACGCCAGAAACTGTTCGAACTGGTCGTTTCTGCATAAGAGGCTGGAGTATCTCAAGTTCTTCGGGAATAGCAGCCTGAAGCACATCAGCATTTGACGGCACTCGGGAAGCCTTCTTCCCTGCACATACTCTGGTCTTGATTCGGTTTATCTCCTGCCTTGTGAGAGACTTCTCTGAAGTGAGTAGGGCGTCTATTATCTCCCTGTGAAGGCTATAGTCATTCAACACAGACATTCTGATTCAGTGATCTGCGATGTGCGATTAAAGAAATCGGTCTGACAGATGTCACTACACAAGGTAAGGCTTAAAACATGAACCTGCGATGACGGGTGTAGCGAAGAGGTAGAATAGAATGCCTGGTTCACACGGTTCTTTGACAAAGGCTGGAAAGGTGCGTGAGTCGACCCCAAAGGTTCGAAGTCGTGAAAGGCACACTCCGATCCCTAGAGTACGCAACAAGAACAACTACACGAAGCGCTTCGTGAAAGGAAGGCTAGTTGGGCAGGCTAAGACTAGGTAATCTTCAGCACTCTTTCTTCAGACCCATCGAATCCCGATGGTATTCCCCAAACTCAGTTATGCGTTCAAGCTGACTTCTATTGAACACTGGACCATCGATGCAGACAAGGTCACCAGTGGGATCCATTGCGCATGTTCCACAGAGACCACACCCGCACTTCATGAAACGCTCCAATGATGCTTGAAAACCCATCTTCTTCTCAGTGGCCAACTTGTGCAGCCCAGATAGCATCAGCTCCGGACCACAAGTGTAGAGGACCTCAGCGGTCTTGGATGACAAGATGTGTTTTGCGGCATCTGTAGCTAGTCCCTCGAACCCCGCCGAACCGTCATCTGTGGACAGTTCCAAATTGAACCCGTTTATGGTCAATGCTTCGAACTCCTGTGTATACACAAGTTCGTCCTTTGTCTTCGCACCATTTAGAAGGACTACATCTACGCCTCGGTCGAGCAGTTCATAGGTCAGGGGTCTGAGTGGAGCCATTCCTATCCCGCCGCCCACTACAAGGGCGCTCTTGCAGTCTGAGTCGAAGTACGTACCAAACGGCCCTCGTATTCCGATTCTCTGTCCTTTTTGCATGGAGGCTAAGGCATTCGTGGCCTCTCCGATGGGAAGCACGGTGATCCCAATCAGAGGGGGTCTCAGAAGCGACACGCTCATCGGAATCTCGTCTACTCCTGGTATCCATACCATCAGGAACTGCCCTGGATGGATGTTCTCAACCGCGGGGTGCTCGAAGACTAGCGTACGTGCATACTTGTTCTCTTTCACGACATCGGTAACAGACACCGCTGTCGGATTACCCATTAGTTGTTCCATGTCCAATGTTCAGTCCCTCCCGGCTGCACCCACAATCTCAGAGGTGCTTACAAAGCCCTCTTCTCGAAGGTACTTCTGAACACCTTCTTTGATTCTCTGAAAGACATCAATCCCGGAGATGAGTGCAGTACCAATCTGAATGGCGCTCGCTCCAGCAAGATGCATCTCAATAGCATCCTCCCAAGTTGAAACTCCACCCACGCCGATGATGGGGATTGACAGCTTCCCGTACAGGTCATATACGCATCTAACAGCAATTGGAAAGATTGGAGGACCTGAGAGACCTCCCACGCGGTTTCCTAGCACGGGTCGACGCTGGAAGATGTCAATCTTCATTCCACGAACTGTGTTTATGGCCACCACCGCATCAGCCCCAGCACGTTCCGCGGCAACACCTATGGAGAGCACGTCGGAAGCGTTGGGAGTAATCTTTGCAAAGACAGGGCAATGAACTGCATCCTTCACCGCCTTGACATAGTCGAAGGTGAGTTCCGGGTCATGGGAGATTTGACTAATCTCTGCATGTGGACAGGAGAGATTCAGCTCGATAGCTGCTGGGCCCATCTTCTCTCCCTTAACCGCAACTTCCGTGACCTCTTCCACCGTATTGCCAAATACACTCAGGACGACTGGCACGCCAGCATCTTTGAGATTCGCCATCTCGTCATGAAAAGCATCAATTCCCGGGTTTGTCAGGCCAACGGCATTGAGCAATCCTCCGTGGGAGACTGAGAGAATCGGTCCTGAATGCCCTTTCCTAGGCTCAGGACCGATTGACTTGGTGACAACGGCATCAGCGCCAGAATCCGCCACTCGACGGAGTATTGAACCAGTCACTCCCAAGATCCCTGATGCAAGCCAGTATCCTTCTATCTTCAACAAGACACCTGGGTGAGTCAGGAACATGCAAGCGGTAATAAGGAAAGTGGCTATTCGCGTGAGAACCCAAGTTCGCTGAATAGTCAAACTTATCCGCTGCTCGGCCAGTCACTCATTCTCGGGGTACACATATTGAAGACCTTCCTAGTCCTCACAAGCTTTGGGTTCTTTCTGCTTGACAAAGATGGAGAAGTAGTATCAAAGCATCTTACATACCCGGATTCTGGACTTGCTGCTTCAGAGATTGCTGCCGTTGACAATGGCGAAGTGACTGAGAATCTCAGAAGTGTGGCAGAAGAACTGAGCAAACTAGGAACTGATGGACTAGTTGTGGAGAACAGCGCTCTGGGACAACTTCTGTCGCAACTGGTTTCGATACCAGTCTCTACTGAGGAGGACTCTTCAGTCACCAAATGGTTTCGTGAGAACCAAGACTCGCATCTGATAGACAACGGTATCCTTGAATCCAAGAGTGACGTAGACTCGTTTAGACGTGAGGTTTCAATCCAACTGGCCAGGGCGGCAATAACAGCGGCTAGTGAGGAGAGAGACCTCCTTGTCAAACATGCTATAGATGCGATTGGGGAGATAGACAAGTCAATGAATGTGTTAGTGATGCGGCTCAGGGAGTGGTACTCGCTTCACCACCCGTCACTGAACAGACTAGTGGAGGATCAAGATCTATACTCCCGAATAGTTGTCAGTTTTGCCGGACGTACCGATGTCAATGAAGACCGTTTGATTGAGATTGGTGTGCCCACATCATTGGCCCGTTCAATAGTAGAGAACTTGAAGAAGGACATCGGTGCCCCATTTCAGCCAGCAGACCTTGCCGTAGTTCGAAGTCTTGCAGAAGGTGTTCAGAACTTGTACAAGAGGAGAGTAGATCTTGAAGGCTATGTCACTGAGATGATGACTTCAGTCGCACCCAATATTACTGCCCTTGTGGGCCCATTGGTCGGAGCCCGTTTGATAAGCCTCGCAGGATCTTTGAAGGACTTGGCCAGGAAACCGTCCAGTACAGTCCAGGTATTTGGTGCTGAGAAGGCTCTTTTCAGAAGCCTCAAGACCGGCGCAGATCCTCCAAAGCACGGCATAATCTATCAAGTACCTGATGTTCATTCGGCACCGTACTGGCAGAGAGGAAAGATTGCAAGAGCACTAGCCGGAAAGATATCCATAGCAGCCCGTATCGATGCATACTCCGACCGAGATGTTGGAGAGAGCCTGAGGCAGAAGTTCTTGAAGAGAACAGAAGAGATCAAAAGACAGAATCCCGAGGCTCCACCACCCAAACCTCCTAAGAAACACCCCCGCCGCACTCGAAAGACTCAAGGAAAGAAGAGGGGGTTGAGAGGAGGAGGCAGCTAGTGCTCAAGGTTGTGCCCCACAAGTTTCCAGGCATTTTTGAAGTGCAAGACAAGGGAAAGTCCTCTCTTGCAACTCGCACGCTTGTTCCAAGACAGAGTGTCTACGGGGAAAGGGTAATAGCTGATGGCGAACACGAGTACCGCTATTGGACACCGAGAAGATCCAAACTCGCAGCGGCCATTCGGAGAGGACTGGTACAGATGCCAATTCAGCCGGGTTCCAGATTGCTGTACCTAGGAGCTGCATCTGGTACTACTGTGAGTCACTGTTCTGACATTGTCGGCCCTGACGGAGTTGTGTATGCGGTGGAGTTCTCACCGAGGGCCGCTCGAGGGCTTCTAGAATTGGCACAGTCACGGAGCAACATAGTGCCTATTGTTGAGGATGCAAGATATCCGGCGAGGTACTCCTCTCTCGTATCTGGCCCCATAGATGTAGTCTACCAAGACATCGCACAACCGGACCAATCCCGTATTCTTCGTGACAACGTCAAGACCTACTGCTCCTTCGGTGCTTGGGGACTCATAGCAATCAAGGCTAGGAGTATTGATTCAGTAGCGCCTGTTGACAAAATTTACAGCAAGGAGGTCGCCACTCTTGATAGATTGGGACTTGAGGTGACTGAGAACATCGACCTTGAACCACTAGAAAGAGACCATCGCTTTGTGGTCTGTCGAGTCACGGAGGAAATAGGTTGAATCCGCCCATTGATAGAATAATCGAACACGAGATTGATTCGATTAACGACCATATGCCGGTCACCAGACACACAGTAGATGAACTGTTGCAGTCTGATTCACCTCACTACATAACGAGGGGGGGTGAAGTTTCGATTCTCAAGAAAGATGAGATTGCGAAGATTGCAGGGGAGGTTCCATCTCGATTTCACAAGGATATCAGGCTTCCCATTGTGATTCTACGCCGGATGGACTACGGACCTGGGATCTATTCGATTTCAGGGGAGAAGGCCGAGCTATTTCTTGTTCATCGTGTCCTAGGACATGTTGACCTACAATGGGGAGATTTCCAGACTTGGAAGCCGGTGGAGAAGCTGATGCGCCCACAAGTACAGGCCGTAAGACGGAGGTTTCCTTCTACCACCTGCATAGGTTTCGTCACAACAGTAGACGACGAATGAAATCGGGTTGACCGACTCTATGCATAGATGCAGCAGCTTACATTCAGAAATGTCTAAAAAACTTCAAGAGGGAACACGAGAAAGGCTTCTAGGATGACAAGAGCACGAACACAGCTAATCAAGGAGGTAACTGCAAACCTAGAGGAGGCTGGGTTCGACATCTCAACACAATGCGACTTGAGACCTAGCTGCTTTGACATGGCAGCACGAAGAGGGGACCAACTGATTCTGATCAAGATGCTTGGCAACATAGATGCATTCACCCAAGAGGATGCAATGGCGTTACAGCTCGTGGCACAGTTCTTTGATGCAGTACCCTTGATTGTGGGGAAGAAGACTAGGAGGGGAATCCTGGATAACGGAGTCGTCTACAGAAGGCACGGAGTTTCCACAGTTGCTCCACACAGCTTCCAGAGCATGATAATCCAAGAGGAGAAGCCAAGAGAGTTCATTCAACGAGGTGGAAGGTTCGTCACGATTGATGGTGCCAAGTTGAAAGAGGTTCGAATCTCACGTAGCATGACACAAGAGGAGCTAGCAGGATGCATCCAGGTCTCTGCACGAGCGATTCTTGCGTACGAGAAAGATGAGATGGATGTCAGTACTGATGTGGCGGAGCGTCTGGAGAAGGAGCTAGAAACCGACCTGATGATTCCTATCGACCTCCTGACTGAAACATCCATTCGCAAGGACATTCCCCAGAGTAGTACCTCACCTGACATGCCATACCTCACTCAGCGTGTAAACGACTTCTTCGAGAAGCTGGGAATGACTGTGTGGTGGACGGATAGGGCTCCCTTCCATGCTGTTGCGAGTGAGAAAGGCCCTCCTCTGATGTCCGGAGTTGGCTCACTCAGGAGTTGGACTCTTCAGAAGCGTATGGAGATTATGAAGAGCGTTTCGCAGGTGACAGAGTCTGACGCGGTGGTCATTGTCGAAGAGGGGCAGACAGATGAGTGTGTGTCAGACGTGCCGGTAATAAGGCAGCTTGAGCTGGATGACATAGACAAGCCCCGTGAACTTAAGAAGATCATCGAGGAAAGGTCGGAGAGATAGTCTAATCGCCATCAAGACGGGATTGAATACTCTCAGCTTCATCTAGGATTCGCTTCACGGACTCCCAGCTCTTCCGGACTATAGGCGGCAGGCGAGCGCCCCGTTTTACGAGATTTTGTACGTATCTCACTGACTTGGGATCATTCGGATATCCCGATCCGAAGTCGCCATAGACCTGATGCAGCTCTGCAATGACCCTCTCCCGTTCTTCCTTTGCAATGATTGATGCTGCAGAAACTATTGGATACTTCGAGTCAGCCTTGTGTTCAGAGATAATCGTGCACCCTTTTGCCAACAGCCTACTTCTTTCTCCGATTACATCGCCGAACCGGTCAGCCTTCACGTCTGCTGCGTCAAGATACGCAACTCTGGGCTGCAATTCCTTCAACACTGAAACGAACTGCCCAATCTCAATCTCGTTGAGTGAAACACCTCTTCTGCGGAGTCTGTCAATATCCGAGGCCGCAACAGAGCTAATCTCCACCTTCTTGGCAATCTTGCGAACCGATGCCGCAAGCTGACTTCGCCGTCTTGGGGTCAGAACCTTAGAATCCCTGACCTTGAGTTTTGCTAGGCTTGGAAGTGCATCATCTTCAAGCAGAACACCACAGACCACCAGTGGACCAATCATTGGACCTCGTCCTGCCTCATCGACTCCGGCAGTGCCCCAAAGACCCTTGTTTCTGGGATTTGATTCGCTCATGGCTATCGGGCAACAGAATTCTGCTGGACCTACTTAATGGTTGCCAAAACAAGTGTGGGCGTAGCGGTGAAAATGGTGGGGCGAGTGGGATTTGAACCCACGATCGACGAGTGTCTTCGGCGACGGTCAGATTCATGACCCCGCTGTTCTGGCTCGAAACGAGCCTGGATCTGGAGCCCGTCGCCATGCCGGACTAGGCCACCGCCCCGAAATCGAGGGCGAGGACACTGACACGGGTTAAGAACTTTTCGTAGGAGAAAGGGGTGTCTGGTCATCAGAACGACGTGAAGAAGCGTCGCGTCGGTCACAGACAAAATGCCCAAAATGCGATAACTTCCTGACTAGCGAAGACATAACGGACCTGAAATTCAGGGGCGTTCTGTACACGCACTATGCCTATGTCTGTAGAATATGTGGCTACATAATCGGATTCAGTGCAGGCCGGCCGTAGTGTCGGCGTATCTCGTGATTTGAAGGGAGGTTCTGACCGAGAAGCACTTCCCCTTTCAATGTCTTTGGTCGGGGATTAGCCTCTATGAGCATTCCTATCTCCATTGTAATCGGTCCCCAGTCCGATGTCATGTGCCTCTTCAATGCCACTGGAAGTCATCCCATTCTTGGAGTGCCATCGTCTTGCATTCATATCTGGTCTGCATCGGAGCAGTAGCTTTGCATCGTTGTTGCAGAATGCTGAGAGTATCGTATCTGTCCTGATCCTAAGCAATCATGTCCCGCAAATAGGGAGCCCATGTATTGTGGCAATCTGTCTTTGCATCGTGCAAACTCGACTCCGCAAAGCTAGGGTCTTCATCTGAAACCTGAAAGATGACTTCCTGCTGTAGGCTCTCTAGCATGTCGCATACCTCATCCAGATCCATAGGCAAAAGACCATCTTCAAGTCGACACTTGATCTTGAAGCCTCTTGTGTACTCGATTCTTGCGGCCCAAGAGTGACGTGCCAATACTTGGTCAATTGCCATTCTTAGTATTCTCTTTGCCACTCTGGCCCCCATGGCTTTCGAGCAAGCCTTCATCATTCGTGTAAGTATGCATTCATTGATGAGAACCAGCTGCCGCTCGAGTGACGCTCTTTGGATTAGACCCCTATTTACGAGAAGTCCAAGCTCTAGGAGACTGTCCCCAACATGCTGAGGCTGTACCTTCCTGAGTATTGAAGCAATAGGTGATCGTCCATCGAGAGCACCTATTGTCTTGATTGAGTCGATGGAAAGACCCAAAGGATTACTGGCTGTTAGAAGAAGACTAGATGACCCTCCCGATAGTAGGAGAATGTCATTCTCATCGGGCACATAGACTACGTTGATACTTCTGTTCCAGAGGGCTCTGGATATCACCTCAGCTGTGTCGGCAAAGCTTGCATCTAGAATGCTCATGGCCTCGTCCAGCGTCTGTCTGTCCTTCATACCAAGGAGAATCTTTGCTATCTTGAATGACCAGCTTGGCAAGTCAGATGATATCGATTCTTCATTCCAGTCTAATCCCTTGAGAATGACTGACCTTCCGCATAGTCTGTCGCCAACAAACGTTCGCCTGACGAAATTGTCGAACTCTTTGAACGCACCTCCTTCAATCCCATCTGCATCCCTTAGCACAGCGAAGCAGTCCTCGAATTCCCTAACAACCCGGCGCAATCTGCTCCTGACTTCATCTGTTTCTCTTTTCACTACCAGAACGCCTAGAGCCCAATCCCCTCCCTCAACGAGGAGAGTGGAGTCAGAACCATAATGGGTCCTCCAATGGGTCAGCTCCTTTCCTGTTATTTCGCCCATGAAGCTTGTTATGGCTGACACAAATCCGGAGATGACTTGTGCATCTTGAACCCCATGTACAAACTCATGGGAGTATGGGGCTACACCTGTGAATCGGTTCAGAATGAATAGGAGTTTCTCATTGGAGAGTTCTGAGTAATCTTGCGTCGTTGCCCTGCCCTCTTGGACGCCCAAGAGGGAAGCTAAAATGCTGCGAGACGAATTTCCGACCCTCACTTTGAGGCGTCCCTCTTTATCTGGTTTGTTACTATGATGAAACGTACTTGCCGATGGCATCAAAGAGATCCTTGCTTCGAATTGGCTTGGTCAGAAAGCCCAGAGCTCCAACACTCATAGCTTCATCTTCCACTGTATTGTCTGCACTTATGAACACAATCACGGCGGAAGAATCAAGGTGCAAGATTTCACGGGTTGCTGTCACTCCGTTCATCACGGGCATCCGATGGTCCATAAGGACAATGTCTGGCCTCTTGTTCAATGCTACATACTTCTCTATAGCTTCAGCTCCATCGTATGCATGCTCAACGACAAAGTGACCGCCAATGGTTAGGATTCGCTCAAGTACCTTGTGAAGAAAAGTATCATCATCAACTATCATGACTCCGACCATTATTGACTTCCCTCCTGGCCAGTCTCATCTTTCTGTGTATACCTCATTAGAATAACAAAGTTGGCTCCCTTTGAATGGTCATTCTCTACTCTATCCTCAACACGAATGTATGCTCCGTAGCTATCTAGAACAGTCTTCACCAAAGTCAACCCGAGTCCTAGACCCATTATGCTCTCTCTACGATGAGAAAGCTTGTCAAACACCATCTCCTTCTCGAGATTAGGAATCCCCGGTCCATGGTCCTTGATTTGAATTCGCAAAAAGGGAGTGTGTTTGATGACTTCCGACTCCACCTCAATCTTGACCTCTGGCTTCGTGTCGAATTTCATAGAATTATGAAAAAGACTGAAGAACACATCCTCCAAGAACCTGTCTGCCATCACAGCATGCTGACCAGGGGCAAGGTCTGTTGTTAGCTTCAGTTGCTTGTCGGGAAACGCCTTGTCTGCTAGTTCGGCTGCGGCCGTTATTACTTCATGCAGGTCCAGCAAAGCGGTCTTTGGGCTCTTTGCGTAGATTTGAGTGATCTTACGAACGTTGGCAACGAGGCTGGACGCTCTCTCCAGCTCAGACAGCCCCTCCTGAATAAGCCCTTCATGCTGAGGAGGAATATCTGGACTCAACAGGAGAATCTCTAGCATGGACAGTATCTCTTGATTTATGTTCATGAGATCATGAGCCATTAGGTCTACAAGGAATTCATTGCGTGCCCTTGACTCAGCCAATTCCTCCTCGGTCTTCCTGCGATCAGTGATGTCCCTGAAGAAACCAGTTGCTGCAACTATCCTGTCTTCTTCTCTGCGTGGGAACAGGCTGCCCTCCACGACTCTCGTGTCGCCCTCCTTTGTCACCAAGACTACTTCCACATCCGTCTTGGTTTTTCCTTTCAGGACTTGGGAAATCAGCTCTTGGTGTTTCTTCAGGTAACCAGGGAACAATATGTCTTTGACTTTAAGCTCTCTCAAATCCTTCTCTGAATATCCAAGAGTTTCGAGCCATGCACGGTTGACAAATTCGAAACTGCCGTCAGGCTCGATACTGTGAATCAGGTCGTTTGTCCCGTCAATCAGAGAAAGAACCAGCTGCAGATTTTCCAATTTGGCCAACATCCATACCTATGTCTCAGGAACGTCTTTGACAGGCAACACACGAGTCCTGCATTGCGATTGGATTCCCGTGAATTATGAATCTTGTTCGTAGGAATCATTGTCAGTCCTTCAGTGCTGAAACGCGGATGTTGCATCTCTTCTCTCTAAGATTCGGACTCCAGACTGTTTCCATAATCTGCCCACTCTGAGAATACTCATAAGTAACAGATGGCGTATTCAAGCTAGGTCCAAGAGGACTCGAATAAGCTGAAGTCTGAGAAGACTACCAATCCTTCGTGAACCATGAGTCAGATTCATGGAACAATGAAGAGAAATCGTGACGAGGGGCATTCTTGTCTGCTGATGATAGAGTTGCACATCAAATAGTGTGTCTACACAACATTACAAAGCTTCTCTCGGACCCAGAGCGAGAACTAGAAGAAGTCCTTGACACACTCGTGCATCTCCTCCCTGAAGGATGGCAATTCCCAGACATAACAGCAGCGAGGATAGTGTACGATAGTAGACAAATGTGCTCATCCAATTTTGTGGAAGCTCCATGGGTACAGTGTGCTGAGATCTGGGTACTTGATAGGAATGTGGGTAAGTTAGAGGTTCGATACCTGACAGAGAAACCTGAAGCAGATGAAGGACCCTTCCTTCTACTAGAACGAAACCTTCTAGAAACGGTGGCAGCTGAGCTCGGGAATTACTTCGAACGCAAGGAGATGGAACAGACAAGAGCGCGACAGACTAGAGAGCTGGAGCTGTACGCGTCACTCCTACGTCACGACCTGAGAAACGATGTGGGGGTTCTTCTTGGCAATGTTGATGCCATCAGGATGTTGGCATCAGATAGAGATGAAATCGTGGAAGAGCTGCTAGTTTCCACTGAAGCAGTCTGTGACCGAATGCTAAGCCTTCTCAAGGCGTTTGGCCTTTCAGTAAAGATGGCTGAGGGCAACATCGTTTCTTTGGTCAGGAGAGTGTCCAAACAAGCAGAAGAGGCCAGCATGAATCTCTCAGTTGTAATAGAGGTAGACGATGACGCAGAAGAGCTAACAGTCCCTGAAAGTGTCCTTCTTCCCACGGTCTTCGATAACCTTCTCAGGAACGCTGCTACTCATGCGGGCGAGAACCCTACAGTCAACATTAGGATATCGAGAGAAGGCGACCAAGTCAGGCTAATAGTGTCAGATGACGGCCCTGGAGTCCCAGAGGAGATTCGCGATGCGCTGTTCAGAAGAGGGGGCTCCACACGAGTTGGGGGAGGACTTGGACTTTACTTGTCACGAGAGATCGTTGAAGCAATGGGCGGCTCAATTGAACTTGAACCGTCACAGCCACGATGTGGTGCAACATTCAGCATCCTATTGCCTCTGCTCTAGTGCTTGAAGAACATGGATTGTTTGCCGCACCATTCCGCGCCTAGGAGGCTCCAATGTACATGGGAAGCTGCTCTAGGGCCATCTCAGCACTCGTGACTCCCCCTCGACAATGCTGAGTCACGAAATCAGACAGCCTTAAGACAAAGCTATGTCATCGTACTTGGTTGTCTAGGGACCAATACACTAGACAGGGGAAGGTGATAGAGGAGATGACAGTCATGAGAAGGCTTGTGTCTCTCGTCGCAAAGAGAAAGGTACGGGAGATTGAGCATGTGCTCAATAATCAAGTAGAACTCAATGAAGAGAAGCTCAAGTCAATTCTCAAGAAGAACAGCAGTACTCTGTACGGTCGAATGCATAAGTTCGATACGATATCGACACCAGAACAGTACGCGGAAAGCGTGCCCCTGACAGACGCCAAGAGCATGCAGCCGTGGATTGAGAAGGTCCACAGGAATCCCACAGGAGGAGTTCTCACCTCTGAGGACGTCATTTGGTATCTGATGACCTCTGGAACTACAGGGAAGCCAAAGAAGCTGCCAATCACGCGGAGTGGTCTAAAGGATACGAAGACTGGCTCCATGTACGGATGGATGTCCTACATGACCTGTGAACCTGGCAACGACAGGATCGTTGATGGAACTATGGTCACCATTGGAGCCCCTGCGGAGATAGAGAGGATCAATGGTATACCAGTTGGATACGCAACTGGCTTCTACATGACCAGACAGAACAAAATCTTCCAACGTCTCGTTAGACCAGGGATGGACGTATTCAATATGACTGACAATGAAGCAAAGATGTGGATTTACGCAAAGCTGATTGCATCAAGTAAGACCACAGTAGTCCAGGGCATTGCGACGCTCGGCCTAGCTCTACTAAGAAGAATTCAGAATGAGTATGGGCCTGCATTGCTTCAAGAATTCAGAGGGACAAAGCATGAAGACAGAATCAAGAGCGCTCTCAATGATGATGGCACTATGAATCTTGGGACACTATGTAGTTCTACGGGCTTTCGGAGGCTGGACTTGCAGGTATTCAGACCACGACAGAACCAGGAATACAACTCCTGACCAATCTGGTCCACATGGAGTTCATTCCTGAGAGAGAAGTGGAGTCTGAGGATGCCCACGCAATCCCACTTAGTGAGGTCAAGAAGGGCAATAGGTACGAGTTTGTGATGACTGGTGCCAATGGATGGTATAGATACCGTCCTGGTGATCTTTTGACCATCGCAAGTACTGATCCCTATACCGTCACCAAGATTGCCAGAACGGGACGAGCTATCAACATGGCAGGTGAGAAGCTGTCTGAAGCACATGTGCAGAATGCGATCTCGGCAGCCAGTGAGAAGACCGGAGCCAGTGTCATGGACTACACAGTCGTGGGTATGTTGGACCGAGCTGAAGGACTTCCATACTACACTCTGGCCGCTATGTTCGGGGACGAGACCAATCCTGGTGACTTTGTCATAGCCTTTGAGGATGAGATTAAGGCCACGAATACAGAGTTTAAGATACTGAGAGAAACTGGAGCGCTGGGACCGACTCAAATCGAGTACATGCACAAGTCCTTCGCGGAGGAAGTAGTGAGAGAAACACATGTTCAAGCCAAACCCATCCCACTGACGGATGACACGAGAGTCCTAGATATATGGAGGCAGCTGAGCAAGAAGAAATGATGCTGACTTGGGACTCCAGAAAGTCATTGCTGGCATCAAGAATGAGGGGAGACCTAGAGCAGGTGGAGGGTATCACCGGCATTCAGATTTAGTCAAACCATCACACACAAGTCAGACGTGGCAACTTCAGTGGTACTGTCGACAGAAGAGCATATCCTGCTATCTTCGAGCCGCGGGCAGCTCAATCACGAACTTAACGCCCTCTTCGGCTGATCTTGGCGAACGATCTTCCGCATGTATTGTCCCACCGTATCTACGTACGAGCGCACCAGCAAGCGGAAGCTCGATTCCGCTTCCAGGAGATGCTGACCGATTCTGCCAGTCGAACATACGAGTCTTTGCTGAATCGGGAATCTTCGGGCCACCATCCGAAACCTCTATTCTGATGATCTTGTTGTCCTGTGGTGAAACCTTGATCATAACATCAACTGTTCCTCGTGGGACAGTCATACGGTGGATGCTATACTTGATGATTGCCGTGAAACACTGCACGAGAATGTCTTCTGCAAGAATATTAGGAATCTGTCCCGCAGTCATCAGATTGAACGAAACTTCTCTCCCGGGCTGAGACTCTCTGACCCGCTCATATGCTTCTGCAATCATATCGTGGACACTAATCGCTTCAAGCTTGATGTCCTGGTCCCCGGGCTGTGCAATTGACTTCACCTCATGAAGGAATGCGACTGAGCGCAGGACCTGGGCTTTGATCATTTCCAAGCTCTCAGAGAGAGAATCTGAGTTCTCTAGATTGTATTCTGCAGTTTCAGACTCTAGTAGAATCCCCTGCAGCATGTTGCCCATATCATGACTTAACATGTCAAGATAGAACTGAGCAAGGTCGCGTTCGCTTGTCAGTCTGCCAAGAAGTTGAGAGAGTTGCTCTGTTTCCGATTCTTCGACGGTACCTGTCACATCATTCAAGATGACTAGTACGGTGATCGGCCTACCTTCCGTGTCCAGGCGATGTGGGAGGATATCAACCTGATACAGTCTGTCTGAATCCAATGGGTCGATTCTGACGTAAGGAATCGTCACCTCCACGCAGTCAGTGAATACTCGCTCCATGCCATCATCTATGTAGGGCAAAATCGTCCGAGCTGTCCGAACGCCGACATCTCTCGATTCAGTCAATTCGGAGAAATCGGTCAGTCTTGACGTTTCAATATGCCCTTGTTTATCCACTACTAAGATGCCTACTTTCAGCTTCGAATAGATACCAGCAAATGTAACAGTACCCATAACGGCGCCGCCCGCGGCAAATAACAGCAAAGATGTCACCAACGATGCGATTCCGAGCTCAACCTGACGAAGTAACGATGCGAATATCCCCGTCACAAAAATCATTGTAAGATATCCAGCAATGACTAACGTAGTCCCCCGCTCGTACTCAGGTTTCGCAATCACATACGGGTTATCACGAAATAAGTATAGATAGTATAGAACCAGCCCTCCAAGAACAGGCCAAAGAATGATTGGTGCTAACATTCTGGCCGTTTCCGCATCCAACAGAAGATAGAGAACTGTGAAGAGCGGAAGGAAGACCACAGGTAATGCATATGTGGCTGGACGCACCCACCTACTCACCATCTTGGTTCTTGCCATCGCGCTTTTGTGAAGCATGTCCAGTCCGAGAAGCATTAGCGGTAGCCCAATGACATAATCCAGAGCACGAAGAATGGACCTCAGCTCAACACCGGGGTCCATATTGAGCCAGAAATACAGGTTAAGATGATTGATTGCCGCAAAAAGAGCAAAGAGAGTGAAGGTTATTGCACTGCGACTGCCTTTCCATAGAAATTGGTGGCCGAAGAACACAGCGACTAGTATGGCCACTGCCGCTGAGAATAGCGCAAACTCATACATGTGCAGCTGAACTTCCAGGTATCAGTAACACGGCCGCATCTACGTGCCTACAGATTAGTCCCGAATCCTACAGGGCAATTATAGTCTAATCAATTGTTTTAGTGTGAATCTTGGGATAAAAAAGAAGACGTACCGGCGTCTAGACAGCGGTCTTTGGCTGGCCAAAGATAGACTTGAGCATCACAACACTAAGACATGGATTTGCCCTAGAGTCAAGGTGACTAGGCAAGCTACGCAGGATTCGTGATAGTTCTTGTTGCCTAGCAGTGTGGGGTGAAGTCTATTCCTTGTTCTCTCCAATATCTCGGAGAATGACCTGATAGAACTTCAGGCCAGATATCTCGACTGTGCCCGCAGCACATTGGACGGGAACACTATTACTGTCCTTCCTCATGACCGTCAGCTCTTCAGTAGCGGACCCACGAAGACTCACAGTTTCCATGAGCTTGCCAGCACTTTCAACGAACTCTGGAGTGATGAAGTTGTAAATAGGACTGCCTAATAGTTCTTCACGAAAATAGCCCAAAAGCTCTAGTAGGCGTTTGTTGACGTCAACCACTGTGGCACCTGCATCGCATAGCATGGTGGCATCCATGGACTGCTGGAACAATTCCCGGTATCTCTCTTCGCTAACACGAAGTGCTTCTTCCGCCTTCTTCTCCTCTGTGATGTCTCGTATGACTGCAACAAGACTCTGCCCATCATCATGAAGATTCATTGCCGCCGAGAACCAGAGATGCACTCCGTCCAACTCGACTGAATAGTCAAGAGTGCCTGCATTCCCTGTCTTCCTAATCTTCTTTCCGACCTCCCTGAGGTTCACAGCAATGTGCTGAGGCATGATACTGTCTACGGGGTGCCCCACGGAGGCCTCAGCCGTAGCATGAACGAAGAACTGCGCAGTAGTTCGAAAATATGCCCCTCTGACCCGTTTGTTTCCCGACTTCTCTCTTGGTGGATGCTGCTCAATTAGGCCCTGTTCCTGAAGCTTCCTGAGGTGGTAATAGCAAATGGGCGTACGTAGAGACAGACTTGGCTCCGCAGAATGGATTGAATCCAGAATCTCTGGAACCGTCATCCAGAGTCTTTGAACTGGCTTCTCCACTGTCGTTGACTCTATGATTCGAGTGCCATCTTCCAGTGTTCGTTCCTTCTTAGTGACTTCACTCTTGTAGTCCACTTGTCCCCGGTCAAGCGCCCGCAGAATCTCTCTCCTAACGGGATCATACAGAGAAGCTCTCTGCTCGGTGCTCTTGAGGAGTAGGAAGGTCCTATGTTCTGTTGCAGGCAATTCAGTCCCAGTGCTGTCTTGCATAGTCATCTGATTGTCACATTCATCATTTCGGTCAAACAGAACTCTCCTTTGACTGCACTGATTAACGACCCCAGCAATATTTATTTGTTTTTGACTCGGAATGATATTATATTCAAGAAGAGTTGAATAACGAGGGTTGGTTAGTCTGCTCACACTGACAGAGATTACTGGACTCCCACAAGGTAGTCTCACACATTCAGAGGCCATGGATCCTGCCAGAGTGTATCTTGGGAGCTTGCCGTTTCCGAAACCATGCGGTATCATGCAAAGGACCATGAAGGAGAATGTCTTCAATGCTCGAACATTTATGGAAAGAAAGGGTCTCTGATGTACCACGCTTGGACCGATTGGTCGCCAGAACCGCGGATGACCAGTCAGATATTATCAATGAGAGGGCTCTCTTTCTCTTCGACAGCAATGAAGGATTCGTTCATTACTCACACGAGTTTGTTCAGGGACTGGTCGACACAGAGTTCAGAGCTGCCTTCGTAGCCGCGATGTCTAGCTTGCTGACAGGGAGTTCTGACCCAAGCAGGTCGTCTGCAAAGACCTTGGTGACTTCAGACGGCGTCTACCTAGTTGAACACGGTGAATGGTCAATCGGTCTTATTGCTGCATCTGTGGAAAGAGACCAGCTCCGTAGTCAACTGAAGTTAGTCATCTCTGAGTTTGAATCGCGGTTTGGGACCCTCCGAGGTAGAAGTCTGGGCCCAGACCGGGTTCCTGATTTCGATGACTATGTGATGAGAGTCTTTCTGGCTGATAGAATCTGGGAGCGCACCCTTTTGAAGAGAACTTCAAACCCAGATAATGTCGATGTGCCGGAGGACGTAAGTAGGTTCACCGCCAGACTGTTCTCCCATGGGCAAACAGTTAGAGAAGCAGCAGACGCGCAACATCTATCCATAGACATTGCGCTGGAACTCGCAATGAAAGCCTGTTGGTCTGGCGCACTCTCTGCCATCAGCCCGGAACCGCTCGGTGAGGTGCATGCACCCACGGAGAAGGCCAAGCGGCTTCTTTTCAGCGGTCATAAGTCCAGTACCATCTCCTTGGCTACTGCTCAAGTCGTGGCGCGTATGGATGGCCGCACTCCGACCCTTTCCCTCCTGCAGGGCACTCCAGTAGAGGAGTTCAATCGAATAGGATACGAACTCGGAGCACTCATTATGAATGGACTTGTCACTCGAGTTTCCCCTGGAGCCACCAAAATAGTCGAGTATGAAGTCTTCATGACCCGCCTGCTTGACGCATGCTCTGATCTGGTTGGTTCCGGAGTTGCATTCCGCTATTTCGAAGAGGCAAGAGCAAAGGCCGCTGTTGCCTTTCCATGGGTTGCGGCAGTAAAGATCAGGCCCGGAGGAAAGGTTGAATGTCCTACGTGGGGCCCAGGCTTCCTTGCTCTGAGTGAGGATGCTGTAACTGCAGGACTCGGCAGAATCGTTTCTACCATCAAGGACCAACTATCTGACGACGTAGGTGATGAACGCAGTCATGTGGTCGTTGACTCCATCGCATCAAGCATTGGAATCGATCTGGGGATACTGGGTGCACTCTTTGAGTTCGCGATGCGGATAAAGAGGTTGATTCGGGGGATGCCCGGTTGAATCGCCCGCTGAGACCCTCATTGACCGGTTGTATTCTGTTCCTTGTGGGATTTCTGGTGCTAGCGAGCTCGTTGGATGACCGAATCTTGGGGCTTGTGACTCTTGATTTGCTCTCTTTTGATGCGCTTGCCATTGTTGCCTTGACCTTCTCGGTGATTATCGGGACCAGAGGAGCCACAAGTCTTGCGAGAAGGAAACTCGGAAGACTGGACTACCTGTTTGTCTCTCTGTGCATGACTCTTCTCTTTGGACTAGTGGGTGCGGTAGCTATTCTGGAGGCCCCGCTCTTGGCACTTGAAACTGAAGGACTTGGGCTCATGTTTCTTATCCATTCAGTTGGACTAGTCCCAATTGTGAGCTACGTGTTCATCTATAGAAGCACGGAGAGAAGGTTGTTGTCGAAAGGATCCGATTTCGCATCACCTGTTCAGGCGCGAGCAGCTCTCGTATTATTGACGGTCTGCTCTGTGGTGTTGCTGACTCTTCTCTCTATTGGATATGTGTCCCTGTCGGTCATGATTATAGAGGTCGCACTGACAAATGAGATACTTGCACTTGCTGGAATCGTATCCATTGGCAGGATATTGATAAGCCCAGGACTTAGAAAGGCCCTGCGGCGCGTGATGGTTGGTCTGGTGCTGCTTTTGGTAGCTGACTTGAGCCTTATCGTAGCGATGACATTTGACTTACTCATGGGTCTGAGTCTTGTCATATCCGTACAAGTTCTCAGTTCCCTTTCCATCGTTTCCGGAATGACCATCTACGCATTAGTACAGAACGGAAACACTAGAGACCCACCTGCTACTCTCTCTCTCCTGACTCCCACCTGAGGACTATCTCAAAGTTCGCTCCTCTTGAATGATTGCCTTGGACTCTGTCCTTCACAATTATGTCACCGCCATAATTCTCCAGAATCTTCTTGACTAGAGTCAGCCCGAGCCCCATTCCCAAGATGGTTTCCCTTCTGTGCAGGCGCATGTCAAAGATCGACTTCTTATCGCTATCCGAAATGCCCGGCCCATGGTCTTTAATCTGAATCTTGAGGAGGGGAGTGTCTATGACCGGCTCAACATCTACCTCTACTTTCACTTTATCCTTCTTGTCGAACTTCATAGAGTTGTGCAAGAGACTATAGAATACATCCTCCAAGTATTCGTCGACAATCAATCCGTATTGACCGGGTTTCACATTGGTTTCGAGAGCAAGCTCTTTCTGTGAGAAGTCTTCTCTCACTGATTTCGCAGCCTTTTCGAGCACTTCTGCAAGGTCTAACTTCATCGTTTCGGGGACTACCGTTTCTAGACTTGCTAGCTTCCTGACATTTATGATTAGATTGGATGCTCTCTCAACCTCTGATAGACAATCTTGAATGAGGCTTCTTGACTCTCCAGAAATCGAGGGGTCATGTAGCAGCACCTCAAGGGTAGAGAGGGTCTCTTGGTTTATGTTTGTGAGGTCGTGAACCATCAAATCGGCTAAGAAGTCCGATCGGGCCCTCGATTCCTTGAGTTTCATCTCCATTATCTTCCTTTCACTGACATCGCGGAAGAATCCTGTTGCAGCGATGATTTTCTCCGCTTCTCTTCGCGGAAAGAGGCTGCCTTCGACATATACTATGTCGCCGGTCTTGGTCGTAAAGGCCAGCTCAACACCAGTATTAGACTCGCCGACAAGAGTTGCAGATATCAGTCTGAGATGCTCATCCAAATGGTCAGGGTAGATAATGTCCTGGAGAAACAGGGAATCAAGCTCACTTTCGTCGTATCCGAGCGTTTCAAGCCAGGCGTTGTTCACAAACTCGAAGCAGCCATCCGAGTCAACACTATGTATTAGGTCGCTGGCCCCTTCAATGAGAGAGATAATCAAATGGTAGCTTTCCATTCCAATAGAATCCCCCTTCTTCAGAACCGGAAGAATGCCCAACAGCATCCTCGTATCGGCATCGCTGTTTTACATGTGTTCATTATGAATCTTGTTCGCCTAGACGATAATCGTCTTTGATGAGACTAGGTGGTTCGGTGGCTCTCTCATCACGCTCGGGCATACTGGCACGCCCTTTGACACGTGGCCTTCTCATACATCTGGTCAAGTCACATGGAGCCGTTTCACATTGCCACCCCCATGACTGCTCTGTCGGCATACTCAAATCATCAGAATGAGATTGCATCTCAGTAGGACTGGTCCAATGTTATCTTAGAGGCTGTCGTCGATGAGTCTTGACGAGTATCGTCTGTGTGAGAGGTGTGGTGGCACCGCACGCTATGTGGGACTGGAACAGACACCAGCTGGAATACGTAGGAAGTTCCGATGTGACTCATGCGGATGGGAATTCTACGGATAGCTTCTTCAGATATCTTCAGGCAGAGCTGGAATATACTACGAGCGTTCGTGTGTCGTCAGGCCAGACTTCTCCTCGGAGAGTATATGCTCATTGTTCGCGATGCCAAGCATGTTGGCAAGATGCTCGTGCAAAGATTGAATACCGACTTGGTCAGAACACTAGGACAGCCGCGTGGTCAGCCGAAGGTTGAGAGTGCTACATTGGGATGCGGTGTTCTTGCGGACGACACATCACCTCATGGTCAGCTCGTAGTCGGTTCTTCAATGAGGGTCTTCGCACCCCAACTCCTGCTTCCGCGAATCTTGCCCTATTCTATAGTCGTCCGGTTTCGCGTGTCTTTTTCGGGGTCAACAACCCGGGTCGAGTCGTAGCGTGTCGTTTTCGGCAAGGCAAGGGCGGTTTGCTCGTTGGAGAGCTGGAAGTGCACGAACATGAGAATGGAAACCAATGGCGAATATCAAGGTGACTCCCTCAACGGTGCTGAAACACGCGGCACCGTTTTTCTTGACCCACACGATACGAACTAATCCGTTCGGATCTATTCTGGGCTAATGCAACCTCATCTCGTGTATGTCGACGAACCAGACACAAAAAGGAGCACACAGATTCAAGAAACGAAGAAATAAACTATAGTCAACAATGGAGAATGGTACACATGGAAAGTGAAGTCTGGCTCGCAGTGTGAGTGGTTCATTCAGCAAGCACAATGAACGACGGCTCTCACGCGTAGAATTCCTTCTAACAGCACAACCCCTGAACGTAGAGCACTGCTCCTATGATGATGAGTATCCACCCTGAGGTCACGTAGTGGGGGTTCCTAATGGTCTGTCCCTAGGAGGTGCAGCTCATTCCCATGAGAACGAATGCCATGAGGACTACTGTCACAGCACACTGAATAGGCATCTGAAGTCGCGGCTGAGCACAGCTCCTAGCCATCTTCTTCAACCTCCCAAGTCCCCGTGAGGTCAAGCTCTAGCAGACGGTCCATGACTCTTCTCGCCACTGTGGGAACTTGCTCTTCCCACTTGGCACCGGCTATGACAATCTTGCCGGAGCCGAATATCAGGACCACAGTCTTTGGGTCCCTCATCCGATAGACAAGACCTGGGAACTGCTC
>SMTZ1_10006290_pt1 | contig 21709 bp, 23 predicted proteins | sample DeeMarSWOR136_30_FD_25667 | JGI IMG/M metagenome (IMG submission 25667) | reverse complement strand
GGGGCCGTCTTAGGCCGAGCCGTGAAGCCTTCTGCCTGATCGCGTTGATCGTCCTGCTGGGGAAGGCACGGGCGACGTCCTCGAAGGAGCCCAGCGACTCGTAGAGTATCCTGAGCCTGCCGACCTCCTTCTCGGTCCAGAGCACCCCCCTCGACATGTAGAGTACGCACTATCCATTACATCTTCCATAAACGGGCGTAGTGCAGTCGTGAATAACTGCTCGGTAGCCCCGCTGCGCCCCTGTGCCCAGATGCTCTCCTCGGGCTTCGCAGCCCTCTCCGGGGGCGTCCCTCCCGCTCGCTTAAACTCCCTTGTGAGCGTATAATATGATTCTGTTGCAGGAAAACAACATATTAGCGGTCCTGCGACGGCTGAGCTTATCTGCGTTTTGTTGCACATATGTAAAGAACGTCTCAGCTCTCTGAGACAAACGGTAGGTTGAGCCGCATAGTTAAAGATGGGTTGATAAGGCCTCCCCCATTTACATGAACTCAGAGTTTAGTGGTAGATATCCAATAAACTAACAGTTTTATCAACCGTTGAAACTTCACGCTCGTGATTTACATTTCCTGAACATTTTTACAAAAGATTTAATGGGCCCTCCTCCTCTCATATCTGGGATTCCATGGAGGTCATGTACGAGTCGAGGCCCGAGCTTGAGAGCCCCACGATGATCGCGGCCTGGCCCGGGATGGGCTACCTCGCCAAGATCTCGGCGGACTACCTCCGCCGGAGGCTCAAGGCGAAGCGTTTCGCGGAGATCAGGTACTACCAGAACGCCATCAGCTACAACAACGGCCTGGCTCAGCTGCCCTCGGTGGGCCACAAGTTCTACTTCGTGCCCGGTAAAGACATTATCATATGCGTCGGCGACGCCCAGCCCTCGACCCCGGAGGAGGCGCTGAGGCTGGGGGAGAAGGTCGTCGAGATGGCCGAGGAGATGAAGGTCGCCCGCCTGTTCACCATGGCCGCCTATCCGGTCGACTACCACACGGAGCCCCGTGTCTTCGGTGTCTACACCGACGAGGGGCTTCGGGTTGAGCTCGAGGAGCATGGTGTGGAGTTCATCGAGGGCGAGGGGGCCGTCAACGGCCTCAACGGGATACTGATAGGCCTGGCAAAGCAGAGGGGCATCGACGGCGCCTGCCTCATGGGGGAGATCAGGTACGCCAACGTCCCGCAACACCTTTCTGCAAAGGCCGTGCTGGAGAGGCTCACCTCCCTCCTAGGTGTCGAGATAGACACTGCGCCCCTCGTCAAGCGGGCTGAGAAGGTTGACGCATCCATAAGGAAGAGCCTGGACGAGTACAACGAGATCGAGGAATCAAGTAAGAAGGAAGAGAAGATCAGGTACATCAGCTGAGCATAGCAAACTTATATACGGACCCTTTGATTATGGTTTGTACCTAGGAGGACGGGACGTGAAGAACGCTGAGAAGGTCTGGTGGATCAAGGTCATCGCCTCGATAGGCGTGGCCCTTGTCACCCTAGCTTTCCAGGTATACATGGGGTTTACGGGCGAGACGGCGTTCATGGTAGGTGTCATTATCTACATCATGATCTCAGAGGTCTCGGCGTACTTCATGAAGATCGATAGGACGAGGAGCCTCAAGATAGGCATGGGGGCGTTCCTCTTCGTCTGGGTGATGGTCTGGACCCTAGCCTACACGGTCCTCCAGACACTGGGCTAGTTCTCCGTGCTCATCCTGTATTGGAGCATGTCAGACCAGGCGAGGAAGTAACCCACGTCGAAGGGCGAGCGGTATCCGGTTTTAACAAAATCCTTGAACTCCTTACTGTAGCTCCTCATCGACTTCTTATCGAAGGGGGCCCTCTGGAGGAAGTCCCTCTCATCCCCTGTCCTGTGGGAGAGGAGAAGCCCCTCGAGTGCGTTGATGTAGCCCTTCTTGAAATCGGAGTCCCCGAAGCGCGTGTCCTTTATGACCTGCAGCGCCTTCTCGGCGTCGGAGAAGCGCCTGGCCTTCAGGCTCTCGAAGAAGTTGATTATGTCGTCCTTCGACTTCGTGGACATCAGACCCCTCTTCCTAGATATCGTCGTCTCCCTCCACTCCACGCTCTGTGATCCTCAGCGGCGTCTCCCCCTCGGGCAGGAAGGGGCTGACCACCAGCTTGGCTATGCGAAGGTTGTTTCTCCCCTTCCGGAGGAAGACCCTCGTGTGGCTCGTGTGGCCCATGACGTGGCCGCCGACGGGCTTCACCATCTTGGCGAAGAAGGCGTCGGGCTGAGCCATGACCTGGTTGGTCACCACGACTGCCGTGTTGAAGGACCTTGACAGGCGGATGAGCTTGTGCAGGTGCTTGTTCAGCTCCTGCTGCCGAGGGGCGAGCATCTCCCTCCCCAGGTACTCGCTCCTGAAGTGGCTCGTCACGCTGTCCACGATGATCAGGCGGATGTCGTTCTCCTTGATGACCTCGTCCGAGTTCTCCAGGAGCACCACCTGGTGGTGAGAGGTATAGGCCTCGGCGAAGATTATCTTCTTCAGCACCTCGTCGGGGTCGAGGTTGAACCTGGGGGCGATCTGCATTATCCTCTCCGGGCGGAAGGTGTTCTCCGTGTCGATGTAGAGGGCGCCGCCGTCAAGCCCACCCTGCTCGACGGGCAGCTGGGCTGTCAGGCAGAGCTGCTGGCAGATCTGGGACTTGCCCGTGCCGAACTCGCCGTAGAACTCGGTTATCGACTGGGTCTCGATGCCCCCTCCCAGGAGCCTGTCGAGGCTGGCGCACCCGGTTGAGAGGCGGCGTATGTTGCTCCTCAGCTCGACGAGCTCGTCGCCCCTGACGAAGGTGATCGCCATCGACTTCCTGGCGGCCGAGATGACCTTCTCGGCGGTGGTCTCCCCTATCCCTGCTGAGACGAGCTCCCTGATGGCGGCCGTGGCCACGGCCTCGACCGTCCTGAAGCCTATCTCCTTGAGCTTGGTGGCCGTCGCTGGGCCGACGCCAGGGAGGTCCTCCAGGGTCTGGTACTTGGCCTTATAGTACTCCATCTGCTCTGTGCTCATCTGGTCCACGATGGTTTCACTTCGAAGCCTATTTAAATCCCGTGCTCGTCGCCGGGGGAGAGGTGGATGAAACTAAAAATAGCGCTTGAAGCTCAGTGACGACTGGCGCCTGTACGGGGGTCAAGCCTCTTCCTCTGGTTCGATCTCTAGGGCGACCGCCCCCTCGTAGCCGCAGTCCCTGCACCTATAGACGGTGGGCAGGATGCCAAAGGTCGTCGTAGGGTAGATGTTGTGCCCCTTGCAGACTGGGCAGAACTTCGGCTGGGGCTCGCTGTGCTTCAGGCGTTTGAACACTTCTAGGAAATCTTTGAAGCCACCCACGCTACTGGACCTCGATGTTTGGTTTGTGTACCGAAGACATTTTTATCACGGGTTTTCGGTGGAGCTGTGGGCCGAAGGGTTACAAGGCCTTGCCCACCGCTCCTATTAATTCGATAACTGACAGAATATAATGTTTAGGTCGCTTGAGCACGAACAACGAAAATGTAATATTTAAATTTAACAAAAAAAAATAACTAATTACCTTGGTAACCATTCATAAAATTACAGTAAACGAAACTCAAGCTACTTACATTAGTTCATATGGGCCAAAATGTTACTGTGGAAAAGATCATTGGGCAGTAGACGCATATGGAGCATATTGCACAAATTGTGGTCGTAAAAGGGAAGGGCGATTTTATGGATATATCAATTCGTATGGACCAAAATGCGGTCGTTGTGGAAAAGATCATTGGTTCGTTGGACGTGATGTATGGGCCTGTTCGAATTGTGGAAATACTATCGGTCCTAGTGCATAAAAATATTAAATATCACCTTAGAAGGTCGCGCGCGCTACCAGCTCTCTGGGATACGAGCCTGTAAGCCTCTCTAATAGTGTTAGTGTACCACTTGCGAGAAAGTTAAGTTGTAAAACTAACAATCAAAAGAAAATATATACCCAATGATTGAAAAAACAAAGGAAATTATTAATATTAAATAAATGAATTGTCTGGAATCTTTTGCTAATAAAACTAAACTATATCTTTTTTTACGTTCGGAATCAAAGACATTTGTTTTACTTTTATGAAGTATCCAACTAAAATAATTAAAATTATTTTTCTCATATTGACCTTCACAATTTAATGTATAAACTTTATTTAAAATTTCGCTCCAAAGCACAACTCTCAAATAAACATGTATGATCCCAAGAATCAATAACATTATAAAAAAAATTATTATAAAATAATTTATTTTAGGAAAAAATAAAAACGTTATATCATTTTGTTAAAAAACATTATACCTTGATAATAAAGTAGTTAATCCAATTATTAAGGATATAAAATATCCTGCATGTTGATTGATTTTTGATGAACAGTGCTCAATGACTGCCTTTCTTGCCTCTTCTAAACTTGCAGACAATTATCTTCAAAATATATCTAAAACTAAATAGAATATATTAACTTTTAAAAAACATAAATCAAACAGTTATGTTCAGGCCGCCTTGATACTGGGGGTATCAGAGGTATTGTTATCCTATCCTTACCGTGATGAGTAGCTCCCTATGTTCGAGAAGATAGCGAGAGAGGTCATACCAGAACTGAAAGAAGAATACAACAAGTAACTCCCACCTTTCTTTTCCCCATACTCTTCGCGCGCGCGCGGCGTGGCAGCTCACCCCATTCTTCAAAGAAACCGTAACCAAGGTAGCCATGAAACAGGAATCCCCATAACGAGGAAGAACTTCGCAGTGACACTGCTAAAATTAATCACGCGCGCGCGATCAATATTATCAATATAATATCAATATTATATCAATAATATTGATTATCCGTAATTCAAATAATAAATTTAGTCTTTTCTCAGCCTGAAGGTTAAGTTTTCAATGGCTGGAGTTGAAAGCGTGCACGCACGCGCACGGTTCAATAAACTTCAGTTCGTTGTGGTATTGGTGATCTTTAATTTTGTTTATGGTTGGTTTCATGAGTTCGGCCATGTATTCATTGGTATTCTCGGTGGTGGGGTTATTAAGGAGGTTGGATTCGGTGTAGGCGGTTTCTGGGTGGTTTGGTCCGTGCGCCCCGTAGGCTGGCTGGGGTTTCTTATGCCATTCTCTGGCGGGATGTTCGCAGGTGTTGCTGCGTTAGTGATTGTGTGGGCTGCCGACTCGGACCCTGATGTCCAGATTGCTAATTATTTTCTTGGGTTGAACCAGTTGATGTATGGTTTCTTGGAGGGATTGTTGTATAACCTTAATTTGTATAAGTTGTTTCAGCCTGTAGGTATTGTGGCCATACTTGCATCAACTATTCTGGCTGTGTTCACAGCTAAGAAGATATGAATAATGGGAAAGACAAATGTTAATGATCTTCTCGAAAAGGAGCGGTGTATCTCGCGCGCGATGTGAGACATCATAATCTTTCAAACTGACACGTTGTAAGTTTGATTTCCTATATCAACCAAACCAACCGCCGCGCAACTCACTCCCCCCGGACCCATACCCCCTAAATTAAAACGATATATGTCTGAGGGGAGTGAGTTGCTAGAAGATTCATATTAGTAGCAGCACCTTGCCCACCCTCTGCCCAACTTTTGGGCAGTTTTGGGCAGTTTTGGGCAACCCCTAAAAAGGGGAAGTTTTGGGAAGTGGGTATTATTGGGTAGTGGGGTGTAATGGTTGTCCCATACAATCGGGTGTTTTCGGGTGCCGATAATCCCCACACCGGCACTTTTCGGCAGTCAAAAAAAACTAAATCTTTCAACCTAAAAATAATCCCATAATCCCGAGGATTAAGCGCCCCCCTAAGCCTCTAACCCTCTAAATTTCGGCGTTTTTAGGTTGGGGATATGATTTGTGGCTATAATGTTGATACTATATTTAAACTAGGCGTCAAGGATCACGCCCCGGCCTTTATCACATACATGCAAATACTGAGCTAAACCGGGGCTCGTGTTTGCGTCTTTACGTGTCCCTGGACGAGCCCATATAAGCAACGCGAAACACCATAGACAAGAATACTAGCCAAACCCCAAAACATATCAGAAAAACGACATATACACGGTCCTAACACTACGTAGAAGGCATGCACACGGCAAGAAGCGCGGATTAAACCTGGGATGCGTGCTCACGCGAGCGGGGATTATTGTTTTGGGAGTTTGATTTGTTGGTCTGTTCTTTTTTGTAGTAGTGTGTAGATTTCGGTGTCGCTGAGTCCCATGGCTTCTAGTCGGCGTTCGTAGTTTTCTAGTTCTGCTGTTCGCTGTGCCTCGTTGAGTATCTCGGGTTGTTGGAGGTTTTTGGCGATGTAGTCGGTTAGCGTGTTGAGTTTTTCTGTAAGGACATCGATCTGAGCCTCAAGGCCTTCTACTCTTTGGGCATGAGATGACCTGTCTCCATAAATCTGGATTGCGTGATAGTGTTTTGTGTAAAGTTCAGGAAGTTTGTAAGGATCGAAATATGGGCGCATAGCTTCGTCAAGGGCTTTACCCTGTAGTAATTTTACCCAATTACTATCGAGTTGTGAGGCGGCCAGGTTCGTGGTATGAAATCGCCGCATTGAATGCGCTGATATTCCATGTCTACCCGTCTTCTTCTGAAGTCGGTCAAAGATACAAGATATTTGACCTTTATTCATCTGTTCGCCTGTATTCCCTCGTTTTGTTCCTATCATAGGCGAAAATAACCAGACCGAGCTGAACCCGCCTCTGTCCTTTTCATCGAGATATAACTTGACGTATTCAAGCGATTCAAAGCCTAGCATTGTGTAGGCCCAAATGCCCTCTTTCTCTGTTTTAAGGTTCAGAAAACAGAAATCAGCCCCATCGTCTATACAATTTCTAACCTGTTCCTCACGAATCTGACAGATATCAGAAGACCGCAAACCGCTGTCTTTGAGAACCATTATCATTGCTTTTGTTCTGAGGTTTCCTGCAGCCTCCATAAATGCCCTAATATCCTCATGCGTGGCTGTCTTTTGTTGACGATTCCTAGGTTTCTGCACGCCTTTAATCACTAGGTTAATCCTTGACGAACGAAAGAACGATCGAACCGCTTTGAAAGTCTGGTTAGCATAGCTCTTTGAGTAGCCCTTATCTTCAAGACCCTTTACATAGCGCTTTACTTTCCTGGCTACACCGCCTCTATCCCTGGGATCGTCTATTTTTTCCTCTTCTATATACATCTGGTACAGTTCCTCGGGGCTCATACCCATAAAATCGAGGAATTGATCCATGTGTTCAAGGTAAATCCTCTGGGTTCCGGTGCTTCTGGTCGATAAGTCTTCTAGCCAGAGCCGCCAAGATTTACCCGAATACCTTTCCCGAATCTCGGGAATAGCCTTGTAACCCATTTCTACCGGATTAAAGGTGGGGGTTTCAATCTATAAAGTCTTCGGTTCACCTACTGGACCTCGATGTTGTCCTCGGGGAAGCCAAGCCCGATGAGAATGTCCTTCACGGTGTCACGGTGATCCCCCATGAGGAGGATCTGGTCGTTCTTGGCGGTCCCCCCGCAGGCGCACTTGGTCTTGAGAGTGGAAGCGAGCTTGTTGAGCTTCATCTCCTTAGAATCGATGCCGTCAATGACGGTATACTTCTTACCCCACTTCCGGGTCTCAAGCCTAACCCGAATCCGCTGCTGCTCCTTGCTCATCTCCTCGCATACGCAGAGGTCAATGGGCAGTCCGCAGACAGGACAAATTTCCGCCATTCTTATTCTTTAAACTCCTTCTCAGTTGTAAAGCTTTTGCTCTAATATAGTTTATGATTCAGGGCTAGCTGAAGTTGAGTCACTGCGCACCCTTTTTCTTCATCCGCCGGAACTCCCAGGAGTAGGACTTAACCGTCTCACAATCCGTATAGTCTCGGTTGTGGTGGGAGCAGTCGTCGATGGTCACCTCCCCGGAGCCCGACATGTACTCCTCGCCATCTCCTGAGGTCACGACGAAGTCCGGTGAGGGGCACATGCTGATGAAGGGGAGCTTCTCCTTTTCACCATTGACGACGCCTATCTCCAATATCTTTGTGTCCTCCCTCTCGTCCGAGTGGGTGAAGTGATGGGGCCCCGTCCTCGCCTCGCCCCGCCCCTCCTGGAAATAATCCCTCCTGAAGTTATACTCGACACCGAGCCCTGGGAGGACAACCGCCTTCGCCTTCTTTGTCTCGGAGTCGAACACGGCAATCGCCTGCGCCCTGTTGACAAGCATTTCGGGCCTGTACAGCTTCGCGCCCGAGCCCAGGCCCGTCCACGTTTCCGTGAGCTCACTCCAGCCGTTAGAGTCCTTGCTGTACCTGTACTCCCGGTCCCTGAGGGTCGCCTTGAAGGATGTGAGGTGGACTGCCTTGACCTGGTAGTACTCGTAGATCTCCCCGTACATAATCATCGGAATCGTCAATGTCTGCTCCAGCATCAGGTGAACAGTGGCTTCCTCTTCGCTGCGGTAGTTCCTCTGCCTGGTCTCCGTTCCGCTGCCAACCGTATAGGTCACCTCGCCGATCTCTGTGACGAGCTTCTTGGACGTGACCTTCGCGATGGCGTCATAGCACCTTGAGACCCTGATCTCCTTCTCGCCTATTATGTACCTGGTCAGTGTTCTGGAGAGGGGGTACTGGTCGTCCCTCGCGATGTCGCAGGAGTTGTAGACGTAGATGCGGTCCGTTGAGCCCTCGCCTCCTAGGGGGGCCTTGTACGTGAAGTTGATGGAGCCGTCCCCAACAAGGAAGGCCTTGTCCTCCGGGGAGATGTCGAGCTCGGTCCCGCCTATGATCTCCCCCTCCACGGCCTGGACGATCACCCTGTTGAACTCCCTGGACCTTGCCCCGTTGATGTCCTGGATGTTGTCGAGGGTGAACTCGATCTCCTCGCCTGGGCAGACATGATCCTCCTTTGCCTGGACATCGCACTGCCACGGCTGCTTCTCGAACTCGTTTAGCAGAGTCAGCTCGATGGGCCTCAGCCTGCGCAGGACGGATCTCCGGTTGTCGCACATGCGGTTCAAGTTGAATCTCAGGCCCGTCTCGGAGTCGGGGAGGGACTCCGGCCGGAGGTCCCCGTAGTCCCTGGCGGGCTTCACGGTCCTCCATGACTTGACGAGCTCTCTTCCCCCCTTTCCGTTGTAGTAGAGGCTGATTGAGAGGCTGGAGGTCTTGAGGACCTTCTGACCGTTGGGCTTGACCCAGTCGTCGAACAGCTCCTCGTCGTAGTTGATGGATACTAGGTACTCCGCTGGTTTCAGACTCGGACTGAGGTCCCAGCCGGGCAGGTGCTCCTGGAAACTTTCGACGTCGCGAAAGTGGAAGCAGTGCGTTAGCATGGCCTCTACAATGTGTCCCTTTATCGAGCTCTCGTAGCGTGATCGTGCCTCGCCCTTCATGTTTGAGGTGTATTCGGCCCACTCTGCTACTCTGGAGCATCCATCACAAGACATTCTTGCGTCCTCACGGTGTGAGTGTTGGAGGTACTCTATTCCCAACCCCTTTTAAAACTGTACTTGAAAATCAAGATAAATTAGAACTAAGAGTTGCTTCGATAAATCGTTGTTCTCGGAACTCACGTTGTCTGCGCTAGTTTGATGAGGATTATCCCTCCAGGTACTCCCTCGCCCGCTCAAGCATTTTCCTGGCGGCCCTCATCTTGGCCTTGACCTCGATCTCCTTGTCTTCCTCGGCCGCCATCATGGCCTCCTCGTAGAGCCGCTCGGCCCTCTCGGCCCTGACCTTGGCCCTCGTGACGTCGGCTCCCTCCATCTCCATGAGCTCGATCTCCTCCTTCAGCGAGATTGTGTCGGCGTAGATCTCCCCCAGCTCCTCCGTGAGCTCCTCCTTCTCCTCCCTCGCCTCCGCTCTTGCCTCCCTCCGGGCCTCCTCCTGCCCGCTTATGATGTACTGGAGGTCGTCCTCCACCTCCTTGACGGCCTCGGCCAGCTCCTGAGCGAACTCCGTCCGGCTCTCCTTTGAATCCTCGTAGCCCTCGAAAGCCTCGTAGGCCCCTCCGGCTATGGCGCCTGAGGCGGCGTCTATCACCCTGTCCTTCACGTCGCCGCCCCTCAGGAGGCCCCCGAGGAGGCTGCCGATCCCCGCTCCAGTCAAGGCCCCCTTGATCCCCCGGGGGACCTCCTCCCTGTCCCTGAGGACCTCGTAGACCACCTTCACGTTCTCCCCGTCGACGGAGAAGAACATCCTGCCCCTCTCGTCGATGTACTTCACGTCCATCTCCGCCCTCTCGGGCTTCAGCTCCTTGTTGGTTATCTCGGTCCCGCGCAGGGCGAGCTCGGACATGAGGCGCTCAACGAAGTCCTCGTATAGACTGGCCACGCCCTGACCATGATAGATAAAAGGCAATGTTTACCCCCATTTCAAACTACATTTGGTCCAGATAAAATTTTCGAGTGGGGGGGAGAGTGATTCTTGAGCTTCTTGTGCTCTCTTCGCGTCGCTTAAGGGATCGCCTATGCTCTATGTGTAGTTCTGGAGGAGGGTGAAGGCCTTGAGGGCGTCCTTTGAGTCGAGCACTATAACGGTGTTCGTCGAGCAGCTGATGAACTCCACGATGTTGATCTCCCTCCCAGCCAGCAGAGACGTGAGGAAGGCGACGAAGCCAGGGGTCACCTCCACCCTCTGGGGGCTTATCAGCAGCAGGGCGACGAGGTTGCTCGTCATGTTGACCCCCTCGGGGAGCCTGTTCCTGATCCTGGTCTGGTCGGCGATGTAGACGTAGCTGTCGGTGAGGTAGGCCGAGACGATGTGGGGGATCTCCAGCTCGTGGGGTGAGATCAGGACGGCTATCTTGTCCTGGAGCCTGACTACCGACTCCTTGAGTATGGAGAGCACCCTCTCCTCCTGGAGGCCCCTCTCCTCCTCCACCTCCTCCCCGATCCTGATGAGGGCGGCCTTCACCGCCTCCAGGCTCCCCTCCCCTATCTCCTCCTGGAGCATCCGGGCGAGGGCCGAGAAGTTGACTATCCTCATCTTCAGAGCGTCCATGAGGGAGGGCCTCATTCGGACGGTCTCCCTAACAAGCTGGGCCACCGACTTTGTCCTATCTGAATCGTTGTCGACCATATCTGCAACATCTATGTCGCAAAGTATAAAAACCTACCTCATTCCATACAGAGGCATTCCAAAAGGAGTCATGATAGTATGTCTAAGGGCAAGGTCGTCCTCGCCTACTCCGGCGGCCTAGACACGTCCATGATGCTCAAGTGGATCCAGGAGGAGTACGACATGGACGTCATAAGCTGCATCGTGGACGTCGGCCAGGGGAAGGACATGAAGGCCGTTGAGGAGAAGGCCTGGAACCTGGGCGTCCTCAACCACTACACCTTCGACGCCAAGGAGGAGTTCGCCATGGAGTACGTCTTCCCCGCGATAAAGGCGAACGCCCTCTACATGGGCACGTACCCCGTGAGCAGCAGCATCAGCAGGCCCCTCATCGCCAAGAAGGTCGTCGAGGTCGCCGAGGTGGAGGGCGCCGAGGCCGTGGCCCACGGGTGCACGGGGAAGGGGAACGACCAGGTGAGGTTCGACCTGACCTTCAAGGCGCTCAACCCGGGCCTGAAGATCATCGCTCCCGTCAGGGAGTGGAAGTTCGACCGCCACAGCCAAATAAAATGGGCTAAGGAGCACGGCGTCCCAGTTCCCGTCACCGCCGACAGCCCCTACAGCATCGACCAGAACCTCTGGGGGAGGAGCATCGAGGGAGGCATCCTGGAGCATCCGGACATCAAGGCGCCTGACGACATCTGGGAGTGGACCGTCGACGTGGAGGACGCCCCGGACGAGCCAGACTACGTCAAGATAGGCTTCGACGCCGGCGTGCCCGTCAGAATCGACGGGGAGGACGCGGGTCCGGTGGAGCTACTCCAGAAGCTCAACGAGGTGGGAGGGGCCCACGGTATAGGCAGGATAGAGCACATGGAGGACAGGGTCGTCGGCCTCAAGACCCGGGAGACCTACGAGACGCCAGCGGCTGAGATCGTCCTCGGCGCCCACGAGGACCTGGAGAAGATGGTCCTCACCCGCCACCAGAAGATGTTCAAGTTCCAGGTGGAGAACACCTGGGCCACCATCGTCTACCAGGGGCTGTGGGTCGACCCCTTCAAGAAGGACCTCGACGCCTTCATAGACAGCACTCAGGAGAACGTGACAGGCGAGGTGACGATGAAGCTCTTCAAGGGCTCGGCTAAGCCCGTGGCCAGGGAGTCTCCCCTCAGCCTCTACGACTACAACCTGGCCAGCTTCGACATCAACACCCACTACGACCAGGGCGACGCGGTCGGCTTCATTAACCTCTGGGGGCTGCCCAGCGTCTCTGCCTGGAACCTGAAGCGGAAGATAGCGGACGAGGGCATCAAGGAGGCCGGGAAGAAGGTCGTCCCCGTCCCCACTGGGGACGCCTAGATCACCCTCCGCCAAACCCCATTCATCCATTCATTATTTCTATATGCAGGGAACACTTCAGTTAGAGTGGTGAATGGATTGCATCTGCTTACTGACTTCGACCTGACAAGAGATCAAGTAGTTGAGATACTGGATCTCTCATCCGAGATCAAGGCTAACCCCGGAAAGTACAGTGACTCGATGAAGAACAGGACTCTGATCATGCTTTTCGAGCTCGCCTCCCTGAGGACGAGGATCTCCTTCGAGGCTGGCATGAACCGACTGGGCGGCCACGCCATCTTCTACAGCATATCAAGAACCTGAACGAGTACGTGGACGCCATCATGGTCCGCGCACTGAAGCAGGAGGCCGTGGAGCGCATCGGAGGCGCCGCCACGGTCCCTGTCATCAACGGCATGACGGAGGTCTACCACCCCTGCCAGAACCTCGCCGACCTCCTCACGATCAAGGAGAAGAAGGGCAAGCTCAAGGGGCTCAAGATCGCCTACGTCGGTGACGGAGGCTGCAACACCGCCAACTCGACTATGATAGGCTACTCATCAGTGGGGATGGACGTGACGGTAGTATGCCCCGACAACCCAAAGTATAGCCCCTCCCCCGAGATGCTGAAGAAGATCAAAGGGCACTCCGGGGCCGAGATCAATGTCTCCCACGATCCCGAGGCCGGCGTCAAGGGCGTCGACGTCATCTACACTGACGTTTGGGTGAGCGCTGGCATGGAGGAGGAGAAGAAGAGGAGGATGGAGGCCTTCCCGCCCTACCAGGTGGGCATGGACCTCGTGAGGCGCGCGAAGCCCGACTGCATCGTGATGCACTGCCTCCCCGCCCACAGGGGATACGAGATCACCGACGAGGTCATCGACTCACCCCAATCAGTGGTCTTCCACCAGGCCGGGAACAGGATGCACGCCCAGAACGGGCTGCTCCACTGGCTCCTGAAGGGCTGAGCCCTCCCCCATTTTTATTAGTTCGGACCCCATATTATCTCCAGTCCCAGGGGTAGTTCTGGATGTCAAGAGAGGAATCCCTCGTAGAGATAGTGAACAAGACCTTCTCACTGCCGCCCAAAGTGATCGCGGGTTACGCCCAGCTGGATCCGGCCTTCACCAGCGGCGACCTCGCCCGCATCTGCGACATCTCCAGGTCCTCGGCCAAGTTCTACCTCGCCAATTCTACCTCGCCAAGATGGTGGATCTCAGGATGGTGACCAAGGTCCCCCACAAGAGGAGGTACCAGAAGTACACCAACGCAGACACCTTCTCCAGCTGGCTGAAGGACCTCATCAAGCTGGCCGTGGCGCCCATCGAGGAGGGTGACATAGAGCTCCCCTCCGAGGAATAGGAGCCTTAAAAATGTCTCTGCGGGACCTCGCTGATAACAAGCCCAAGAGGTCGAGGTACACCCGCGTCCTCACGGCGAAGGAGGTCCGCAGGATAAAGAAGAGGGGCTACGACGCCGAGAGGGAGCTAGTGCACAAATTGAGGAAGGCGGGATTCGACGCCCTCAGGGTGCCGGTGAGCGCCCCGAGCAGGGAGCCTCTCCCGGACGTCTTCGCCATCAAGGGGGACGCCATCCTCGCCTTCGAGGTGAAGAGCCAGCCCAGGTATGCCTACTACAAGAGGGACCAGGTGGCCAAGCTCCACGAGTTCCTCGAGATCCACAGGATCTACCCGAAGCGGCTCGCAGTACTCGCGGCCAAGTTCAAGTACAAGGGCTGGGCCTTCGCGGTTGCGGAGAAGCCCGACGACTACTCCATCCGGATCGGGGGCGGAATGAGCCTGAGGGAGCTCATCAGGAGTCTGGACTGAGGCTTGTACTGCCAGATTTAAATAATCTAGATGCGTCCAAGTTACTGGCTTATAATAGGATTTGATAGTCTTGGTTGTCGAGCTCACACATGATCAGGCAAGGAAGACCTGTGCCGATCTCTTCCAGAAGTGCAAGTCTACTGAGGAGCTGCTGCCCCTCTCCGGGATCATCGGGCAGAACAGGGCCGTGAAGGCCCTGGAGTTCGGGCTCAAGATCCAGGACAAGGGATTCAATATCTACATTGCCGGGATGCCGGGCACCGGGAGGAAGACGCTGATACTCAACTATCTGGAGGCGATAGCGAAGGATCGGCCCGTCCCCCCGGACTGGTGCTACGTTAACGACTTCGAGGACCCCAACAGGCCTCGGGCCCTCCAGCTTCCCGCCGGCAAGGGCGCTGAGTTCAAGAGGGACGTAGAGCGCTTCGTAGAGGACCTGAAGAAGGCCCTTTCCGCAGCCTTCGAGAGCGAGGAGTACTCCAAGAGGAGGGGAAACACCCTCCAGGTCATAGAGCAGGAGAGGAACCAGGTGACCAGCCAGGTGAACGCCCTCGCCGGCAAGGCGGGCTTCCTCCTGCAGAGGTCCCCCATAGGCCTCCTCCTCATCCCGATCGTGAACGGCCGACCGATTAACGATGAGGACTTCTCGAAGCTCCCACCCCGCATCCAAACGGAGATCAACAACAGGCGCGAGGGGCTGCAGAAGGAGCTCCGGGTCTACCTGAGGCAGTTCAGGGACATAGAGAGGAAGGCAGAGGACGCGATAAACGAGCTCAACAAGAGCATCGCCACCTTCGCGATGGAGCCCTTCTTCCTGGTGCTCAGGGAGAAGTACGGCGGCGTCGAGGAGGTAACCCAGTACCTCGAGGAGGTGGAGAGGGACGTGCTCGAAAACCTCTCCAACATAATGAGTGACGGAGAGAAGGAACAGCCGCAGCTCCCCTTCCCAATCCCCAGCATGAAGGAGGACCCGACGGCCAAGTACAAGGTCAACCTGGTCGTCGACAACTCCCAGCTGGAGGGGGCCCCCGTCGTCCTCGAGCTCAACCCCACCTTCTCCAGGCTCTTTGGCGGCACAGAGAAGGAGGCGAGGTTCGGCGCCCTGATCACCGACTACACGATGATAAGGGCGGGCTCAGTGCACAGGGCCAACGGGGGCTTCCTCGTAGTCCCCGTGGAGGGGATATTCCGCAACCCGATGGTCTACGAGAGCCTGAAGAGGGCGATAGCCAACGAGAAGCTGGAGATTGAGGACCCCACGGAGAGCCTGGGCCTTATGATCACGAGGTCCCTGAGGCCCGAGCCCATACCCTTCGACGCCAAGGTGATCATCGTGGGGGACCCGGAGGTCTACCAGATCCTCTACACCCGGGACATGGAGTTCAAGGAGCTCTTCAAGGTGAAGGCCGACTTCGACACAACCATGGACCGGAACGAGGATAACGTGAAGAAGTACGCCGCCTTCATGTGCACCCTCTGCAACAAGGAGGGGCTGCTACACCTCGACCCCTCGGGCATCAGCTCGGTGGTGGAGTACAGCTCCAGGCTGGCTGCCGACCAGGAGAAGCTATCCACCCAGTTCGCAGAGGTCGCAGACATCATACGGGAGGCCAGCTTCTACGCCAAGGAGCAGGGCTCAGAGTACACCACCAAGAAGCACATCACCAATGCCCTGGAGGAGAGGGTCTACCGCTCCAACCTCATAGAGAAGAAGATAGACGAGATGATCGAACGGGGGACGATCCTTATCGACACCGACGGTGAGAGGGTGGGCCAGGTCAACGGCCTCGCGGTGCTCTCCCTGGGGGACTACGGCTTCGGCAAGCCCAACAGGATTACTGCCTCCATAGGCGTCGGGAAGGAGGGGATAATAGACATCGAGCGGGAGGCCCAGATGGGGGGCCCCACCCACACCAAGGGGGTGCTCATCCTCAGCGGGTACATGAACGGCAAGTACGCCAGGAAGAAACCCCTCAGCCTCACCGCCCGCCTCGTCTTCGAGCAGAGCTACTCAGGCGTCGACGGGGACAGCGCCTCCAGCACTGAGCTCTACGCGATGCTCTCGGCTCTCTCCGGGGCCCCCATCAGGCAGTACATCGCCGTGACGGGCTCCGTCAACCAGAAGGGGGACGTCCAAGCCATAGGAGGCGTCAACCAGAAGATCGAGGGCTTCTACGAGGTCTGCAAGGTGAAGGGCCTCAACGGGAATCAGGGGGTGATGATCCCCCACAGCAACGCAAAGAACTTGATGCTCAAGGAGGAGGTCGTCGAGGCCATCAGAGATGACAAGTTCCACATATGGCCCGTCGAGACCATCGATGAGGGAATCGAGGTCCTCACAGGGATGAAGGCCGGGCAGAGGAAACCCGACGGCACCTACGACGATGACACCATCAACCACCTCGTCCAAAGGCGCCTAGACGAGATGGCGGAGCTTATAAAGGAGTTCAGGGACTGAGCACCACACCGGAAACACCTTTTTCTACAACCTTTTTCAGATTTTAATGGATACCTCATGTCCCAGAACACGTACGACGTCATAATCCTCGGCGGAGGGCCGGCGGGCCTTACCGCGGGGCTCTACACGGCCCGCCACGGACTGAGCACCCTCCTCATCGAGGGGAAGCAGCTCGGAGGCAGAGCCTGGGAAGCCCACTGGGTGGACAACTTCCCCGGGTTCCCCGAGGGGATCTCAGGCCCCGAGCTCATGGAGAGGTTCATCTCCCAGGCGAAAAGGTTCGGTGTGGAGGTCAAGGAGGAGACCGTCGTCGAAATGAACGACATGGGCTCCAGAAAGATGATCCTCACGAGGGGAGGCTTCTATGAGGCGAAGGCAGTCGTCATAGCCACGGGCATCCAGAAGAAGCAGCTGAGCATCCCCGGCGAGATGGAGTTCAAGGGCAGGGGTGTCAGCTACTGCGCGATCTGCGACGGCCCCTTCTTCGCGAGCAAGAGGGTCGCCGTCGTCGGCCCTGGCAGGGAGGCCGTAGAGGACGTCGTCAGGCTCGCCGACATCGCCGAGAAGGTCTACGCGATCCCGGGCTCTGGGGGGTACACGGTGGAGGAGCTCGAGGGTATTCTGGAGAACGAGAAGGTGGAGCTCATCGAGGGCGTCGACTTGGAGTCGATTGGAGGCGACCAGGTCGTGGGCAGCATCAGCCTCAAGGGGGATGAGCCGAGGGAGCTCGATGTCGACGGAGTCTTCATCATCTTGGAGAGCGTCGGCACCAGCGAGATACTCGAGGGCGCGGGCATAAAGACGGACGAGGGGGGCTGCATAAAGGTGGACAAGACACAGATGACCAACGTCTCTGGCGTCTTCGCAGCGGGCGACTGCGTCTGCGGGGGGATGCAGATAGTCACCGCGGCCGGGGAGGGGGGCAGGGCCGGCCTGTCCGTCCTGCGCCACGTGAGGTCACTTAAGAAATAGCCTCCTGCCAATCCTTATAGATACGGCGCAAGTTGTCTATTCGTTGAATGGAGGTCTAAAGTATGTCGGATGAGAAAAGTGTTCTGGACCTCATAGAGTCCATTACCAGGAGCGTGGTCCACATCAACACCGTGAGGGTGGTGAGGGACTACTACTACAGTACCTTCCCGCTAAAGGGAGCCGGGAGCGGGTTCATCATAGAGCCCGACGGCCTTGTCGTCACCAACGCCCACGTCATCAGCCAGGCGGACAAGATAGGCGTCGTCATGAGCGACAACAACCTGGTCGAGGGCGGCGTTCTCGGCGTCTGCAGGAGCATAGACGTCGCCGTCGTCAAGCTGGAGAGCGACGGACTGCCGGTAGCCCCCCTTGGTGACTCCGACAAGTTGAGGGTGGGGCAGAGGGTCTACGCGATCGGCAACCCCTTCGGCCTCGTCGGAGGGCCGACGGTGACCTCCGGTGTGATTAGCGCTCTCGACAGGTCGATCCAGAGCAAGGACGTCTCCTTCACGGGCCTCGTCCAGACAGACGCTGCGATAAACCCAGGGAACAGCGGCGGGCCCCTAGTGGACGCCAGCGGCAGGGTCATCGCGATAAACACAGCCGTGATACCCTATGCCCAGGGCATAGGCTTCGCGATTCCCATAAACACGGCGATGGACTGCGTGGCTCAGGTCAAGGCCTACGGGAGGGTGATGAGGCCCTGGATAGGCATCTACGGCGTCACGGTCAACCCACAGATCGCCTCCTACTACAGACTCTCCGCCGACGCAGGGGTCCTCGTAACGAACGTGATGCCCGACAGCCCGGCCCAGAAGGCCCAGGTCTCCTCAGGGGACGTCATCATGGCAATAGGCGGAGCCCAGGTCAGAACCATTGAAGAGCTCAAAGCCGAGATCGACCGCCGCAGGATCGGCGACCGCCTAGACATACTGATATCCAGGGGGAGGATGAGGGGCACAGTCGAGCTGGTCATAGAGGGAAGCCCCTAGCGGCGATACCCTTTTCTGAATTTCATATCTATTGCTCTCTGGTAATAATATTTGAAAAAATATGGCATATCGAAGCTGAAGGCCCGCGAGGTCCTCGACTCCAGGGGGAATCCCACTATTGAGGTGGAGGTCCACACCGGGGGTGGCGTCGTCGGGACCGCGATGATACCCAGCGGTGCCTCCACGGGAGTCTATGAGGCGCTGGAGCTGAGGGATGGGGGGAGCCGCTTCCACGGGAAGGGGGTGCTCAGGGCCTGCGCCTCCGTCACGGAGATAATTGCCCCGAAACTATTGGGAGGCGACGTCAGGGAGCAGGAGAGGATAGACTCCCTCATGATCGAGCTCGACGGCACGAGTAACAAGTCGAGGCTCGGGGGGAACGCGATCCTCGGCGTCTCCCTCGCCTGCTCTAAAGCGGCGGCGGAGGCAGAGGGGCTCCAGCTCCACGAGCACGTGGGGGGAAGATCGCTTCTGCCGATCCCCTTCTTCAACGTCATCAACGGGGGGCAGCACGCGGGCAACGACCTCGACTTCCAGGAGTTCATGATCGCCCCCATCGGCGCGAAGACCTTCAGGGAGGCCCTCACGATGGGCTCCGAGGTCTACCACGAGTTAAAAGCTCAGCTGACGTCGACCTACGGCAGGTCCGCGATAAACGTAGGGGACGAGGGGGGCTTCGCTCCGCCCATCAAAAGGCCCGAGAAAGCCCTGGAGACGATAGAGGGCGCGGTCGAGGAGATGGGCTACGGGGGCTCGGTCTCCCTCGCCATGGACGTTGCAGCCAGCTCCTTCCACGGCCCCGACGGCTACTGCGTCGAGGAGGTGAACCTGACGCGAGAGGACCTCATCGAGCGCTACGGGGAGATGATCTCAGTGTACCCTATAATCTCAATCGAGGACCCGCTGGAGGAGGAGGACTACGAGGGGTTCGCCCTGGCCACGAGGGAGCTGGGCATCCAGATACTGGGGGACGACCTCTTCGTCACTAACTCCTCCAGGCTCAGGAGGGGCATAGAGATAGGGGCGGCGAACGCGCTCCTCTGGAAGGTGAACCAGGTGGGCACCCTCACTGAGGCGATCGAGGCCGCCGAAACTGCGAGAGGCAGTGGTTACGCGGTCATGGCATCCCACAGGTCGGGGGAGACTGAGGACACATTCGTTGCCGACCTAGTTGTGGGGCTCGGCTTCGGCCAGATCAAGTCGGGCGCACCGGCCAGGGGCGAGCGCACTGCGAAGTACAACAGGCTTCTCAGGATCGAGGAGCGGCTGGGGGAGAGGGCGAGATATCCCTCAGGCCTGAAATGATTTTGTCGGGAACCAGAGTGAGAGCTCGTACTTCGCTTCTTCAGGATTCCCTGATGCGTGTACTAGGTTCTCGCACGCACGCCCCTCTTTTTCGGCCCGAGCTATGGAGTCTATCCCGTAGTCCCCTCTGATGGTCCCGCTCTCGGCGGTCACGGGGTCGGTGAACCCGGTTAGCGCCCTAACGCTCTTTATAGCGTCCTCGCCACCTATCCTTATAGCTATGACGGGCCCCCGGGTGATGTAGTCCCGGAGTTGCGTCAGGACCTTTCTGCCGTGGGCATCTGGGTCGGTGATGCCCTCGACCGACCTCATGGCCTTCAGGCCTATGCTCTCGGCCATCGACTCAGGGTAGTGTCTGCCTACCAGCTCCTCCTCGACCTGTTTGACGTATCTCATGTCGAGGACTTGGAGGCCCGTCTCCTCGTAGCGATGGAGTATGTCGCCTATCAGGTTCCTCTCGAGGGCGTCGTGAGTGGATTTAAGAATTTGCCGTGTCAGCGCTTGACGTAGGCCTTGGTCCACTTGAGCTTGCGGGGGTCCCTGCCCAGCTTGAGGGAGTTCTTCCGGCACTTGCTTGAACAAAACCTGAGGATCCTGCCATCACGCCTGACGAAGCTTATACCAGTCCCAGGGGCGATGTCGTGTCCGCAGAAGCTGCACTTGAATACCTGTGGCATCTCCATCACTACCTGATCTTGCGGGCTTCCCTCTCAGTCTCCCTCAGGAGGAGGATGTCGTCGATCCTGACTGGACCCTTGACGTTTCGGGTTATGATGCGCCCCTTGTCGCGGCCCTCCTCTATCCTGACCCTGACCTGCATCACCTCGCCCGTCAGCCCTGTCCTGCCTAGGATCTGGATGACGGTCGCAGGGGTCAGAACGTCGGATTCGCGGGACATCCTACCTTACTATCTCCTTCAGCTTGGAGACTATCTCATCAAGGAGCTCCTTGCCGTCTCCCGGCTCCTCGATGGAAGCAGCGGCTGAGCCCACCATGAGGCCTACGGCCTGGCCTATCTTCTGCTTCTCGGGGACGAAGACGTAGGGCGCCTTCCTCTCGTCGCAGAGCAGGGGCAGGTGGGCGACGATCTCGGGGGGCTCCACGTTCTCGGCTATGAGCACGAGCCTGGCCCTACCCCTCTCGATTGACTTTGTGGCCTCGTTTGTGCCCTTCCTGATCTTTCCTGTCTCAGAGGCGATCTTCAGCGCCTCGTAGGCCGCCTCGGCGACCTCCTTCGGGACCTCGAACCTTACGTAGAAGGGTTTCGAAGGATCTACATCCTGGGACATGTCATTTCCTTCCAGTGTGCATACCCTTTAACCGGACATCCATTTTTAAACCTTGTGCTGAATGGGACAGTAACAAGTATCATCGCAATAAAATGGGGCTCATCGGTGCGCGTAGTAGGCCACCAAAGGATCGGTGCTGTCAACCCTGACGAAGCCGAACCTCTCGAACTGGATCATCTCGTCAACACTCAGCCCTTCACATCCGGGTTCAGCGAGGCCACTGGCGGTGGTCGCGTCAGGCATGACGACCTCGGCCTCAATGCCGACACCTTCAGGAAGCCAATGGATGAATGGAGCTTCCCTGTCGCGAGCCTCCCTGTAGTCCATGGAGTGGAGGCGAGCCCTGATCCGCTGAGGCGTTACATCCCCTATCTCGACGTTAATAAGGCCCATCAGCCTCACGAGGTCTCCCTTACCCAGTACATCCGCATCGTCCCTTGATATAATCAGGGAGGCGAGGACCTTCTTGGGCTCGACTGTTAGCCTCCGC
>SMTZ1_10008311_pt1 | contig 21727 bp, 17 predicted proteins | sample DeeMarSWOR136_30_FD_25667 | JGI IMG/M metagenome (IMG submission 25667) | reverse complement strand
AAAATAAATAGCTGCTTGACGTGTATTTTTAAACGGTGTATAAACTATTTACCCCATGTGCATCTCTCTATCAGAGATGAGAGATCAATTAAGGGTACTCAATTAAAGTCAAAGAGTTGAAATTATTACGGTGCGCCTGTAGCTCAGTAGGATAGAGCAACGGACTTCTAATCCGTAGGTCGTGGGTTCGAATCCCTCCAGGCGTGCCAGAAAACAATAGAAAATATAGGTGGTTAGCAAATTAATGCTACTACCTCCTTTTTTATTTGGTCAACCTTGTGTCACTTTTGTGATACTTTCATTTTAAAACTCATGAGAATAGTAGAATATGCCTTTTTCGTGAGAATTGTAACTGATTGATATGGAAGAAGAATATTCCAGTAGGATTAAGAGGGGGTAATTTATTATTCTTCAGTTAAGTGTCCCTAAAACTTAAAAATCCGTAGCGCATGGATTCTAATTGATTTCCATACTATTTATGCCCGTTCAAATACAATGGCCTTCGAAATCTCCGAAAGATGTGTGGGAAGAAATTAGTAATATGCCATTTTAAGTGGCACTACAAGAACCCGTTTTACATCTGATTATGATATCCGTCGTGTAGACTAAAAAACGCTGGTATTGGATTAGGCCAGGACTAGCATGATGGTGCAAGAACTCGATAGTACTCCAGGGATACCCTGCAAGTCAAAAAATACCTCTTCAGGGTAATGGAGAAAGTTTTTTCTTGACTCTTAGTTCCAAAGATATCTAGTGGTCGATTACCCATTAAAGTAACTAACATCTTGTTTTTTTAAAGGTGGGCTGTGAAGGAGTCGAACCTTCGACCTCCTGATTAAGAGTAGGCTAGGCCACGTTAATCTAACTCATTGAAGACTCACTGCTTTTTCCAATTCATCTTATTTTTCAATATACTAGAACTCTCCATTATCACTTACCAAGTCCATTATTAACCACCATTTTCTCCCAGAACTGCCACAGAAAAATTAAAATTCATCTGATTTAGGCCAAAATAAAAAATCAAGCTATTTGAACAACACCTTTCATTTCTCCATTATACACACATCAAGACAGAAACTAATTTTACATGGGCTTTATTAGCGCCAATCTCCAATATCATTAAGCGTGTTCATGCAGTTTATTAATTCTCTTACTCTAACGGTTGCAATGCCAGATCTGATATCAGACATGGCATAGGGAATGACCAGCTCGCCATTACGGATAATCGCGCCGCAGGTATAAACGACATTGGGGACATATCCCTCGCGATCTTCCTCATGTGGCGCGAGTAACGGCTCTTCCAAGCGAGCGATGATTTTTTTCGGATTTTCAAGATCAAGCAGCATGGCGCCGATGCAGTACTGTCGCATGGGCCCGACACCGTGGGTGAGGACTATCCAGCCTTCATCGGTTTCCAGGGGTGAGCCGCAGTTGCCGATCTGAATGAACTCCCAGGGACGTGTTGGCTCCTGGATGATTTCGGACTCCTGCCAGAAATGGATATTGTCTGAGAACATGATATGATTGTTTTCACCGTCCTGTCGCGAGAGCATGACGTAGCGACCGTGAATCTTGCGCGGGAAAAGAGCCATCCCTTTATTTTTTACCGCTTTGCCGTTGAGGGTTATAACCTTAAATTTGATAAAATCATTTGTCACAATAAGCTGCGGAAGAATTTTAAAGCCGTTATATGCCGTATAGGTCGCATAATAGGTAACCTCACCGTTGTCATCAATAAATTGCACGAACCGGGCGTCTTCAATGCCACGGCTTTCGTTTTCCGAAACGGGGAAGATAACTCGTTCTGATATTCGGTGATCAGGTCTGAAATTAATCTCATAATTTGAATTGGCAAGCCAGTACATGATCTCGAAGGTTTCATTCTGGCGTATTTCAGAGAAAATGGGGTTTGTTCTAAGTGCTAAAATTTTATCTTTCAGTTCATTGTAGGTGAAATTGTCCGGCAGCTGGCCCAGAATATGCGCTGTTATCTCATTGCGGGCCGCCATTTCCTTGAGCTTCAGCTGGAAGAGATGCCGGTCGTAAACCTGAAAATGGACGTCCGGCGTTTCGACATAATCGCTGGTTGGGTCGAAGAGAAATGTATTGTGCTCGTCAAGGACTCCGCTTCTAAATACAATGGAGGAAACATGGCCTTCGCCGGTTGCGCGCAGGCTCATGATAAAGCGCAAGCTGCCCTTGTCCAGATGGCTTTGATCTGGGTGGGGAACGATTGAAGGGTTGAAAAGGGCAGCCGATTCAATGGAGTACTCCATGGTAAAATAGGCCCCGATGAGTGCCCTTTTAGCCTCGCTGAGCACGGCATCCTGAGGAACAAATTCGCTTACCTTATTCAGGTGACGCTCAAAAATGTATCTGATGTCTTTGTGCCGCTCGGAGAATTCGAGCATTATTTTTTCAAGAAGATTTTCGGCAACTGCCTCAGGCAAGTCCACTATGCGTTGAATGATTTTAGGTATGCGATGCGTGTCCTCGGGCAGGTGAAACCGTGTAATGACGCGTGAGGTGTCACCCAGGAGTTTTTCCTTTTTGCGTTTGATTTTCGGATGTGATGATATTTTTTTTATATTAGGCATGATTCTCTGCTTAATTATTCCTTCTCCCCTCAATGGTAAAAGTTTTGGTTGCTGGGGTGCCATGAATATCTCCTACCACTAACACTCTCCGCCTCTTCTGAGGTGAGAGAGCATTTATGCGAACAATTGCCCTTTTTACAACGCTGACCTACTATTTGTCAAGCATAATTGCACAAGATCGTCAATATGTGCTATGCCGACACACATAACCGTGTCAGCGCCGCCCCAGTATATTTTTACCGTACCGTCGTCTTCAGGAACAGCACCGCAGGTAAAAACAACATTGGGCACATAGCCGTTTACCTCCCAGGGAGCTTCGGGCTGCAGTATCCACTGATCGGAAACGCCGATGATTTCTGCCGGATCATAAAGGTTATGCAGGGCCGCGCCAAGGCGATACACTGCCCCAGCCATGGTCTTAAAGACCCCATGATAGATGTGCAGCCAGCCCTTGTCAGTTTTAAAGGGCGGTGCGCCGGGCCCGATTTTCATCTCATCCCAGTGATAGGGAACCGGCTTCATAATTATCCGTGAATCCCCCCAGTGAACGAGGTCCGGGGAATAGGAAATCCAGATTGACCAGGGCGAGATCTCCGAATGCGGTCTATCCAGCCGCGCGTATCTGCCCTGGAATTTCTCAGGGAAAATAACCACATTGCGCAGATCGACCTGGGTGATCATCGCGACGCGCTCTATGCTCTTAAAGTCCTTTGTCCGGGCAAGTGCTATGCGCACCCCATGCCGGGAGTATGCACTGTAGGTGAGAAGGTATTCACCCTCCACGGAGTTTATGCGGAGGTCCTCCACCCCGAACTCTTCATATTCTGCAAAAACGTTGTCCGTTGACGGTGTGAGAAAGGGCTCGGGATGGACAGTGAAGGAAAAACCATCATCGCTGTCGGCTCTACCGATGATGGAGCGCCCGTTGTGCCTGTGCGATCTGAAAAGCATAATGTAGCGGCCCCCATGTCTCACAATGCCGGCATTGTGGACCGTGGCTACAGTGTAGGGGACATCGTCTTTTGTAAGAATGGGGTTTTTTTTATAACGTTTTACTATTGGTTCTTTGCCTGGCATTTCCTAAGCCCTCCCAAAGTCATCTTCTATACGCCCAATGTCATCCTCTCCAAAATAATCCCCTGTTTGAACCTCAACAAACGACAAGTCATCAGAACCGATATTTTCAATCCGGTGAAACGAACCTTGTGGTATGTCTACTGACTGACCATCGCTTAAGATAAACTGCTTATTATCGAGTGTCATTTTTGCTTTACCATGTAAGATATACCAGTGTTCTGCTCTTCTCTGGTGGCGCTGAAGGCTTAACCGTTTTCCAGGGTATACCACAATTTCCTTTGCCTTATAGGTATTTTCATCACTCAACACACAGTAGTATCCCCAGGGTCGATGATCCTCTCGGCTTTTCTCTTTCAGGACCTGTTCATAGACCTTTATATACTTTGTAACCATCGTATCCGCAGTAAAGTGTTCCTCAACAGTCGTACGACAATGTGACCTATCAATATCTTTAATACGATTAAGAGCTTTAATAGCTTCATCTTTATTACTAACCAAAAATCCATTTTTTTCATTATCAATGAGTTCTGGCATACTACCCCACATGCCATTGATTCAATGACTGAGAGACCAAAGGGTTCATTGAAGTTTATCGGATGAAGAAGCACATAGGCCTTTCCTAAAAGTTGATTGCGCTTTACCGGATCTGCACTGCCGACATACACAATATTTTGATTGTCTATAAATGGTTCTACATTCTGTTTATAGTATGTTTCATCCTGAATAATACCAGCTATGACTAGTTTTTTATTACAGGCTTTTGCAATTTCTATAGCCTCTTTAGTTCCCTTGTCATGGTGGATACGTCCAAAAAAGAGTAGATAGTCTTCAGGTAAAGGTTGAAAGTCAAAATTTTTTAAATCTATTCCGTGGTGGATAGTTGCTATGTAGTCAAGCTCAGAAGATCTATCAGCATCACTGATCGAGACATAAAAGACTTTCCTATTGTACTTTTTATAAACCGGCAAAATTGAAGGGGATGAAAATCCATGAATGGTAGTAACTACAGGAGTCGAGACAAGACCGGTATAGGTCAGAGGTAGAAAATCGAAATTATTGTGTATCAGATTTGCATGGAGTTTACCTTTTGTTTCAGAGTCTGCAGTCGCAAAAAGGGTAACATTATAACCGTGCGATACCAACCTCCCGGTCAAAAGGGAGACTACGCTTTCCCACGGGCCGTAGTGTCGCGGCGGCGTACGCCAGGCAATCGGCGAGAGCATAGCAATGCGCATAGCTAACCCTTTACGCTAACCAGTTGATTGGGACAATGATTGTTTTAAAATCTCATCGGCATAAAGCATTTGCAAGGTCATAAGCGAAAGCAGCCAGGCAAGCGTCGACTCGGCGCCTTCATTCTGGTTGATGCCATCAGCCATCAGCCCGTCGCGGCACCCGCCGGTCTTGGGATCATAGAGAGGTATATTCAGGTCGTTGTGTCCGAGAAACCAGTTAAAGCACATGACCGCATTATCGATCCATGTTTTGTCGCGGGTGACGTTAAAAGCTTCGACACAGGCTTCGATCATGGCATGAGCCTCGATGGGCTGCTGGTCGAAACGGGCCTTGGGGCCGCCTTGTTCATACCATCCGTTGTTGCCGATTGGCACAAAGTGGTCGTCTTCGGTCTGGATGGTGAGCAGCCACTTGAGGGCTCTGAGTCCCATATCGATCATATCGCTGCGCTGCATCCCTTGGCCGGATAAAAGCAGGGCATGGGGCAGCTTGCCGTTGGCATAGTTTAAAGTGCTTTCAAGCCAGGGCCAGCCTTTTTTTGCATTGCTCTTGAACTGATTAAAAAGCCTGTCTGCAAGGATTTCTCGAACCCGGCGTGCTTCACTGTCTCCTGAAAATTTGTAAAGGTAGGCATGCAAGCCTACCAAGGCAAAAGCGATGGCACGGGGTGAATTAAAGTGCTCGACAGCTTTCAACGCCTGGTTGAAGAGCATCGTGCTCACTGCCAGCTGGCCGGGATTGTCAAGAGAAGCTACAGCCTTGCCGATGCCACAGAGCGCTCTACCGTGCGCATCCTCGGATCCGACCCCCTCAATCCATTGCCGTGTATAGTTCATAAAATTATGAAACCGCCCCGTTTTGACATTGAAGGCATACAGGAGAAAGCTCAGATAATGGCTGTAGAGAGAATCAAGGCACGTGCTGTCCGAAAGCGGGTATTTTCGGGCTATGGCAGCAACCATCAGGGCTCTGGCATTATCATCTGTGCAGTACCCGTGGTTTCGATCGGGGATGGTATGGGTGGCATGCTGCAAAATGCCAGTATCATCGGTAAGGGTTTTCAGATGATCAAGCTTCATTTCCGGCAGCTCGAATTTTGTGATGGATTTGATGTGATCAATATATAAGTGCCGGGGGCGTGGGTGCCGGGCACGGTTGAGCTTAACCTCGCTGAAAACCTCGAGATATCTTCGGGATACCTCCTTCCAGATCGCCTCGCGACAGAATGTATAGGCTTTTTTGCGTATCGTATGCCGGTGGACATCGTTGTCCAGAAGGTCGATGATTTGTTCCGCCATAACATCAGGGTTTTTGAATGGAACAATTTTGCCCCGCCCTTCAGCAAGCATTTCGGTCGCATACCAGTATGGAGTTGAAATGACGGCTTTGCCGGTCCCCATGGCATAGGCGAGCGTCCCGGAAGTAATCTGTGCTTCTTCAAGATAAGGGGTTACATATATATCAGCGGTGCCGAGAAACTCACATAATTCTTTCAGTTCCACAAAACGGTTTTGAAAAATTACATGCTCGCTGATATTGAGTTTGCGCACGAGTTGCTGCAGGCTGATGCGGTATTCCTCTCCATTCGCCTTCAAAATATGCGGATGGGTTGCTCCTAAAATAATATAGGTAACATCGGGGTGTTTTTTGGTGACTGACGGAAGCGCTTGCAGGACGTTTTCAATGCCCTTGTTGGGGGAAAGGAGGCCGAAGGTGAGAAGCACCTTTTTGCCTTCAACGCCGAACTGATCTTTGTAAAAGTTGGGATCCATAAAAGGGGTATCCGGAATGCCGTGATGGATAAAGGCAATTTTCTCCTCCGGAACGGCATAGATATCTTTGAGGAAATCGAATGCTTTCCGGCTCATCACGATCAGTTTGTTGGACAGGTCAGAAAGCCAGCGCATAACTTCGCGATATTCCGGGGCGGGATCTCTCAGAACCGTATGAAGCGTTGTCACGACCGGCATCCGAAGCTCCCCGAGAAGCTTCAGGAGATGGCTGCCAGCCGGGCCGCCGAAAATACCGTATTCATGCTGCACACAGACAATATCAATCTGGTTGATGTTAAGAAACTCCGATGCGACACTGTAATCGGTGAGTCTGTTCTGGTTGATCTCAAATCGGACTTTTTCAGGATATGCATATCTCTCGGGTCTATCATTCATAGCAATCGCCCAGCAGTTAATATCGGGCGCTTCCGTCGATAAGGCCTCAACAAGATCAGTAGTGAATGTTGCTATACCACACTGGCGGGGCAAATAGTTCCCGATTACGACAACCGAGCCTATTCCCCCATAATAATGAATAACAGATGCCATATTAGTTGCTTCCCATTAATTCCATTTTTTGATAAGAATTTGTTTTTGACAGGTCAAGTATAGGAAACTTTCTCTTGCATGTCAATATAATCACAAGATATAAAAAGCACCTGATGTAAAATTATTGATTTTTTTATAAGGACTCATCAAGATGTCGGCCGGGGTCATAATCTAACCGTTCGATAAAGGTGTTGAAAAATATAATATTAAGCAGTAATTGCCTTTTATTGCAACAAGTTATGCCCAATACTATTCCATCAAGATATCTTATTGAAGAATGAAAGAAAAACAACATATATAATTCAGTTATTTAGAACAACAATCGAAGAACATTTCAACACATTTGGTTAACAGCTTGGGTCATAATTGGCTCTGTCTTTTCTTTGATATATCTACATTGAGGCCTCTTTTTACTACCAAAAACTTACAACTACTACTATTAGTGGCTGAGCATAAAACCAATCATTTCAGTTAACATTAGCGATTCAAAGATGACGACTTCGTAAAAAGTCCATCTGCTGCGTTGTGCCCCGCCTAGCGGGGTCATTGCGGCGTACACACAAGTACGTCTCATTCCTTCGTATTTGCGCGCCTTGCATCTGAAGCTTTTTACTTTGTCGTCTGATTTTTGACTTTTTACGAGATCATCAAAGATACGATCAAAAGAATTATTTGATTCGACTGTAGGATTTAATCTTAATTTTTAGTACAATTGTCAGATCAAATTGTAGCTGTTACATTCTCAAGTAGCGCACCTGAGATCTTACATGCATAAGTTGAGCTGCAATACTCTCAAGTTGTTAAATAAATAGTTTGATAATGAGTGTGTGTTTGATATATTGTTCCGATAATTTCACCAGAGCATTGGTTGGTAGTGTTACCCTAGCTGGAAGACGAATTATGCCTTAATCCCCGGATCATACTCCATCGGATCAAGGAATACCCTAATCTCATGGGATTCTATCCTCTTCTTCTGATGCCCTATTTGATCTTCCAGCATGTTCTCACCTCACAAATTTATTTTCACTAGAGAAAATAAATTTGCTTTAATCCTACTGGTTTCACACATATTAGCTATTGGAGTTAAGAATAACAAAACGGAGAAGCGGTATACTTATTTGAGATATAGATTAAGTGTATTGAATTGATAGTTTTATTATGACTATAAACTTCAATGTTATTTTATGAATGTTATATTGAAGTTAAGTAGTTAGCCACGTTGCCTTTTTGCAAGTAACCTTAAATCTCTAACAGTAGTAAACACCCCCAATATGTAGTAGTGTATTTTAGGTGTTCTTATTGACATAATAAGAAAATTATGGTTTAGAAAGATATATCGCTAGGATTCAAGCGTGTGAAAGGATTTGCTTCAATACTTGATGTTATCGCGACCATTGAAGCTGAGCAATCTGATAATAAAGTTACCAGTTGCTGCTTGAGTATTACTAATGGAACAATACAATGAGGAGCCATTAAAATATTTTCAGCTAAAAACTTGGTATCCTCCAAATTTGCGACCACAATGACGACAATAAACCGCATTCGTATCAAGAATGTGAGTGTTGCACCTTGAACATTCCCATGTCAGCAGCATTCCACAAAAAGGACAATACTTAAAATTTCTTATGTGATCTTTTAATATGTCTTTCGGAAATGAATTCCACCGACACCGTTCGTATTTACAAAATACATCCATAATTGTTGTATCATCTTTTGTCATGACTATTCTCCTTTTTATTCAGATTCTAAATGTTATATTACTATTTACTAATATTTTTTACAATAAATATAAATCAGAATGAAGGAGCAGAATCAACCTTAGCATGGCTTCTCTCTCTTACCACATTCCATAAATTGGTTGCTGAAAACATACTGGCTATCAAGCATCAAGATAAAACAAGTACTTAAAAGCTTTTGTCTAAAGTTACACTATGAAACAGGTGAAGGATCCATTAACTAGGAGGTATCGAAAATAGAATGAGAAAACAAGAACTTCTACAAAGATATCCCCACAACCCCATTATAACTGTCAACGATATTCCCTATAAAGCAAGTTCTGTGTTCAACACAGGAGCAACGCTGTATGGCAATGAAACCTTACTTCTTTTACGTATTGAAGATCGAAAGGGAATATCTCACCTTACCACTGCTAGAAGTAAGGATGGTCTAAGCGACTGGAAATTTGACAACAAACCAACATTCGTGCAAGCCCCTGAGCGCTATCCAGAAGAGCTTTGGGGTATTGAAGATCCAAGGATAACTTTTCTTGAAGAACCTAAGGAATGGGCAATCGTCTATACTGCGTATTCTGAAAATGGCCCCCTGGTTTCAATTGCTACTACTGATGACTTTAAAACATTCAAACGATTAGGTCCAGCCATGCTTCCAACAGACAAAGATGCAGCACTTTTCCCCATACAGTTTGATGGACGATGGGTAATGATTCATCGTCCCGTGCCAGCTGCACACCCTTCAGTTCAAGCACATATCTGGATTTCTTTTTCGCCCGATCTTGAACATTGGGGAGAACACCGCATTTTGTTCAAAGCTCGCTCAGGGGCGTGGTGGGATGCTCATAAAATTGGCTTAGCATCTCCACCAGTGAAGACATCTGAAGGATGGCTCTTGTTCTATCACGGGGTCAAACAAATGGTAGGCGGTTATATATACAGGGTGGGACTGGCGTTGCTGGATTTAAATAATCCTACGAAAGTTATATGCCGTTCTGAAGAATGGATTTTTGGTCCTCAAGAGCCTTACGAACGGATTGGTGATGTTTCTAATGTAACATTCCCTTGTGGGGTTGTCACAAAAGGAGATGATATTACTCTCTACTATGGAGCAGCAGATTCCTGTATTGGTGTGGCAACAGGAAGCATTTCCGAAATGCTTTCCTGGCTCAGGGAAAAAGGGAGTTAAGCGATGGGAATAGCTATGCTCTCACCCATTGCCTGGAGGACCCCACCCCACCATTGTGGCCCTTGGGAAAGTGCGGTTTCCCTCTTGAATGAAGGGTTGGTAGTAAGAAGATTTGATGTAATTCTTTTTGCCACAGTAGATTCTCATACAGAAGGTAAGCTCCATGCAGTACATAACAGTGGGTATGGGGAGGATAACACGGTTAATCCTAAAGTATGGGAATGTCTCCAAAATGTTACATCAATCCCAGTTGCACATATTGTAATCATCTTTTGGTTGATATACAATAGGAACTTTTCTATACTTATTCCATCAAAAAGCGAGTTCAATTGAAATCCCCGACGAGGCGGCTGGACAGCTGTTGTTTGGGAAATATAGATTTATATCTGGGAAGGGGTATAGGGTCATGCAAAATGCAAAGGAGTTTACGCTTGAATTGGAAAAAATAGATGCTGGTGAAAACCCACTTCGGTTGGAGGGAGAGAATAAAGGCATTGCTGAGTTAGCTGCGTCGATTGGTAGGATCGGCCTTATTAACCCTCTTGTGGTGGCTCCGGACGGTGAGCGTTATCGCCTTATCGCCGGTCATCGGAGATATGCTGCATGTAAAAGAGCTGGGCTCAAGGAAGTCACGGTCCGTATCACCGGAACTAACCAACGAGAAATATGTGAAGTCGCCCTCGCGGAAAACCTTTTCCGAAGAGACCTGAGCCCGATCGAAATGGCGGTGGCCGTAGTAGCTTTGATCAAGGAGGGCGGTATGGATCGTGAGCAGGTGGCAAGTGTTTGCCATCGGTCGACTACTTGGGTGAAAGAGCAAGAAGAAATCCTGAGCTGGCCGCCGGATGTGAAGATGGCCATTCATGATGGGTGGCTATCGGTATCTGCTGGATCAAATATTGCTCTCGTTGAAGATGATTCTCATAGGAGGTTGCTGTTAAGTCAGGTGAAAGAAGACGGCAACACTACTGCTCGGACTACAGCTGCGTGGCTTCAGGCTTGGCGTTCATCAGTTCCGCCGCAAGAAGCAATACAGGTGGATTCTATTTGCGGGCCAGCTGATAACTCCTCTCAGGCTTATGGGGTTGGCTCAGAATAGGCGATTTCTTTAGTAGGTGTATCATCTCAAGGAGTTGAAGATGCCAGAACTAGGAGGACCATTTACTTGGGAGGAAGAAGATTGACTCTCAAAGGCAATTGAATGAACCACAACACTCAATCTTACAACTAATCTTGACCAGGAAGGAGGTGAGGAGCATGGGTTTTGGTGATGGTGAAGATGTAATTGGTTATAGGATAGAGTATAGGGGCGTCTTTTGTGTGGAGTGTTTTGAGAAGGAGTTTGGTGAGTCTCACGAAATTCTTAAGGATGAGATCATTACTGAGAACGATAGAGATAAGGATGAGGGTGTAACTTTTTGTGACAGCTGTAAAAAACAGATTTAAATGGTAACACTTGTAATTGCTTCTGTATTTGTCCAATATGAAAGGATAAATTCCACTTACTCAATAGTTATATTCTTAATTTATTTGATTACCTTTTTATGAATTATGGCAAAAGGAAAGATAGAAATACCTTAGAAGAAAAACTAATGATTTGGTAAAGGTTGGGAAACTAAAGAAAAGACCATGTTTAGTCTGTGAGAATAAAGATGTCATACCACATCATGAAGATTATTCAAATCCATTTAAGGTATTATGGTTATGTGAAGAACACCATAAAGATTATCATGAAGAAAAGATAGCATTGTTTAACGGCAAGCTAAAGTGGGATCCAATTCGACTGACTCAAATGAAAAGTAAGGTTAATTTTCCAACAAAGAAGTACAGGCAAATAGAGCACAGTTTCTCAAAAAAAGTGGCTCGAAATACTCAATAAATGAAAAAAGAATATAACAACAGAGAAACCGAAATATTTTACACTACGGTTTGTATGTTACGTAGATATCCAATAAATATGTCCATTTGTCTATTGCAAGTATCTTCAAATTTTTTGCTTACTGTAGATACTACTATATGTTGTACCCACGGCCTTGTTAGAAAAAAGTAAAGAAATCTCTTGAATTCGACTATCCCCGCCCCAAGGGGCGGGGATAGTCGAATTCATGGCTGACGTCACCGAGATTTCTAAAGCATTTTTTTAAGCCATTTATCCCCACAGCAGAGCTGTGGGGTATTTTGGCAAATTTTTATAAAACCCCCTCAGTATTTCTACCGAGGGGTTTATCTGAAATTGCTATGGTAGTTTAACTCTTATTGATACTCACACTACGCTCTTCCTGCACAGGTGGGGCAATCCCGTCTGCCAAAGTCTTTCTTGAATAGTACCACATCACTGTCATCAACATTTCCATCACAGTCAAAAGCACCGTTGCAACGACTTGATGATGTACAAAAGATGTTAGGGTGTGGGGATCCTGAGAATGGATTTGCAACGTATATATGCAATAGATGCGGGCAGGAGGGAAAGAGGGTGCCGTTTTCGTGTAAGAGTTATTTTTGTTTGCCCTGCGGGAAGGTATGTACCGATCAGTGGGCACGGCGGACAGAGACAATACTGTTTCCCGGGGTGGCGTACCGGCATATGGTATTAACATGCTTGAGCCATCAACTTAACACTACCTAATTTTCTTACCCTTAGAAACCGGGCATTTTTTGCACCGATCCGCGTCTCTTTTAACGACCGCTATCTTTTCGCTTTGAGTAGCACTCTTTGCAGTAAATTGGACGGTCTCCGCTGGGCTTGAAGGGAACTTCACACTCTTTCTTGCAATTCGAGCAGACCGCTTTATGCATCTCCCGTGGCCGTTTGTCATATCCATCTTTAAAAGCCATGTTGCCTCCTCCTTTCGGGTACCTATCTCGAGGTACCGAGTTAATAAACTATCCACCTAATACACGTAAGAACTCTGCGCAGAGCGATGGGCGGGCAAAAAATAGACAGCAACCTGTATCTGGCTATTTATCCCCGGTCTTTTCGCCTGTAATAAAACGGCTTCTTTTTTGATCGAATCCTCTCTTTTCGCCGCCCTGTCGTTTCTCAAAATGATGCTCTTGGCCAACGTCACTTTCTCGAGAATTATCGTAAGCCTTCCTCTTGTGGCCAAAACGTTGGTTTTTTTCAGCGTGGCGTTTTTTAAAATGGCGCCCGCGGTCAGAGCTTTTTTCTCCGGAGGTAGTATCATGCTCTCTATAGGAACGACGATGAGGATGACCGAAATACCTGTAAGGTTTTGAAAAATGCTTCTCACTGAAAGGCCTTGCCTGAGATTGGTTGATCAAGATATCTATCTTTTTCTCTAAAAATACCAGCTGCTGTTGCATCCTTTTGATCAAAGCCACCACATCCTGCTCAGCTGGCGCTTGATGCAAAAAAGCATTATGTTGAGACCGTTTGCTCATTCGCTACCTTTTCTTTCTCCTGAGAACGTACTTGCCCGGATACACAAACCTTATTCTAAAAATTCCAAAGACGCCCACTCCGCCCACTCATCAGGGCATTTGTCTAAATACAGTGTTTTTATTATAACAGTAACGAAATAATTAGCAAATGAACAAAAGCTCCTCTATAAAGTGTCCTGAACAATATTTGACTTAACGGTGGCCATATCATTCTGGCTTGCCCATGACAGTTAAGAAATAAATTTATGCTCAAGATTCTTTTAATTGCGGATTAAATTCAATAAAGGTCCTTAGTTTTTTACTCCTACTGGGATGTCTCAGCTTTCGCAGAGCTTTTTCTTCGATTTGTCTGATCCTTTCTCTGGTTAAGTTGTAATCCTGTCCCACTTCCTCCAGAGTATGATCTGCTTTTTCCCCTATGCCAAACCGCATCTTTACAATCTTTTCTTGCCTGGGAGTTAAGGTAGATAATATCTTTTTGGTGTGCTCCTCTAAATTGCGGTTAACGGCAGCTTCTCCTGGGGAAGCAATCTTTTTATCTACAATGAAATCACCTAAGTGGCTTTCTTCCTCCTCTCCTCTAGGGGTTTCTAAGGATAGAGGGTGCTTGGCAATCTCTAGAATTGATCTTACCTTATGGAGAGGCAAATCAATTTTTTTGGCAATCTCTTCAGAGGTGGGTTCTCTGCCCACTTCCTGGATGAGGTGACGAGAGGTTCTCATTAGCTTGTTGATATTTTCAATCATGTGGACGGGGATTCTGATCGTTCGTGCTTGGTCGGCAATAGCTCTGGTGATAGCCTGTCCGATCCACCAGGTTGCATAGGTACCGAATTTGTATCCCCTCTGATACTCAAATTTGTCAACAGCTATGATAAGGCCTATATTTCCCTCCTGAATCAGATCCAGGAATTGTAATCCCCGATTGGTATACCTCTTTGCCAGACTCACAACCAACCTTAAATTAGCCTTTACCATTTCATCTTTAGCCAGCTTGGCCTTGAGTTCTCCTTCTTCAATGGATTTGATGGCCTTCTTTAAAGCCTCAGCATTTAATGTTGATTCAGCTTCAATTCCCTTAATTTCTTTTCGGGAATTTTTTATAATTTTCTCATATGCTAATAAATCTTTTTTAGAAATTCCAAATTTCTTCTCACTCTTCTTTCCCTCCTGTCGGTTCTTTTTTACCTGTCGAAGGAGCTTTTTCAATTCTTCTAAGGGGATTTTTGTTTTTTCTATACATTGATTGATTTCTTCCTCAGCCTTCTCTAATCTTGCAAAGAAATGTTTTAATTTTTGTGCAAGCCTTTCTATGTGGGTCTTGTTAAGGTTGATCTGTTCTATTAAGTCAAGTATCTTTTCAGAACTTCGATCAATCTTTTTCTTTAACTCTATTCTTTTAACTTTACTTAGGTAGTTATGAGTTAATTTCTTTTGTAATTCTAGCTTTTTTTGTTCGCGCCTATTAATCCTTTGTACTAAAGAAAGAACTTTTCTTTTATAATATTGTTCGTCAATATCCGTTCCCTCATCATTCGAATCTCTTATGACTTCTCTGACAGAGATCTTGTCGGATTTGAGATTTTCTCCTATACTAATGATTTCCCTGATAGCGATGGGAGAATGTAAGACAGCTGCAGCGATTTCTTTTTCACCTTCTTCTATGCGTTTTGCAATCTCTATCTCTTCATCACGGTTAAGCAATGATACCGAAGCCATCTCACGTAGATATATTATTGCTGGATCATTAAACTTTTCAAAAGGAACTTTTTCTAATCCCTCTTCCGTTTCAGCTTTTACTTCTTCTGGAATTTTTTGAAGTTTACGATTAGGGATTCTTACCTTTTGAATTCCTTCAACAATTTCTATATCCATTTCCCCAAGCATGACCATCATATCATCTATCTGTTCTGGTGAAAAAATATCTGAGGGTAATATGTCGTTAACCTCTTTATAAGTTAAAAACCCCCTCTCTTTCCCCATATCAATGAGCTGATTTACCTGATCAGTGGTATCTTCCTTTGACATCTTTAGCTTACTCTTTAAACTGTTATTAAAAGTTTTTTCTGCTTTCATTTTTCCTTAAGTTAGCCCCTCAGTAGAAATGCTGGGAGATTTTATTTTTAGATATTTATGTACTGAAAATAGAATAGACAAGCAAATGGCAGCCATTAAATGACTGCCATTTCATGGTCACATTACGGTAACATTAACCTGTCAAACCTCTCTAACATTAACAGCCTGTAAACCCTTGGGGCCCTCTTGTATCTCGAATTCTACAGACTGTCCTTCGGTGAGGTTTTTGAACCCCGAGCTCTGGATACTGGAGTAATGTACAAATACATCATCTCCATCATCTTGTGACAAGAACCCAAAACCCTTTCTCTCATTAAACCATTTCACGGTTCCTTTAATCATAACTAAAAACACCTCCTTTCTTTACAGATTACCTTGAAGCTATCTACTAATAATCTTTCACTGTAAGAAAGGAGATGGTTTAAAGAAACCGCGTTTTCTTTTTCTAACAACAAAATGATAAAAGCAAATAAATCCAAGAAGTTAGGTATATGTATCATAGTTTACTAGATAAGTCAAATTTATTTTTTTCTTTTATACTGTCTTAGTTTTTAGTGGGTCAGGATAGGACAACTGATTATTATATATAGCGAAATTTTTCAAAACATACCCCTCAGTAGCAATGCTGGGGTTTTTATTTCCCTTAAGTTATTATAAAAATTACCGAAAAGAAGTCTATATAACATAATAATCACCAATTAATATTAATTTGAAAATTAACCACTGTCCTTTTTTATGGTGTACCGTGGTCAAATTACTTACCACAAAAGAACTAGCTGAATATTTAAAGTTGACAGAAGTGACCATCTATAAGTATGCCAAAGAAGGGAAAATCCCTGGGATCAAGGTAGGAAGCAGATGGAGGTTTAATAAAGATCAAATCAATGAGTTATTGAGAATGGAGGAAGAAGGAAACAAAGAATAACAAATATGTTTAGTGGAAGAATCTTAAACTCTCAGTATTAATCAGGCTGTGTCATAATTATTTTCGGCAAAATCGGCACCTCTCAGATTGGCTTGTGAGGCATTATTTTTAAATTTTAGATTCCGACCCATCCTAAAATTGACCTTAATTTACCATTTTTTGAATTGTGACGCAATAATGGATTAATATACCATCCCCACAATTATAGGTTGATTTGCTAAAGAAATAACATGAATTGGAAAAAAGCAAAGAAGTGTTTAGAAGGGTTAAGATACGTATCTAATGGGACTTAAGAGGGGAAATAAAGCAAAGAAAAAGTGGTCATTGGGGACAAAAGGATAACTAACATGGATGAACTATTAGGGAATCATCATGTGTTTAGGGATTTAGCAAAACTCTTTTCTCCTGGAGGATGGGAGGATTCCTAATTCCTCACGATATTTGGCTACCGTTCTTCGCGCAATAGTGATGTTCTGGTCATCTAAAATAGTGACTATTTTTTGATCACTATAGGGACTTTTAGGATTTTCGTTGGAAAGAATCTCTTTTATCTTGTTCTTTACACTTACCGATGCGATACTTTCTCCGTGAACTGAGCTAATTGGTGGATTAAAGAAGTACTTCAGTTCAAATATACCCTGTGGGGTGTTGACATATTTATTGGTGGTGACCCTGCTGACGGTAGATTCATGCATCTCAATATCCTCAGCAACATCCTTCAATATTAGTGGCTTTAGGTGACCTACCCCATGGTCAAAGAACTCCCGCTGAAATTTGATGATGCTTTCAATCACTTTCTTTATCGTCCTCTCCCGCTGGTAGATACTCTTTATTAGCCAGATTGCAGAGCGCATCTTATCCTTGATGTACTCTTTAGTTAATGGGGAAGCAAAGTTTTTGTCGTAAAGGGCCTTGAGATAAAAAGGGCTAATCCTTAACTTATGAAGCCCATCTCCATTGAGCACTACCGTATAGTCATTACCGGTTTTGAACACATGGATGTCCGGAGTAATATATTGAGGCTCCTTATCATTAAAGGATCTTCCTGGCCTGGGTTCCAATTGAGATAGGGCTCGGGTTGCCTCAATGACTTTTTCAAGAGAGATGTTAAGATCAGCAGCTATTGCTCGATATCTTTTCCTTTCCAAATTAGGTAAATGATATTTTACTATCTTTTCTAGGAGAGAACCTTCTAACCCAAGGAATTTTATCTGTAGTAGCAAACATTCCTTAAGGTCCCTGGCAACTGCTCCCACCGGGTCAAATTCCTGGATTACGCTCAGCACCTTACCTGTCTTTTGTAAGGCACACAGCATAGTGAGCCAATTTACATGAGTGAATTTATTGATGTTGCCTAGCTCGTTCCTGGTACTTTTCTCCCGCAGATAGTCCCTCGCAATCTCCATTAATGATGTCTGGAGGTAACCATCTGGATTTAAGTTGCCAATGATGAGATCACCTAGCTGCTGCTCATCCTGGTTAAGTGAAGAGAGGTGGAGCTGCCAGGTCAGATGATCAGCAAGGGTTGAGGTCTTGATCAGCCTCGCCTCCAGGGGAACTCTTTCTTCCCCAGCATCATATGAATTATAGCTTTCCCTGCCTGAGTTCTCTATATAACTCTTCCAGTCAAATTCTGAATTATCCTCCAGCTTCTTTAAGGCATCCGGTTGCTTATCAGGAATTTCATCGGCGTTTTCTAACCTCTCTTCTGGCCCTTCACGCTCAAATTCCTGTGACTCTTCCAGTAGCGGATTTTCAGCCATCTCCTGCTGAATCATATCCACCAGTTCCAGTCTGCATAACTGCAACAGCTTTATCGATAACTGCAACTGAGGAGTCATCACGAGCTGTTGGGTTAGTTTTAGTTCCTGTCGTAACTCAAACGCCATATCTTTTGTAACCTCAAATCTGTATAGTTTCCATTTCTTAACATCTCTCTTCTTATACGGCAGCTTTACTATTTTACTTAAGAGGTATTTGACTGATCACTTCCTTGTTTCTTGTAGCAATCGAGACAGAAAAGCTTTTTGCCGATAGGCGCTGGAACCTCCAACATAAGTTCCTTTCCGCAACCGGCGCACACTACTTTATATAATCTTCGGGGTGTAGGTCTCTTTGATCTTCTTCTATTCCCCTCTTTTTAATGGCCATGGTGCCTTCTCATCAATTTGGGACTTTGGTTATCCATGGGAAACATTCCTTTTATCTACTCTCGCTCTTTCCCTAGTACTATGGAATTTTGACTTGTGATCATTGAGCATGAAGGGTTTCTCTCTCTTAAAAATTACCTCTTCACTAATGATACACTCCTTAGCATTCTCCTGCGATGGAATATCATACATAGTAACGAGAGCTTTTAATAGTTTGAACAACCACGAATTGTCATTGATAGCGAATCAATCTCATTCTATAGTTGTGTGTAAGGATGGGTGCTTCGCTGCTATGCTCCTCGCAATGACAGGTAAACTATTGTATGTCCTGAGTAATACAACAATAAGACTGGAGTGCCAGCAATAAGCTTTCGCAGCTCATCCTGATTGTTTCCACAAAAGGAACAAAATAGATTCCCATAGTTATTAGCATGCTTTCGATTTACCGTTTTCCCCCTTTACTTGCGGTTCTTGCATCCGCATCCCTAATTCTGTCTGCCTTCAGAATCACCTCATCGATGATTCCATATTCTTTCGCCTGCTGCCCGCTCATGAAAAAATCTCGTTCAGTGTCTTTACGTATCCGCACCAAGGCCTGATGGGTGTGTTTCACTAAAATGCTATCCAACTCCTCACGCATCCGTAAAATTTCCCGGGCATGGATGTCAATATCGGACGCGGGACCCTGAAATCCACCCAGCGGTTGGTGGAGCAATATGCGGGAATGGGAGAGGGCATACCGCTTCCCTTTGGCTCCTGCGGCCAAGAGCACCGCAGCCATGCTGGCTGCCTGCCCCATACACAAGGTAGAAACATCAGGTTTTATATACTGCATGGTATCATAGATAGCGAGGCTTGCCGTCACCACCCCACCAGCAGAATTGAGATAAAGATGGATGTCTCTATCAGGATCCTCAGATTCCAGAAAAAGCATCTGGGCAATCAGAACATTAGCAACATCGTCATCAATTACACTACTTAAGAAAATGATTCGATCCTTTAATAAACGTGAATAAATATCATAAGCTCTCTCTCCCCGATTGGTCTTTTCTACTACCATAGGAATTAAAGTCATATAACAGTTCCTTTAAGATTCCCCTTTGTGACTACTTCTACTATTGTAGTCCTTTCTAGTAAAGAATCAATGGTTTTATTTTCTAATAATGTAACCTTAAGAACGAGTAACCCGTTGAAAGTAATCATTCATTACGACAGAGGTTTTAAATGTTTGTAAAGGTAACGTAACGGTGATATTATTGAGCATACACTACCAGCTCTGTGGTATCCAGGACAAAGAAGAAAGAGATCATAGAATAAAGAACTTTAGTTGTTGTTTGTTACTGCCACATGTAATGTCAGGGGAAGAAAATGGCACTAGAACATAGTAAAAAAAAGGCCATCGACATTGCCGTTAACCAAATTGAAAAACAGTTTGGAAAGGGATCAATCATGAGACTAGGGAGTGATTACATCATACCAGACATCCCCATAATTTCAACCGGATCCATCAGTTTAGATCGCGCTCTGGGCATAGGTGGCGTCCCTCGAGGCAGAGTGATTGAAATCTATGGTCCTGAGGCATCTGGAAAAACAACCCTAGCCCTGCAAATTATAGCCGAGGCCCAAAAAAGTGGTGGGGCAGCCGCTTTTATAGATGCTGAACACGCCGTAGATATTGGGTATGCTCAACAGCTTGGTGTCAAGACAGACGACTTGCTGATATCACAGCCCGACACAGGGGAGCAGGCATTAGAAATTGCTGAAGTGCTAGTGAGAAGCGGCGCAATCGATGTTGTGGTGATAGATTCAGTGGCAGCACTAGTCCCCCGAGCAGAGATTGAAGGAGAGATGGGTGATGCCCACATGGGTTTACAGGCACGCTTAATGTCACAAGCTCTGCGCAAATTGGCAGCAGCAATTAACAGGTCAAGAACCTCTATGATTTTTATCAATCAAATCAGAATGAAAATTGGCGTTATGTTTGGCAACCCTGAAACCACTACAGGGGGCATTGCGTTAAAATTCTATGCCTCTATCAGATTAGATATCAGAAGGATGGAAGCTTTAAAGGATGAAGAAGGGATGTTCGGATATAGAGCCAAGGTAAAAGTAGTTAAAAACAAACTGGCACCACCTTTCAAAGAAGCCCAGTTTGAAATCATTTATGGAAAAGGAATCTCAAAAGAAGGAGAGCTCATTGACCTTGGTACCACCTCTCACCTCATTGAAAAAGACGGTACCTGGTACTCCTACCAGGATGAACGCATGGGGCAAGGCAGAGAAAATGCGAAGAACTTCCTCAGAGAACATCCAAAAATTGCAACTGCTATTGAACAGAAGATAAGAGATTACCTTGGGTTAGCTACTAAAAATAAAAAAGGTGAAAAGAAAAAAATAGAGACATGAGATTGAGAGGACAAAGGAAAGCAAATGCGTTAGGAAGGAGGGTTCTTTTCTAAAAGAGATTTAGAGACGTGATCAGTACCAGAATTCTGTTGTGTGCCGGAAGTGAAGTGGTATTTTAGCGTGAGAATGTTAACCCTGCGGCAGTGGAGGATAAAGAGATGAAAGAATTGATCGAATATATTGCGAAATCACTGGTTGATCAACCTGATGCGGTTAAAGTTACGGAGGTGGAGGGTGAAAGAACTTCGGTTATTGAATTGAGTGTAGCTAAGGAAGATATGGGAAAGGTTATTGGCAAACAGGGGAGAACTGCAATAGCAATGAGGACTCTCTTGAGTGCAGCCTCCATGAAACAGAAAAAAAGAACTATATTAGAAATCACCGAGTAGTGTTTATAAAATTCTTCTCTCATGATGTAAAAACTTACTGGAGATAGAAAGGGGAATTAAAATTGACTGTTGTAAGGGTGCGTGAAGATGAACCCTTTGAAATCGCTCTGAAAAAATTTAAGCGAAAATGTATAAGGGATGGTATTTTTGCAGAGGTGCGTAAGAGACGCCATTATGAAAAACCTAGTATCAAGAGGCGTAAAAAAGCGGAAGCTGCAAAACGGTTAGC
>SMTZ1_10001883_pt1 | contig 21729 bp, 12 predicted proteins | sample DeeMarSWOR136_30_FD_25667 | JGI IMG/M metagenome (IMG submission 25667) | reverse complement strand
ACGATTTGGCGCCGGGGGCAAGATAAACAAGACCAGAATATGCGACCTGAGCCCGTTTGAAGAGACACTGTTTCTGGACAATGACACGATAGTCCTGAGAAGGCTGGACTACGGTTTTGATAGGGCCCGGCATTTGGCCTGGCGTGTGTTATCAATGAGTGCCCGTGGACGAGACGGTACAGTGATCCAAGGCTTTCCGGTGATATGGTAGAATACAACAGCGGCGTTCTGTTTTTTAGCAGAAAGGCAAAGCCCGGCTTCGACGTCTGGGCGAAATTGTTCCCAACAGCGGACGCATCGATAATTGACTATCCTAAAAGTGAGACGATCGGTCTCATGCCGGTAGCGGACCAGGGAAGTCTGGCGCTGGCGATCGAGCAAACCGGATTTCAGCCTTTCGTTCTGTCGTATAACTGGAACTTTCGGCCCAAGTGGTACAGGTCCTTCTTTGGCCCGATCAAGATATGGCACGGCTATCTTGATATTCCTGAAGAGCTTATCGAGCAGAACAAAGAACAATCCGGCAAAGACGGCGTGGTTCAGTTTTGTTTGCTCGATTTGGACTCAGAAAGTATTTCGCAGACGGGTATAGTTGCCTCGAGCAAGTAGCCGGGATGATTCAGACGGAGACATGAGATAGACCGGGATAGCCTGAACGATGCGGATTATAGAAATGCAGGCGAATCTTGTTTTCAGTCCCTTTGCAAAGCCTCGTACACGACTTGGCATAGCTCTACTTAAGTCTTATGTTGAGAAAAACAGCAACTCCCAAATCGAATGCTTTGATCTGAATGCGGGGTATCATAATGACCTATGTGCCGATATTCGAAATAACAATGGCCGCATGAACTCAAGCCCCGACAAACTGATCCTCAATCTGAAGAAAGAAGTCACACCCTTGCCCGCGACCGTAGACACGCAACGCATGTCCCAGAGAATGTTGCAAGTGTGAACCTATCCGGAGCCACCACGTACCATAGGGCGGGAAGTCTCAGCCGCAGAAATCGTGGTCTCACTCCGGTCTCCAACGTCGAGGGTGTCGCTGCCGCAGAAGTACCGGCCGCTCTTGAGCCGGCCGACGACCGACAATAGGACACAGCCGTCGTGGGAGGCCGCATGCTTCAGCAAATCTTCGTGAAAAAAGGCAAAGATGTTCGTGCGTAATCTCCGTCGTGCACGCCACTGCATCGCGTACTGATCCACCAGCTCAGCACCGCCAGGATAGAGCCGTAATGGCTGGTCCAGGTTGATTTCATCTTTTGTAATGTCTGGGGGTAAACGAAGCATTGCCATGATCTCCGGCTTCCTTTTGTGCAAATTCTTGTTCGGAGGGAACATCCTGCACTCTGCTTCCATCGGCTCTATGACGGTGATGACAACCTTACTCGGCTCAGAGTCTCTTCTTCCGTCATTGACAACTAATGTTATCGTGTGCTCTCCGCCCGGCAGCTCTACAGTGGGACCACTGCCTGTTGCAACGGGTGTGCCGTCGCGATGCCAAGCGTATGTGAGGCTGCTGGCCTTCGGGGCACTTGAGCCTGAACCATCAAGAGTCACACTGGCCGTCCCGTCAAACCGAGCATATACAGTCTGGTCTTTCCCGGCATCGGCAACAGGTAAGCGTGCCGTCTTACTCCTGATTTTCTTCATGTTTCTGCTCCACTATCAAAATGCGAACATTTCGAGACACTGCATGTTGGGGCCAAGCCTTGGCCTGGCAGTGGCAGGCCTGGCGCCTTGGTCGGACACGCAGGGGTTCGCCCCGTGAATTGATGCGTTGAAAGCCTGAGAGTTCGTGGCGTGTAAGACAGTGCTGACGCCGCGTCTGCTCCTTGCGGCAGTGCCCGTTCCGTGCCCTCACGTTGCTCTCTTCCCTGAAAGCGACCATACAATTCCCTTTGCATGTGTGACCGATGTCCAGCACATCCTTTGTGGGTGGGAAGATGCGAGATAGTTAACGTCTCTCCACACCTCCATCCCTGCACCCCAAATACCATACTTATGGGACGTTTGCAAGGGCTTTGTTGAGATTTTCGGCACCTCTTCTGACATCCTCCAGATTCTTCCGTTTCCCTTGCTCGGTGAGCGTAAGAGGCGGCGCATAGGCGGGACTCAGAAGCGATACATAAGGTCGACCAGGACGTACTTACTTCCGTAGGTGGGTGTGTCTGAGAAGGCCAGCAGCAGCCCCAAGTCCAGCGAATCGCTGACTTGCAGGTCCAGCGAGGCACTGCCGTTCTGTACGACCCTCTCGCTGCTGCCGCGCTCCCAGGCGCAGCCAACCGCGTACCTCAAGTAGTACCTCAAGTCGCCGAACACTTGGCCATCGGCCCTGAATAGCGCCTGTACCATTCTCAGTTCGTCCGGCGTATAGTAAGCTCGCGAATAGAAGTCAGTATCGTCGAGGGCGAGCTGGCATCCCGCAGAGAGCCTTGGCTGATCGAAGAAGCGATACAAACCGTGGAGTCTCAAGCTATTGCGCCAGTTGTCATCCGTGTAGTCGGCGCGTCTGTACATGCCATAGGCCGAAAGCCGGCTGCTGATGGCCTCATGAACGGCAATGAGATTCTCGTGATATCGTATGTCTTGAATGGCCGCTCTGGCCGTTTCTTCACTTCTGTAGGCGTGGGTATATCTCACATTGTCAAAAAGGAGAGGCATCTGGGCGGCCAGCGCGTAGTTGTGCGCATCATCGGCTCCGGTAAAATCTCTGAACGTGTACGACAAATCGTACTGAGCATCACCCAGCCGGCAAATGGCGCTCAGCGAGCCCTCGTTTTCACTTACCTGGCCAACATTCTTGTCATCGAGCTCTGCTCTTGCAAAAGCCGGCGCAATCGTCAGCTCATCGTTATAAGGCAAACGAAAGGAAGTGCCCCATTTCAACCGCTGCCTATCCCGCCTATCCTCGAAAAACGAAAAGAAAGTATCGGCTGCCGGGGTCACGAGCTGATCCACGCGCGCTCGTTCCTCCAGAGCAGCCTGATCGGTCGCGTCCTGTTCCAGGATTTGATTCAGGACGGACCGGGCCTGGAAAAAGCGGCGGCTGTGCCTGCAGGCGATGGCTTTGCCTAACAGGATTTCCTGATCCAGCGGATTTTCCCTCAATAACTCATCGTACAAGCGAAGGGATCGGCTGCCTTGCCCGGCCCAGTCGCAAACCTTTGCCAGATTGAATTTTATAAGCCTGGCCGGATCGTTCTTGGCGATATGGTCCCGAAACTCGTCCGCCGTCCAGGTCTCGCGTACCTCCAGCCTTTTCAGCAGATAGGGATTGTCCCCGACAAGATTGAAACCGTAGCGATTCTGGACGAAGCTGAGGGCAAAATACTTCCTGACGGCGGCGAGATTGGAGGCAACCGAGCCGGCGCAAGCATACTCCTCCTGGCCAAACTTGCCCTTTGGAAAAGCGTATGCATTGACTTCTATATCTAAGTGGCTCTCCAGAGCCTCTATGGATTCTCTGTAGTCCGAGTCGATCCTCTCAAGGTATTCACGGTTGCTCTCTGGTCGATTCTCGTCGTCGAGCCAACGTCGGTGTGTGAGGAATGTCCCGCGTTCACCTGCCGCATTGATAACAATGTCTCTGTGCGCGTCGCTGCCGTGACTCTGTATTTCCCATCGCCCCGTGCTTGCGCGACGTTCTATCTGCTGCCAGGTGCAGAAAAGCGGATCGTCTGCCTCTACGGTACAGACCGGGACAAACATGGTCGCCTTGAACGACAGGTCTTGTAGAATGGGGTCGGCGCACTCGAAGCTGTCACGCCTCGCATCATCAAAGGTTATCAGCACACTCCTCCTTGGCAGCTTCCCCTTGCCCTTCCAGGCATGAGCCAGGTCCGCTGTGGTGACTGTGGCATAGCCGAGTTCGTTCAGGACGTTCATTTGGGCTTTGAAATGGGTCACTCTCAAGATGTTGCTTCTCTGGTTTTTCGTCAAGCCATGGTACAGGAGTATCAGAACTGCGTCTTGGGCCGTCGACTTGGCCAACAGGTCTTCCAGGAGCTTAATAGACGTGTCGTATTCCCCCGCATACGCCAGTAGCTTCGCCTTGTCGAGCGAGAGGTAAATATTCGTCTTGTCAATGGACACGACCTGCTCCAGATAGGCGAGGGCCCCCTTATAGTCTTTCCGGGCCACGCAGCAGTCCTTCAGTCCGACTAATGCCGGTATATGCTTGGGATTGTATGTGAGGATGTGTTGATACTGCTCTGCCGCCTTGGCGGGACGACCATTCATTCTCAACGAATCGGCATGCAGCAAACGAATAGAGGGCTGGGCCGCAAAGAGATTGAGGCTTTGCCGGGTCGTCCTCTCGACTAACGGATAGTCGTCAACGGTCGCCGCACAACGCGCCAGTCTGTTCAAACGGGGGACGTTGTTGCCGTCAATCGCGACGGCAGAATTGAGAAGACGACACGCCCTCAAATAATCTTCGGAAGACTCTGCGTCATCCACGAGGAAATCCAGCGCGTCCAGATTCGCCGGGTCCTTCGCGAGAACATCATCCGCAAGCCTTCGCGCCTCGTCGTACCGCTCACAAAGATACAGGGCTCTTGCCATGCCTATGCTGTACTGTGAGTCGTTAGGGTCGGCGACGATCAGTGCTTTGAAGTGTTGGACCGACTCGTCGTACCTTTGAAGGCGCACCAGGCACTTGGCAAGCTGGTAACGCGCCGGGGCATTCTCCGGATACTCGGCGAGCAACTGCGAGAGCTCAGTCGCGCTCTCATGATAGCGGCCGATCCATCTCTTGATCTTGGCTTTGGCGAAGCAAGCCTCTTCCTGGGTCGGGTCGATCTCAAGACTTCTATCGTATGTTAGCAGCGCTTTGTCATACACCTCCTTGGCCGTATATGCTCTGGCCAGAAGGTTGAGAATATGCACGTCGTCCGGCTGATCGTCGAGCAACTGCTCCCACATCTCGATGGCTTTGTCAATCCGACCCAAACGCCGGTACGTCCAACCAATATTCTCCAGCAACCGGGATAGGCCGGGCGCCAGAGCCCTGGCCGACAGAAACTCTTCGAGCGCTCTCTCGTAATCGCCACCTCGATAGAACCGCAGCGCCAGCCCGTTGTGGATCTGGGCGTGTCCCGTCGCGATGTCGGGGTGATTCGGCTCCGCGGCCCGCAATCCCGCAACGGCGTTCTGTGCGCGGTCATAATCCTCTATCCGGATTGACGCGTGAAGGAGAATCTCCAGGGCGGGGACGTGTGCCGAATCCAGCTCCGTGACACGGTGGGCCGTTTCAGAGGCTTGGTGATAGGATTCGCTGCGATAGTATGCCCTGGCCAGTCCGACCTGCCGCTCCAAGTCATTCGGTTCCTCCGCAATCAGGTATCGCCAGTTATCAACGGAAGCCTCATAGTCGCCGATCTCCTGGCTCATCTGCAGTTCGGCCAGCAATTGCCGAATCTCGTCCATGTCGGGGTACGAGGAGAGTAACTCCCGGCAGCACCGCACAGCCTCTCCGTGCCGCCCGGCCCAATGCAATATCTTACACCTCGCGGCAAGGATATCTGTCTGCTCCGGCTCGGCCTCTAAACTCTCCTCATAGATTGCCATCGCTCGCTCATAGTCCCCCTTCGCGGTATGCGCTCTGGCCAGAAGATTGAGGATATGCACGTCGTCCGGCCGATCGTCCAGCAACTGTTCCCACACCTTGATGGCTTCGTCAATCCGATCCAAACGCTGATAGGTCCAGCCAATATTCTCAAGCAACCGGGATAGTCCGGGCGCCAGAGCCCTGGCGGCCAGAAACTCTTCAAGCGCGTTCTCGTAATCGTCGTCGCGGTAGAACCGCAGCGCCAGCCCGTTGTGGATACGGGCTTGTCCGGTTACGACGTCGGGGTGATTCGGATCGACAGCCCGCAGTCCCGTGACGGCATTCTGTGCACGTTCGTAATCCTCCGTCTGGATCGCCGCGTTCAGCAGAATCTCCAGGGCGAGCACATGCGTCGAATCCAGCTCCAAGATACGTTGGGCCGTTTCAGAGGCCCGTTGATAAGATTCGCCGCGATAGTACGCCTTCGCCAGTCCAACCTGCAACTCCAAGTCATTCGGTTCCTCCGCCGTCAGGTATCGCCAGTTCTTGGCGGCAGCCTGATAGTCGCCGATCTCCTGGCTCATCTGCAGCTCTGCCAGCAATTGCCGAATGTCATCCCTGTCGGGATATGAGGAGAGTAACTCCCGGCAGCACCGCACAGCCTCTGTGTGCCGCCCGGCCCAATGCAGTATCCTACACCGTGCGGCCAGGATATCGGTCTGCTCCGGTTCGGTCTCCAGACTGACCTCGTAGGCCGCCGCCGCTTGCTCGTAGTCCCCCTTAGCAGCGTGCGCTCGGGCCAGAAGGTTGAGAATATGCACGTCGTCCCGCTGCTCGTCGAGCAACTGTTCCCATACCCGGATGGCTTCGTCGATCTGGCCCAGACGCTCGTACGTCCAGCCAATATTCTCCAGCAGCCGGGGCAGTCCGGGCGCCAGAGCGCGGGCCGACTGAAACTCTTCGAGCGCCCTGTCGTAGTGACCGTCGCGATAGAGCCGCAGCGCCAGCCCGTTGTGGATCTGAGCTTGTCCCGTCGCGATGTCGGGGTGGTTGGGATCAACGGCCCGGAGTCCCATAATCGTATTCTGGGCGCGCTCGTAGTCCTCCGTCTGGAGTGCCGCGTGAAGGAGAATCTCCAGGGTGGGGACATGGGCCGAGTCCAGCTCGGAGACACGTTGGGCCGTTTCAGAGGCCCGCTGGTAGGCTCCGGTGCGATAGTATGCCCTCGCCAATCCAGCCTGCCACTCCAAGTCATTTGGCTCCTTTGCGATTAGGTGTCGCCAGTTATCAACGGCAGCCTGATAGTCGCCGATCTCCCGGCTCATCTGCAGCTCCGCGAGCAATTGCCGGACGTCGTCCCTCTCGGGATACGACGATAGTACCTCCTCACAGCACCGCACGGCCTCTCTGCGCCGCCCGGCCCAGTGCAATATCCTACACCTCGCCGCAAGGATGTCCGTCTGCCCCGGCTCGACCTCTAAACTCTCCTCATAAGCAGCCATTGCCTGCTCATAGTCTCCTTTCGCCGCATAGGCCTGGGCGATCATATTCAACAACCTGGGATGGTCGGGATGTACGGCCTTGAGGCTTTCCCAAATCTCAAGTGTTCGGTCCACTCTTTCCATCTTCCAGTAGGCCCAGCCCATGTTTTCCCAGGCCTTGAGGTATCCCGGATCGATTCCTGTAGCCGTCCGAAATTCATCCAGAGCCGCCTGGTAGCTGCCGGACTGATAGTGGCGCCGGCCTCTCTCCATATGGTCCGCGATTGTCTCAGCACGTGCGGTTGAAGGCGTTAGAAGCAAGACGCAGAGCATCATGGCTGCCAACGCCAAAACAGCAGGACAGTCTATCTTTCGCATAGCGCTATGCCCTTCAACTCATAACTTTGGACAATGTTCATGGCGCTACTGACCGCATCGATCGTGGATTCGACATCCCCCGACGCGGCCAGGTTCTCTATGAAGACACAAGGTTCATCCGTCTCGACCCTCAGGAGCGTCTTGAGCCTAAACGGCCGGGCGATGTCGTCCAGGAAATCAAGGGGTCCTCCCTCAAGCGAAAGGGCAAGGACGTCAGCTCTTCTGAGAAGTTCCTCACAGGTCTGATAGCACTGCGGTGACAGAGAGAGGATCAGCACAGAGTCAGGCAAGTTCATCTTCAACGTGGCCGACATTTCTGCCAACGCCGCGAACGATCCGTCGCCTTGGCAGCCCCGACAGTCAAGGTGCAGACCGCCGAATCTATACTTCTGCACGAGGCGGGTGAGTTCGCCGGCCAGCGTACAGGGATCTCTCGATCTGAAGTCACTCTCCTCCAGCGCCACAGTCGGAGTGAGCTCGTGCCCCCTGTATGCTGCCGAGATCAAAAGGGCTTTGTGATCGTCTATGTCGCACGCCGCATCAGGGGACATCAGGCGAAGACCATTCGGGCACAGGTATGAGAGATAGTCCGAGTGTTCCGCAACACAACGGTACGCACCTTTGTGCCAGCTCGCGTCTATCAACGCAATACACGGAAGTCTGCGGACGAACACACGGTCCATTTGACAGCTCGCAGCTCCAGGCACAGGGTCCCAGATCGCGAAGCCTGCTCTACCCGAGACGAGTGAATCGTCGAGTTGGAAGGGTCTTTGAGAGGTTCTCTTGCCGTCCAGATATGCCGTGGCATAGCGACCCCTGATCACCAGTCGTAGGTCGTGGAATTCAGAGAAGCCGCTCTCAAACTCAAGTACCTTCAGATTTCTCACCTTCACACCCGCAATCCTTTGCTGAAGATACAGATGGTTACCGTCACAGCCCAGGCGAACATAGTTGTCCTTGTCCCGAAAGCGCACGTAAGCCCACAATTGCCTGCCACCGACCACCCTGAATCTTGCTCCAAGGTCGACATCGCTCCAGTCATGCGTCCCTGCACACCACGTCTCGGCGCTGCTCTGAGATGGCCCGGCCGACAACTCCAACACACCGTCTCTGACGGAGGTGTCACCACAGGTTGAGGTCCAGTTCAGTTTCACCGTATCCTCGTTGAATTCATCCACGAACCTTAGCCTTTTGGAAAAAACGTTCGATAGCAAACGTGCGAGATCGTCATGTTTTTGCTGCGGCCCTACCCTTAGCACATTGAGACAAGATGGATCTGTGGCAAGACTGTTGTAGCCGTCTCCATCTCTTCTCGGGAACAACAGCAGTCTTTCCTGGGTACGCCCGATCGGGTGGTTGACGTCAATCGGTCCTGAGATACCGCATACCCGAATATTGGCAAAGCGCTCTCGCATATACTCTAACTGCTCCTGCACGTCACCGTTGCCGTTCGCCGCTATGCCGAAGTGCCAGTTGGCGAGCCTTTGCATCTTCTTCAAATCATGCCAGCTCATGAACGAGTGGTTGTTTCGTCTCATCGCTTCGACGTTGATCATCATAGTCGCTCGTAATCCCAGGCCTTGTATTACGGGCACGGCGTGGATACAAGTGTCCCTAAAGCCCTCCAAAAGAATGACCGCCACCTTCTCGGGCAACAGTTTATCTGCATAATAAAGATCACAGAGTTGCTGTAGTCCTACGGTGGAGTAGCCCGCATCCTTCAACATTGTCATGTGGTCTAAAAACAGTTTCCTGGACATTGAATGAGACTCAGGATCCTCACTAATCCTCGGGTAGAATAGGGTGACGAATCGTGTGTCACCGGCGCGGCGGGCGAACGGCGCCCGCACGGATTCCACATGGCCGGCTTTTTGTAGATGACGTCGAGCCGCGAAGGCCGCACAAAGGCCGGCAATGATTAGAATCCAATGCCGGAGGTATACAGGAGCTTGCTTGTCTTTCATCGCGTTCCCCATTGATTTCTGTGGGAGGTGAGAATTGCGAAGTATGTTTGCCATGCCAGGACCACGACATACACGAAACAAAAGATGAAACCGTAGGGCCATTTTGCATTCGGTCGCCTCAGTGCGTAGTAGAGGCTGTACAACAAACTCACCAAGCCGAATCCCGTGATGTAGTACACCGGGAGTATGCCCGAGGAGAGGGGCCTGTAGACAAAATTGTAGAATACGACGACAGGCGAGATAAGAGGCAGCATCACACCCAGATAGAAGGACAGCGCCATTATCGGATGCTTATACCACATAAAGGTGCCTGCAATCAGGCTCTCGCGAAACCATGACCTTTTCCATCTCAACTGTTGCCTGAAAAACTTCATCCAGCCTTCCGGCACCTCTGTCTCCACGACCGCGCGCGAGTCGTACAGAACACGGTACTTTCTGAGCATGTAATTGGTCAGACTTCGGTCGTCGCCGAAGGTGGCGGGCCGATTGAGCCATCTCTGATCAAGCCATGGGTCCAATACGTCCGTGATGTAGCGCCGACGGTAGGCGGACAGACAGCCGCTACAACACGTCACCGCGGAGAAAACGTGCTCGGCCGCTTTGATGACTTGGAAAGCGACGTAGTAGCGGACCTCCTGCATTTTGGCCAGTGCACTGCTTTCGGCATTGAGCACATTTGCGTGCCCGCACACTGCGCCAACGGATGGGTCCGCAAAGCCCTGCACAATGTAGCGAATGGAATCCCTGCCAACCAGACTGTCAGAATCCATACAGACAAGCACTTCGTTGGAGGCCATCCTGAAAGCCGCCGCCATCGCATGCCGCTTTCCCATGTTTCGCTCAAAACTCACCACTTTCAACCTGGGAAAACGCGCCTCGGCCTTCTTGATTTCAGCTAACGTGCTATCAGTGGATCCATCGTTGACTATAATCACTTCAACTTTCTCTTCCGGGTAGTCAATCTCGAAACAACGAGCAATGGTTTGTCCGATGATTTTCTCATCGTTTTTGACTGGAATTACGAAGCTTACCGTCGGCGCATAACCGACATCCTTTGGAGGGCGGTAGAAGAAGGCTAAGAAGAATCTGGATATGATATAACCTGTGACCGTAAGACTGTACACGTTCAGCACTGGCCGGTACCAGTAGTACTGCACGTTAAAGGATTTCAGAACCAGTATGCTTAAAAGAACAAGAGGCAACATCAATGCCACTCTCATTCTTCTCCGCCGATATATCCCTCCGACGACCTCTCTCAGATCCCTGTCGAACTCCACGGCCACGCATCTGTTGCGATCCGGGGCGGAATCCGCTTCGTCCCCTTCTCTTGCAATACGACCCTTCAGCGTGCACTCAGAATCGAAGATCGTGTCAACGAAGTGTCGCGGGGGGGTCACCCCAACTTCGATCCGCTCGTTCTTCGTCCAGCTCGCTGAGCCGTTGACGTAAAATGAACAGCCACCGAAGCTGATGTCCCTGCCGGCGACTTTGAGGTCTCTTGCGCGATTTCCACCTACTCGAACAACCCCCTCGAGCTTCACTCGAGGGTGGCGTCGTCTCTCGACAACTCCACCGATTTTGGCCATCCCTTGCCCTTCCTTGATACCCCTGTAACACACGGGCCAGAGCTCTCTGCTGTCGAATGATCCTTCCTATCTTCACATCGCAAGAGAGCCGATACAATTCACAGAATAAACGCATAACTAATGGGAGCCGTTCTTGGCCCGCAGTCACACATCTTATCGGATGTTCGGATTATTCTTCTCCAGTTTATTCTGCCCGTGTAAAAATGCAAGGATTGGGTAAATATTTTGAGCACGGCGGAACAACCGCGTTTTCCACCAAAACTGGCGCTCTTCGCGGAAGCATTGCATCGTCCCCGGCGGCGGGGTCCTGGCTCAGCGCCAGCGCTGAAAATGGGGCTTCAATGCAACACGGGGGCAATGGAGTGGCGGCATCCCAATTAGCAGGTCGGACAATTCGCTGCCCAGCGGCACTTGGCCCCCCTGATGCCGACATGACGGGGCCAAGCATGCCCCCTCGGTCGATCCCGAGCAGCGTTCGGTCTCAGATGGAAGCCGTCGCGTGCGCGCAATTACCACACATGCGGTTGGCGGCGAGAACAGGCGTCAGATCGCCCATATCAATGCTGAAAAGCGACATCCTGCGGATTCTGCTTCAGTTTGACTGCGACGTTTCTGGCCTTGACAGAATTAGATTATTCTTTGTAAACCTCTTTATAAGGTACCGGCGTGACAAGCGTTCCCATGTATTCCCATTCCATCGTGTATTTCCAGCCTATTCTCCATGTGCTTCCGGCCGGAAAGACGATTGTGAGGTCGTTTCCTTTCCTGCGCGTTTTGGTCGGCTGTCATCCTGTCTGGATCAGTTCTTCATCGTTGATTGCCCTTTAGCCGGACATACTCCCATACAACCAGCAGCCACAACGCAGTAAATAAAATCGAAATCCCACAAAGAATGGCGACAGGCAGTAAGTCGCCTCCATACGGATAAGCAAAATTGAGTCCAGGTTTTTCAGTCTTTACCGGTTCAAGAACCAACGCAAGCCAATTGCTCATTACCCGATCCTCATCGTGGGCTCAATCCCTTACCTGTTGCTTGGATTCACCACTTTGGTCTCAACGACCCATGACTGGGCGAGGGCCGGATTCCCAGAGTTTTATAATGTTGTCGTAGAATCCTGCAGCAACGGTCTTGCCGTCCGGACTGAATGCTACTGACGAGACATCATTCTCATGCCCAACAACGAGAGTCATCAATTCGGCGCCGGTTGCCGTGTCCCAGATCTTAACTGTACCAGCCATACCGCCTGAGATGATCCGCTTGCCGTCCGGGCTAATTGCCACGCCCATAACCGGGCCATCACCGAGGAGGGTCAGCACTTCGGCCCCGCTTCCCGCATCCCAGACCTTGATTGTGTGGTCCACCGAACTGCCCGAGACGATCCGCTTGCCGTCCGGACTGAACGCTACTGACCAAACCCTTTCACTATGCCCTCGAAGTGTCATTACTTCGGCGCCGGTTGACCCATCCCACACTTTGATCGCTCCATCGACTCCTCCCGAGACGATTCGCTTACCATCCGCGCTGAAGGTCACGCATCTGACCCCTTCCTTATGCCCGCGAAGGATCATCAGTTCCTCGCCAGTTGCTGCGTCCCACACCCTGACTGTACTGTCCTTACTGGACGAAACGATTCTCCTGCCGTCCGGGCTGAACGAAGCTCCGACCCAATCATCATGCCCGCGGAGCGTCATCAGTTCGGCCCCGTTCGCCGCGTCCCAGATTTTGATTGTTTTGTCCATACTGCCTGAGACAATGCGCTTGCCGTCCGGGCTGAACGAAGCACCTACGACCAAATTATCATGCCCGCGGAGCGTCATCAGTTCGGCCCCGGTTTCCACGTTCCAGACCGTGACCGCATCTCCATCCCCTGAGACAAGTCTCTTGCCGTCCGGGCTGAACGCGACTGACAAGACCCAGTCACTGTGCCCAACGAGTGTCACTGCCTCTGCCCTGATTGCAGTATCCCACACCTTGATAGTTTTATCTTTACTGCTTGAGATGATGTGCATACCGTCTGGACTGAATGCTACTGAACCGACCTCATTCTTATGCCCTCGAAGTGTCATTACTTCAGCGCCGGTTGACCCATCCCATACCTTGATCGTTCCATCGCTGCTTCCCGAGACAATACGCTTACCGTCTGGGCTGAAGGCCACTTCGGCAACCGCAAGTTTGTGCCCATGAAGTGTCATTATTTCGGCACCAGTTGCTGCATTCCACACTTTAACTGTTTCGTAACTGCCTGAGGCGATGCGCTGGCCGTCCGGGCTGAACGCTATTGAGCTGACTATACCACTATAACCTTGGAGGGTCATCAGCTCTGCGCCGGTTGCGGCGTCCCACACCTTAATTGTCTGATCCCAGGGCGCTTCTGCCCAATCCATGCTACCCGAAACAATTCGCCTGCCGTCAGGGCTAAACGAGACAGGACCAATCCGGCGCTCATGCCCGCGAATGGTCATCAATTCGTCACCGTTGGTAGCGTCCCAGACCTTGATAGTTTTATCGCCACTGCCTGATACGATACGCTCCCCATCTGGACTGAAGGCTATCGAATCTATCGAACCGCCATAGAAATCGTGCCCACGGAGAGTCATCAGTTCTGCGCCGGTTGCAGCGTCCCAGACCTTGATTGTGTTGTCCCAACTGCCTGAGATGATTCGTTTGCCGTCAGGGCTGAACGCTACCGAGATCACCCCGTCACTATGCCCTCGAAGAGTCGCTACTTCCTCACCGGTCGCCGAGTCCCAGACCTTGACCGTCTTGTCCGCACTGCCTGAGACGATTCGCTTGCCATCCGGGCTGACCGCCATCCCATGCACCTCATCGCTATGCCCACGGATGGTCATAACGGACTGGTCCATAATATGGTTGAGGCGATACCATTCCCACCCGCGAAGGTCGTTAGGACATGACTCTAACAATTCGTGGACACGCCGTATGTTTGCCTCGCCGTATTTGGCATCAGCCAATTGAATGCTATTCACGTAAAGAGCGCGACGTAGCTCTTCGGATTTCTCCTTGGCTGCCTTTTCCGCGTTCTCAGCACGTACCACAGCCTGTTCAACTTGCTTGCGAGCGGCGGCCTCTTGCCTCCGGGATTGTTCTGCCCGGCAGCCCAGCAATATACTGGCGACCAGGCCCAAAATTATCACAACCGCCAAAAGCGCTGCGGTAGCTACCGAGCCGGCGTGCTTGCGTATAAATTTTCTGGTCCGGTATATGGTGGACTCAGGCCCGGCAATCAGAGGGATGCCGGTAAGGTAGTTTTGAATGTCATCGGCCAGTTCGGAGGCCGAGCGATATCTTCTCGTTCGATCTTTTCGCATTGCTTTCATGGGTATCCACTCCAATTCTCTATGAAGACGCCTGGTTAATGTGATGATCTGTGTTCTGCGACGTTCCGCAACGGCTTTGGCCTTATCTCCTAAGCTCGTCAATCGGGCGCTTGGTGTTACCGGCTGCTCTTCGCAGATGACCTGTTGAATGTGGTCAATCCCACCTTCGCGAAGTCTCTTGGCATCGAACGGTGTTACGCCAGTAAGTAACTCATAAAGCACTACGCCTAACGAGTATATGTCCGAGCGCGTATCGACGTCCTGGTAGGCCATCTCGGCCTGTTCAGGGCTCATGTATTCGGGTGTACCCAGTAATTGACCTCTCTCAGTAAATGACGTCTTCTCGGTTAGCGGCTGTGTGATGGCTTTGGCTATGCCGAAGTCGATAATCTTCGGTACGGCTTTATCGTCCTGAATAGAAACCAAGATATTCGATGGCTTCAGGTCGCGATGAATGATTCCTTTTTGATGGGCGTGATGAACACCCTCACAAACCTGTTGAAAAAGTCCGAGTCTTTGTTCAACACTAAGTTTTTGCTCATCACAGTATTTGGTGATGGATTTGCCCTCCACATATTCCATGACAAAGTATGGCCGGCCTGTCTGAGTTGTGTCAGCATCGTAGACATGGGCAATGTTCGGGTGCTCCAACAGAGCTAAAGTCTGGCGCTCGGTTTCGAAACGGGCCACAACCTCTTTGGTGTCCATACCAAGCTTGACGATCTTCAATGCGACTTTGCGTTTGACCGGTTCGGTCTGCTCGGCCAAGTAGACCAGCCCCATACCGCCTTCGCCGATGAGCTCCATCAGTTCATAGCGGCCGATCTTCGTACCCGGGCCTTCGATCGAAGGAGGACCATCGAGAGTGGCATTGAGCTCAAGAGCTGGTGATTCGAGAAAACTGTCGTTCACTTCTCGGGCCTTTAGCAATGCCTCAATCCGGGCCTGCAGTTCAGCGTCGCCGCCACAGGCTGCTTCAAGATAGGCTTTCCGCTCTTCCGGCAGTTTCGAGACCGCCTCGTGGTATAGGGTTTCTTCATTCTTCATCGGTTCGGCACACATGAGCTACTCCTTATCAATTCCACTTCAACATACAGTGCGTAAAACAGGAGTGGATTCCCTCAACAAAATGTGAAAAACCCGAAAAAACTGCCGGTCATCCCTATATGGGATCGGTGGTCTTCTCAATGGCCACACGCAGCCATGACCGGGCGTAATCCCAGTGCCGCTCGGCGGTGGCAGGAGAGATGCTCAGGACCCTGGCTGCCTGCTCCGAGGTCAAACCGGCAAAATAGCGGAGTTTCACCAAGTCGGCTTTGAGCCTGTCCTTCTGAGCAAGTTCTTGCAGAGCCTCATCCAGGGCCACCAGATCATCGGTTGTGCGCCCCTTGCCGGCCGTGAGAATCGCCGCATCAAGCGCGATTCTCTGGCGGCCGCCGCCACGCTTTAGACTCCGCTTGCGTCTCGCCCTGTCAATCAGAATACGCCGCATGGCCTCCGCAGCAGCGGCGAAGAAATGGCCCCGGCTATTCCAATCTTGGGCTTCTGAGCCCACCAGACGGATGTAGGCTTCGTGAACCAGAGCTGTCGCCTGAAGGGTTTGGCCAGGTGGTTCCTTTGACAGCTTCTGAGCAGCCAAAAGACGCAATTCCTCGTATACTAACGGAAGGAGCTCGTCTGCCGCTTGCACATCACCTTGTTCAATTGCATGCAGAATGCGTGTGACATCGGTCATTCTTCTTCTCGGATCTGAGTTTCCCAATAGATGTGTTCATTCTACCGAGAGCGAACGAATGGCTCAAATAAAACCCCATACTCTCTCTCGCTCATCGTTGTCTCGCGGCCCACTCCTACCCGCTAACCAGAGCGCACCGAGCCGAGAATAGAGGCCTCACAAATGGTTTCTTTTTCGTCAGTTTCCGCCCACAATTCTCTTGTGCGGGTGAGCGCATAAGAAAAGGGCTGTGAGTTATTTGCTCACAGCCCTTTCGGAAATTCTACAGAGGTTGCCGCTTACTCCGGACAATTCTCCAGCCATTCGGCCGTGAAATCGACCAGGTCGTCGGTGTTGATGACGCCGTCGCCGTTGAAGTCTTGACATACCGTGTAGCTGGTATCCGGGGTGAAGTAGTAGTCTTCCGTTTCACCATACAGGTATTTGCCCTGCGGCCCGGAGCCGGCGTTGCCCTTGGCGCCGGGATTGCTGCCGCCCTTCCAGGGCTGTTCCGAAAGCGTGATTCGCATCCAGATCTGCGCCCGGCCACTCTCGGGATGCCAGGGGAGGAACGCCGTTGTGGTGATCTTATTCTGCCCCACCGGCAGATCGAAGAGCAACTGATTCTGGACGGCCCACTCCGGTGCGGGACCCTGGACGCATTCAAGCGTGTCGTCCCAGTCCCCGTCGCGGTTCCAGTCGAGCCAGACGTTGACCCAAAGGTCGACGTCCGGGTCGATCACGTTGACGGTGTAGTCGAACGTCGTCCAGCGACAATCGGGCAGGTTGAGCGGAAAAACCACACCATCATCGCCACCATCACGGTCAGGGATGTTGCTCGAAGGCCTGATATTGTTGACGCCATCTTCATCAGGGCCGGAGTCGGCTTCGGTTTCACGGGTGATGGTCTTGCCCAGGTATGCCACGACCTCGTCATTGACGTGAGCCGGCCCGAAGGGCCCGGTGCCGCTGCCGTCGTCGTAGACCGTTGGATAGTTGGCCTTGACGGCGCCGGGGGCCGGATAGGCGTTCATGTTCCTATTAGAATTGTTGGTGCTGTCGGGAGCGTCGCCGAGGTCCGGCTTGTCGATGGCCGCGCCCGGTTCGCAACTGATGTTCAGGATGCCTTCACCGGTGTGGGAGCTGTAGCCGCCAATCTCGATCAGGTATTCGTCGCCGGCGATCGCTGCGAAGGTGATCTGGGACTGATACCCCGGCGGAAAGTCATCGTTGCAGGCGATCCTATCACTTGCGGTCAGATCGCAGTCGTCGCCCTCATAGACGGCGAGCATCGTATCATAGCTGCTGCCCAGGAGGCTGACGGTGGCGTCGCCGGTGCAGGAGGCCGTATAGACGTACCAGATATTCGGGCTGGTCATGCAAAGGCCGGGACCGTCGAACGTCGCCTCCGTCGTATCGAACGCCAGGTCTTTGACCTCGCCGACCGCTTGGGCGTTCGCGCAATCGTCCTTGGACGGCGGGGCCGTCGGCTCGCAACTGATATTGAGCACGCCCTCGCCGGTGTTGGAGCTGTAGCCGCCGATCTCGATCAGATACTTATGGCCGGCAGCCGCCGGGAACGTGATCTGTGATTGCCGACCCGGCGGGAAATCATCGTTGCACGCGACCCGGTCGCTTGAAGTCAGATCGCAGTCATCCCCTTCATAGACGGCGAGCATTGTGTCATAGGCGCTGCCCAAGAGGCTGACGGTGGCATTTCCGGTGCATGAAGCCGTGTAGACGTACCAGATGTTCGGGCTGGTCATACAGAGGCCGGGGCCGTCGAAGGTCGCATCTGTGGTATCGAACGCGACATCCTTCACGTCGCCGACCGGCTGTGCGTTCTCACAGTCATCCTTGGAAGGCGGAGCTGGCCCCTCGCAACTGACATTGAGCACGCCCTCGCCAGTGTTGGAGCTGAAGCCGCCGATCTCGATCAGGTACTTGTTGCCAGCGGTCGCCGCGAATGTGATCTGCGACTGTTGGCCCGGCGGGAAGTCGTCGTTACAGGCGATCAGATCACTTGAGCCTAGATCGCAATCATCGCCTTCATAGACGGCGAGCATCGTGTCGTAGGCGCTGCCCAGGAGGCTGACGGTGGCGTTGCCGGTGCACGAGGCCGTATAAACGTACCAGATGTTGGGACTCGTCATGCAGAGGCCGGGGCCGTCGAAGGTTGCCTGTGCGGTGTCAAACGCCAGGTCCTTTACATCGCCGATGGCTTGTGCGGACTCGCAGTCGTCTTTGGTGGGTGGCGGACCGGGCGCCCCGGCGCAACTGACATGCAGGATCCCGTCGCCGGTGTAGTCCTGGTAGCCTCCGATTTCGATGAGGTACTGGTTGCCCGCGACTGCGGCGAAGGTGACTTGTGACAGCCAACTGTCACCATAGTCATCGTTGCACGCGATCAGGTCGCTCGTCGTGAGATCGCAATCACACCCGTTCCAGACGGCGAGCTTCGTGTCGAAGTAGGCCGACTCCAGCCTAGCGGTCACATCACCCGTGCACGGGGCGGTGTAGCAAAACCAGACGTTGGGACCGTAAATGCAGCCGCCGGGGCCGTCGTGGGTCGACTCTCGGGTGTCGAAACCCTTGTTCCTTACGTCGCCGATCGGCTCGGCGTTGATGCAGTCATCGTTGGCTGGTTCCCAGAGTGCGACCGCTGCGGTGCAGGGCAGCAAGACCAGCATGCACGCCAGAGCTAATCGTGAGTTGAGCCTGTTCATTGTCTAATCCTCCAAAAAATTGTCGTCCACTTTTTCTAACAGGGCGGCTCCACAGAAATTGGCTTCGGGTCGTCCGTGGGGCCGCACAAACAGTGAGGTACTCATTCTTCTGTGCCTTAGGTCCTATCTATCAGTGCCAACCGCCTCTTGAACATAACGTTTTTTCTCGATTTCTACATCGGCGTTTTGCTGGCCCTACTGTATCTCTAACATAACGTTTTTTCCGGATTTATGCACCAGAATTCGGGTTTGAGCCGGGTTTTCAGCGGGCTCGATATGTCATCCGTGGGTATCCGGGCTGACGGCATTCGCCGTCGAATGCTTTGAATCGGGCTCCAGAGCTGCAATTCAGGCCCAAACCGGGGATGGTGAAGCCGTGTGTGCGGGTGCCCGGTGCATAGGGTGAAATGTCCTTTTTGGAGCGAGAAACCGAGCGTAGCCCTCATAGGGCTCTGGGAGCCGCGCCAGGGGCGTTTTCCGGCTATCGGCTCCGGACTAACTGGGTGCGGTTGAACTTGACGTGAGGAAGACTCGTCCCTATTTCCTCGATGAAGCGCAAACCATCCTTCCAGTACCCTGCGGTCGGTCTCAAGTCGCCGTTGAAGCTGGCGAAATAGCGGTTTATGTTGCCAATCAGAAGCTCTCGGAGGTATTTGCTGACCATCGAAGCCAGCGATACCGGCAGGAATCGCTCATCAGCGCCGACCACGAAGTGCAAACGCATGCGTTTGCCGTTGGCTCGCAGCTCGTAGCTGCTGGATTCGGGGCTTTCGCGGAGAATCCGCAGGTCCATATCGCCAAACAGCCGCTGCAGGTGCTTCCGATAGCGAATGCGTCCGCCCTGCCTGTCAACAATGATCTGCAGATCATCATCTGCAAAATTGTCCCAGCCGTTCTTTATCAGACGTGACGTGGCGCTGAAAAGCACGTTGGCCTTGTTCTTCACGGCGGCGACCATCTTGTTGTAATACGCGACGTCCAGGCAGCAGCTTTTCAGCTCCAGCAACTCGATGCCATTTGAGGATAGATCTTCAGCCAGCACGGATGAGGCGATTCTGCTGTCCGCGACATCGGCCGAGAGAGGCCGGCTCCCCGCATCCTCGTACCAGGGGTAATCGCTCAGCCGCCCCAGGCAGTCCGGACACAACAGCTCCATAAGCTCCGCCAGCGTGCTCGGCTCTTCGCCGAGGCATTTCAAAGCTGCCAGGACGGTCCGTTCCAGATGCTTGATTCCCAGCGATTTGTTGAAGGCCTTCTTACTGTCGGCAATGAGCAATCGGCCTGCAAGCCGTTTTCGTCTGTCGCTGAGGCTTTTTCTTAGAATGTGCCACAGATCTGATTTCAAGAGATGATGCGGGAGCGAGAACGTACTCGATGATACGACCAGCGGCCCCAGGAGCGGCCCAAAACCCGCCTCGTCAATTCCCACCAAGACCACCATTTCTGCGACTCCGCCGCAACACGTCCCCCACGGGACTGCCATCCGTACCCAAGACTTCCAAACCAATCCAAGACGAAAACCCGGGCCCTCGGCTTTCGGAAGCAGGGCGTGCGCTCGTCTTGGCCCGAATCAGGACTGATTATAGCCGGTACGGCCCCCATATCAAGCCTCTTCAAGGCGGACCAGGTCGTAGTAATCTCAGATGAACGGACCGGTAGCGTACATGGCAAAGATGTTTTGAGAACATGCGACGGGAAGACAATCTTCTCCTGTGATCCCGCGGGGCCGCCATTGGTTCATGCGTGGCATTTCCGAAATCGTCTGAATATCAGATGGCTTCGCTTCGCCCGGTCAGTACCGGCAGACCCCTGCCCTGAGCTTGTCGAATGGGAGGGCTTGCCTCCGGAGCCCCTTTTCGGTCCTCCGCCCTCCGACTTCTGCCTTCTGCCCTCCGACTTCTGTGTTCTGGTGTGAGAAATTGGCTTTGTTTCGCCCGGTTGCGGTGTGAGTAAGAAGCTCATATTCCTTTTTCTCAAAAGGACTTAGGTCGTTTTGGGCCGCCGCAGATTGGCTTTGTTTTGCGCATTCCCTCCCTTCCTCTGTGGCGAGGGCGTCCCGCCCTTGCGTCTGGCGGGCCGTGGCGAGGGCGTCCCGCCCTTGCGTCTGGCGGGCCGTGGCGAGGGCGTCCCGCCCTTGTGTCTCGCGGGCCGTGGCGAGGGCGTCCCGCCCTTGTGTCTCGCGGGCGTCTCGCCCGCGATAAGGAACCTCCTTCGTCTCGACAGTCTCGGACTTCTCCAGCTTTCGCGCGTGCTGGAGTTTCTTAAATTCAGCCATGGTCCTGAACAGGCTCGCCTCGAACCGCCGCTCGTACATCGACAGCCGCTCCCACACATCGCCACATAGCCCAGGGCCAGATCGTCATAGCATTTATCCGAGTACTTCGACAGATCGCAAGGTTTCCCGGTAATCAGCGATTCCGATAGTTCAGGACGCGTGTCGTTGATCTCCCGCCGGATTTTCACATCGATCAGCTCGTTCTGCATCCGCTCAGCGCGTTGGAGCCGCCACGTGAGGCTGACAATCCGCGCAGCGAGGATGGATTCCATCGTCCCGGCGGGGGCCAGCTCGGCCAGCATATCATCGCGAAAGGCGTCAAAATCCGCCTGATTTTCGCTGATGACCACGTCCATGCGTGCAAAAAGGCCGTGTTTGGTTGCGTTTTTCGCCACCGTCGCCTTGCCTTCGGCCGTCCGCGGCCCCGTCGATTTCTCTGAATTGCGCCGATTCGCCAGGATTTGAGCCTGAGTTGCCATGATACAACCCTCCAAAATAGAAATGATTATCGATTATTGATTAATGATTATTGACTATTGACCATGAAACATCCATGATTCATCATAATATTAGTTTATTACATATCAAATATACTGTCAAGTGTTAAAAAGAGAATATCTCGTAAAAAGTGCTTGACTTATGCTTGTCGCCGGGAGAACGAAAAGGTCTATTTTACCGCCGAGAACGCTGAGATCGCTGAGAGATAGAAATCTTTGTT
>SMTZ1_10001776_pt1 | contig 21731 bp, 17 predicted proteins | sample DeeMarSWOR136_30_FD_25667 | JGI IMG/M metagenome (IMG submission 25667) | reverse complement strand
GGCTGTCATCAATATAGATACCAACTAAACCTTTATAAGTTTTTGATTTATCAATTTCACATAACTCAGGTTCTTGTTCTTCCTCGAAATCTTCACAAACGAAAGTATTAGGTGTTTCACACCCAATTGGTTTTTTATTCATTTTTTTAACTTTAATTTTTAAAAAGCTGAAATTTACCTTTAATGAAATTGATATGCTATTTAACTCTAATTTTTATAAATCATTAATCGAAAATTGCAGAAATGAAGATTTTAGAATATTTAAACTAAAAAAAAGAAGAGAATTTTACCAACAATACATATCATAAGTTGGTTTGTTACTTAATTGCCCATCTTTAATCCAGATATTTTTTCCTAATGGATGTTCTGAAATAACTTGGGCAATTCTAGGATCATGGGTAACAATGATGATGGTTTTTCCTTCTTCTGCTAATTTAATTAGTAAATCTATAATAGATTTTCCTGTTTCTGAATCCAGGTTGCCCGTTGGCTCATCAGCTAGGATGACTTTGGGGTCATTAATTAAAGCTCGAGCAATAGCAACTCTTTGAGATTCTCCTCCAGAAAGCTTATTTACCTTACTATGAGCTCTGTCATCGAGTCCAACCAATTTTAATAACTCAAGTGCTTTTAAATGCTCTTTTTCTTTTATTCCATAAGGAACTAATGGAATAAGAACATTTCCAACAACATCTAAATTTGGAATTAAATAAAATGATTGAAAGACAAATCCTATTTGATACTTTCTATACTCTGATAATTTACGTTCAGGTAGTTTTCCAATATCAATATTATTTACTAAAACTTGACCTGATGAAGGAGCATCCATTGCCCCTAAGAGGTTTAGAAGCGTGCTTTTTCCACTCCCAGAAGGGCCCATAATTGTAATTATTTTTCCTTCTTCAATATCTAAGTCTACGTTATCCACTGCTTTAATCATCGTTCTCCCTTCACCATAAATCTTACTTACATTTTTTAAAGTTATTAATGACATTTTTTCACCTCATTATTCACCTTTTAACACCACAATCGGTCTTATCCTTGATGCTTTTATACCAGGATATAAGCCTCCAAGAATGCCTAAACCTAATGCATAAGCTACAACTTCTATAATTCCTTCTATTGTAATTATCGCAGATGCTCCTCCAAAAGGGCTATTTCCACTGCTTAACAGTAAAACCAAAAAGCTCCCTAAAGTTAGTCCAATACCAGCACCTAATAATCCAAGTGTTAATGATTCGTAAATTACATTTGAAAATATGTGTCGATTTTTCCAACCTGTAGATTTTAATATTGCAAATTCTTTCAATCGAGCAGTTACTGACATTAATTGGGTTACTACTATTGCCGTCCCTCCAGAAAGAACCGTTATAAAACCTATAATCCCCGCAAAGGCATCGAAGATACCAAAAGTCTCCTCAATAGACTCAAAGAAAGAAGCTAGTGCAAATGCCGTAACTTCTGTTGGAAAGTATCCACTAGCATCAGAATAGTCATTGATTATTTTTACAAATTGCTCAGTAGCTTCCGTAGTTTTAACATTAAAGCGAAGTGAAACCGAGGTGTAAATATTTGTTTCATCTCCAGATTTATTTAGAAACTCCCATACTGTAACAATATCAATATAAATATAATATTCCCTTGGTACAAAGTCAGGAGCTCCATTATCTTCTTGATCGTAGATTCCTACTATTGTGAGGCTAGCATTGGTAAAACCCAAATCAATTTCAACTGTATCACCTATAGAAACTGGAAACTGAGCATCATCAATCAGTCTTGAGTCAATTATGGTTTCATTTTCACCTAAATTAAAAATTCTTCCATTAATAATCTTGGTAGTTGGACCCCCCCATTCTTGATCCAAGGTATAATTTAAACCAATAAGACTAAGACTATCTCCAACTGTATTAAGTTTATCACTATAGCCTAAGGTATAACTTACTGGAGCTTGTGTTTCTACATTATAGCTAATAATATATTCTCCTACATCCGGAGTATTAAATAATTCAGTGGTAATATTCAATGGTAGATGAGAATTCGCTCCTAAATTACCCCTTTCAACTACTTCAACTAAACCAATCGTTTCAGTTAAATTCTGCTGAAATTGTGCGGAAACTCCCGCTGTAAATGCTCCTATTACAAAAACAAGCATCAATCCAATTCCTACACCTATGCTAGATAGGATGGCCGTAGACTTTTTCCTAAATGCATTTTTTATACTGAATTTTAACATACTAATTTTACTCGTTATTTAAAAAAAGATAAATTCATTTTACTAAAATGAGTTCAATATTATTCAAAACTATTCTTCTTACAAATTATTAATTTTAGTAATAAAGAATGATCAATCCATAAGATTTAATTGAGTAGGATTTATAAATTCTAAATTTATTAAAAGAACTTTAATAAATAGTTGGAACTAAAATAACATTAGTTATTATATTATAAGATGGGTCTTTAATGTTTAAAAAAAAGAAGTCTAAATTAGGAGAAGGAGAAGATATTAATTATAAAGTACCATTTAACCAAAAATTTTCTTACGCAATCTCAATGGCAGGAGGTACTTTTATTACCAGTATGATCACAGGCTCAATGTTAAAGTATTATACAGATTTCATTTTATTCCCGGCAGCTTTATTTGGAGTTGTGCAATTAATATTTGCCATTTGGAATGCGATTAATGATCCTATTATAGGTTATTTATCAGATAAGAGAATTCCAAAAGAAGGTAAAGGAAAAAGAAAGCCTTGGTTATGGAGATCTATATGGTTAATAGCTGTAGGATTCTTTCTCCTTATAATAGTTAATCCATCGTGGAGCGTATTCACAATCTTTTCTATGTTGTTAATAGGTTTATCTGTTCATGATACAGGTTGGGCCATCTTTAATATTAATAGATCATCCCTCATGATTTCAATAACCAATGATGATAGTGAAAGATCTTCGTTAGTTGTAATGAGTTTAGTTTTTCAAACTATTTTTGGTATCTTTTCTTTTATATTACCAATTTTATTTCTAACAGGTAATAGTTCGTTATTTGTTATATTTGTAATGTATTTAAGTATAGGACTCCTAAGTGTTTCCTTGATAACTTTGGGTATAAAAGGTATACGTGAGCCTTCCCACTTATACGTTGAAAACAGAGAGTTAAAGCTTTGGAAAGTAATTAAAGAGTTATTTAAAATAAAGTCCTATCTCTTTTTTATTACATATTCGTTTTTAATGAATGCAGTAGGTGGAACGCAACTTACTTTTATGTTGTTCTATATTGAAGATGTAACGAATACGTCTGGCGGAATGGCTGCTTTAGCAAGTGCATTTATGCTTCCCATTACATTTATTTCATATTTATCAGTGCAAATTATAAATAAAAGAATAGGACTGCGTAAAACTCTTTTATTATTTCTAGGTTGCACGGCAATTGGATTTTGTGGTTTATTATTTGTATCGGAATTTTGGCTAGCTCTTATATGTTATATGCTTACTTATTCGGGAGTATCAGCACATTGGGTATTATCTTTACCGTTAGCCGGTAATATCGCGGATGAACATGAATTAAAAACGGAAAATAGAAATGAAGGAATCCTTTTTGGAATTAACCAAATTTTTCTTGCACCTTCTACGTCCGTGTTAATCTTCATTTTTACAGTAATAATTACCTTTTATGGATATATTGGAGGTATACCTCTTCAATCTTCTGAAACACTGGTTGGAATTCGATTAGGGACTGGGTTTTTTCCTTTTATTTTCGTAGTTATATCTTTTCTATTGATATATTTTTATCCAATGCGTGGTGAAAAACTCAACGATTTAAAGGAGAAAGTAAAAGTGATGTATGATAAAAAGTTAGCTAATTCTAAGGGTTTGCCATAAATGTCTTATTAACATTCCAAATACAAGAATCGGTCACTTTCTGGTCTTTTAAGGTACCGATGACATCGATTTTGTTCATTCCTAGCGATAATTCATACTTCGGGAACCGAAAGATCCCTAAATCTTCCTTAGGTATGCATCCTATAACTTTTTCATTTATTATCAATTTAACCTTATCACAATTAGAATAAACTTTAATTTCTGTATCAATTTCATCCCGATCTTTATGACGTCGGCTAGTAATATAAACCATAGGTTCTTGAGTCCAATTAGCCTTGTAAAAGAAAAAGGCGTCCTTTTTTACTTTTCGATCATAGGTTACTAATCCTTTATCATTACGACCGGGTGTATCTCCTTCATCTCTAAATGAAACAGCGAAATCAAACATATTCCAGACAAAAGTACCCCAAACAAAAGGCAATTTAACCATCTGACGATAATTTTCTTCATGTACTAAATTTTGTTTTTCTTCGGGATGAAAATGACCGGAAGGTTTTATTTTGTCCTTATGAGTTAGATTTTGTTTATGATGGTAAATACTTGCTCCTGCTCCATATTCACTTACGCAAATCCCTCGATAATTCCCAACTTTATTGAGTTTTTTTAGATGAGATCCCATTTTTGTTGCATTAAAATAATACCATCCCGGATAATGATTCCATCCCAATAAATCTGTTAAGCGGTGGAGCTTTTTTCTGAAAAATGCTACTGAAATTCCTGCTAATATAGTTGGTCTAGTAGGATCTTCTTTATGAGCTAAATAATTAAGTTTTTTCATAATCGAGACAGGATTACGTAATTGAAATAATCCGATTTCATTAGCTAAACTCCAGGTAAAAATCGAGGGATGATTAAAATTCTGTCGTATCAGTTCAATTAACATACTTTTACTATTATCTAAGAAAGAATCGGTAAATTTCACTTTATTTACAATAGACAGTTCTGCCCAAACTAATATCCCATTTTTATCGCAAAGGGTGTAAAAGTATTCGGAATGTTGATAATGAGCTAAACGTATAGCATTTACTCCCATTTCTATTAATAAGGAGAGATCTTCATTTTGATCTGCATAAGTTAAGGCCCAACCCTTATTAAAACGATCTTGATGTCTATTTACTCCATTTAGGGGATAATGATTCCCATTAAGGAAAAATCCTTTTTCTGGGTCTACATGATAATAACGCAAGCCTAAAGGCTGTATTATTTTATCAAGTATTATGTTATTAGAAATTAATTCTACTTTTACTTTATAAATATAAGGATCTAACCGCCCATTCCAAAGATGTGGTTTATTGATAAGGATATTTTGAATGATATTGAATGTTTGATTCAACTCTGTTTTAAACTCTTTTTCAATAATTTGAATTCCTCTTCCTTCAGCGTCATAAATTGTTGTTTTAATTAAAAATGTATTTATTTTATCATCCATATTAGAGATTTTTGCCATTAGTTCGATTTCTGCTTGTTTATCATTTACATTTACTTGTTTAAGGTATATTCCTGGAGATGCATAATCCAAGGGAGTAAAGCAGATTTTGTTTTTCAAAATGAGGTAAACAGGTCTGTATAATCCACCCATCACGGGAAAATCACCACTTAATGGAGGTAAATCTTCCCTCCAAGAATTATTAACCTTTACAGCTATCACATTTTCCTCACCCCCTTTTATAAAGGGAGTAATTTCATAACAAAACGCTGAAAAGGCTCCAAGATGTTGACCAAGATGAGATTCATTTATATATACATCAGCAACGCTACCAGCAGCTTGAAAATGAAGAAAAATCCTGTTATTTTTAAGTTCTAAAGGGATAGATATTCGGGTTCGATACCAGCCTACTCCTCTATAATATCCTGGATTTCTATGTCCAATTATACCTGATTTTACTCCTCCACCATCTTGAACATCAAATGCATTCCAAGTGTGGGGGAGAGAAACTGTTTCCCAATTTGAATCATTAATTTTAATATAATATGCATTTTCAATATCTTTTTTAATAAAGTGCCAACCTTGATCTAAAATCTTAGTTTTTTCCACCAATAATCAAATATCCTAGGGTTGATAACATTTTTAATAAAGAACTAATAACAACCCTAATAGTTAATTTTTATTAATAATAGTTCATAATTAAGGATTTAAAAAAAATTTTAAGAAATACAGAAATAGACTAAAGAGAGAAGAGTGAAATAAAATTATAACTTTCAAAATCTTTTTTTCATCTCCCAGTAAAATTCACAAATACGTGCACCAATGATTTTCGAATAAAAATATGCCGTATTCTCTCTAACCCAGCGAACCACACAAGTTTTTAAACCCATTTGTTTTAAATCCCACATACACCATTTTAAGAGGATTCCTCCTAGCCCTATACCTCTATTCTTTCTTTCTATACCTGTCGGACCAAAAGCTCCAGGAAATCCTACTGAATGAGTAGCCCATCCAAGAATTTTTCTAGTCTTAGGATCTCGTGCAATAAATGTTGTCACCGGTTGATGTTGGAATGATAATGCAATTTCATTAGACCAAGGGCCTAATCGGTATAATTTTGGCATAAATCGCAAAGAAACCAATTCTTCTTCATCTTCAAGTGTAGCTCGAGATATTAAATATCCATTAACCTCCGATGGAGGTTGTTCCTCCATAATTGTTTCTAAGTTGATACACAAATTAATTTTTTCTTTACCCTTTTTAAAACCATGCTTTTTAAGGAAAAATAACGCTTCTGTTTGTCGTGGATCTAAACCAGGATACCAATATTCAGGCATTGAAACCATGACTTCTATTTTCATACGAAAGCATTTATAATTAGATTTCTTAATTCTCGAAATAAGCTCATTAAAGATCTGAGAACCCAAACCTTTACCACGCCAATGCTTATTTACCACAAAAAATTTCAAAATTGCTACTTTTCTGCGTCTTCTTAAAGTAAACGAATTTCTGAAAACGATCATAAAAAATGCTATTATATTTGATTGACTATCAGAAGCAACTATGCTAAAATTCGGCTTGAAATACTCACTTTGTAAAGTAGCTTCGTTGAATATTTTGAGTGATTGAGATATAAATAAAACATTTTCTTCGCAAAATTGATATACTGCTTCTAAATTATTTTCAGTAAGAGATTCAAACTTCAATGATTGATAATTCAAGATATTACCTCTCACTTTACATAATATATTATTTTTTATTTACAAATGTTAATATTGAATTATAGTTAGTATCTTTTAAAAAATCGAATTGAAAAAAGACTAAGATAAAATTGTTGAGGTTATATCAGATAGATTCTTGCAATTAGTCATTTTCATCGCTTTAGCTAGTGTTTTTTGTAGATACTCCATGTGTATACATACACCCTCAATTCCACCTCCAACAGCAGCTCTTACAATATCCCTCCCAATGAGTACTGCTTCTGCACCTAATGCTAGCATCTTTAATATATCATAACCTGTTCGAATCCCTCCATCTACGATTATCTTAATTCTTCCTTTGAGTTCAGCTGTAATATCAGAAAGAACATCAGCAGTTCCAGGAGTATGATCAAGTACTCTCCCTCCATGATTAGAAACTACTAATGCAGAAGCTCCTGCCTTAACTGCATCTTTAGCATCTTCAACACTCATGATTCCTTTAATGATTACCGGTAAATGAGTAGAATTTACTAATTCTTTTATTTCATAAATACTTTTACGATAAACTGGTTGATTGTGAGTAGACATAGCATAAGAACCACAACCGTCAATGTCGACTCCAACAGCTATAGCTTTTACTCTTTCTGCTCTATTAAAGAACTCTTTGATAACGTTTTGTTCTCTAGGTTTTACAATTTTCACTCCAAACCCATTAGCTTCTGAAATTGCATCAATTCCATATGAATTCTCCAAGGAGTAAGTATAAGTATCACCTCGCCAACCAATAGTACCCGCTTTTTGACATCCAAGAACTACTGCTCTACAAAATTCACTTTCTGATATTACTTCATTTCCTCCAAAACTATTAACTCCTGCTACACTTGCTCCCATTATTGGCATACTCAAGGCTCTACCAAAAAAATTATAGGTGGTATTGGGTTCAAAATTTGCTCCTATTAGTCGCATTTTTAACTTATACTTTTTCAGTGCAGTAATGTTATTATTAAAGCTTGCCCCAGTTCCAATCCCTCCGAATCGTAGTTCTCGACCATAACTCTGGCCTTGACAGATCCTCATAGAGTCACCATCACAGATTTTGTATACACCGCATATTCCCATTAACTTTTTTTTAGCAACTTCGCGGACATCTTCTAAAGTTAAATTTTCTACTCCCATTTTATGCTAACTCCATTTTTATACCATTTTTTTTGGATCTAATAATTCATCTAAATTATCAATTTTTAATCCCATCTCTTTAATGACTTTCCGTATAGATTTACCCTCTTTGTAAGCTTTCTGAGCAATTTCAGAACATTTATCATAACCAATTATCGGAGTTAAATTTGTAATAATCATTAACATATTCTCCAGCTGAGATTTTATTTGTTCTCCATTAACTGTTAAATCTATCAAGCAATGGTCAATAAATGAATTGATACCCCCATTAAGAATCTCTACGGATTCAAGAAAGTTGTAAATCATCACAGGTTTACATACATTTAAATCTAAAATACTTCCATATGCTTCTCCGGATGCAATTACAGAATCGTTCCCTATAACTTGTAAACATACTTGTATTAATGCTTCTGATTGAGTGGGATTAACCTTTCCAGGCATAATAGAAGATCCTGGCTCATTTTGAGGTAAATTTAATTCAGAAAGACCTGCGCGAGGACCACTACCCATCCATCGGATATCATTTGCTATTTTTAATAAACTTAAAGCTAACTGTCTTAAAGTAGCGCTCGCATTAACAATAGTGTTATGAGAAGATATAGCTTCAGCCTTAACAGGATTCTCCTTAAAATTTAATTTTGTAATATTAGATAATATCGAAATTGTCATTTTTGCAAAATCTTTATCAGTATTCAAACCAGTTCCTAATGCTGTCCCTCCAATGGGGAGAAAATGTAATTCTTTTAAGACTTTTTTTAATCTTTGTTCACTTATTTCGATTTGTCTTTTATATACTTCAAATTCTAAGCTTAAAGGAATTGGAACAGCATCTTGTAAATGGGTTCTACCTACTTTAATAATATCTTTGAATTCTTCAATTTTTTTAGTTAAGTTATCTTTTAATCTCTTTAGAGTGGGAAGAAGCTTTTGATTAATAACATGGATGGCTGAAATATGCATTGTGCTAGGAATAACATCATTCGATGATTGTCCTTTATTCACATGATCATTTGGATGGATGGGGTGCTTTTTTCCCATTGGATAACCTAATATTTGATTGGCCCTGTTTGCTAATACTTCATTCATATTCATATTAGTCTGGGTACCACTTCCTGTTTGATAAATATCAATTGGAAATTGATCCATATATTTATCTTCTTCAAGAATTTCTTTAATAGCTTGAAAAAGAGGATTTGCCTTCTCTTTTTCTATTAAATGTAACTCTAAATTCGCTAATAAACAAGCTTTTTTTAATTGAGCCAATGATTTTATGAAAATTTGAGGGAATCGTTTTCCGCTAATTTGGAAATTTTTGATTGCTCTTTGAGTATTAGATCCCCAGTACACTTCATTTGGGACTTTAACTTCTCCTAAAAGATCCTTTTCTATTCGATAATTCAACTTTTATTCATAATCTTCTATAATTTCTATTAAGGTAATTAGGAAAGATTCAATAAAAAAAGTTTATATTAATATTCTATAAGTAAAATAAAATCAGAACATTATTTCCTTGGAATTCTACTTCTTTTAATCCAGTTTTCTCTTATTCTTTTTCCTAATTTTGGATTAGTATATAATTCTATAAATTTTTGATTTTCTATCCCAGGAATAAACACAACTTTTTCATCTTGAAATGCATTTAATGATAAGTCTACTACTTCTTTAGCAGACATCCAGGCTTCTTTGGGAATTTTATCCACATCATAATCTTTAAAATATCCTACATAATGGAATTCTGTTCGAGTAAACCCCGGACATAAAGCTTGAATTCTTATATCTGTATCGTGCATCTCATTTTGTAAAATTTCTGAAAATATTCTTAAGAATTCTTTTGTTGAGCTATACATAGCATGACGAGGTCTTGGAGTAAAAGCTGCTATAGAAGATACATTGATAATAACTCCACGATTTCGTTTAATCATACTAGGCAGAACTGCCCTACAGAAATATACTGGAGCCAAGTTATGCACAAATATCATATCTTTATGGGTATTTACTGAGATATTTTCGAAATATCCTATTGTTCCAAATCCTGCATTATTAATCAACACATCAATGTAGTTTAACGATTGAATCTTATTTGAGACTCTAATTATTTCTTCTAATTTAGATAAGTCTGCAACGAATATTTCGGATTTGTTTGATGTCTTCTCTGCTAATTGAAGGGCAAGATTTTTTAGTTTATCTCTTCTTCTTGCTACTAAGATCGTTTCAAATCCTTGAGAAGATAGAGAACGAGCATAAGCTGCTCCAATTCCACTAGATGCGCCCGTAATCAAGGCTATACCTGGATTTTCCCAGTTCATAAAATTTTTTTGATTATTCATTATCCTTCTATTACTAAAATTTTGAATTTATCATTTATTAGATTATTAGAAAGAAATTATAATTATTTCTAATAAATCTATCATGTAAATAAATAATTTCAAAAAAAATATAAGATTATTTTGATAAATGATAACAATCAAGAATTGGCTCGATAAACTTAACAATAACTCGCAAAAAGGAGGTATTGAGGATGAAAATACTAAATAGTAAAGTTAAATATTACTTTTATTCATCCAGTTATCCCGTATATCCTTTATAGCCGTTCCAGGCATTACACCTTTAGGACATACCTTATTACATATAAAAAATTTCTCACAAGCTGGAACAGCATCATCTTTAAGGATCCGAGATAGAATTACATTTTGTTGTTTTTCGTCAAGACGAGAATCCCTTACAAACCGGTTTGCTTTGGCTAACTGAGCAGGCCCTAAATAATTTGAATTCTTTGCATTCACTGGGCAGGCCCAACATAATCCGCAGAGAATGCAATATACTAATCTTTCAATTTCCTTCATCTGTTCTGGTAATTGTGCACTTTCAGGGGCGATGCCATTCCATTCTCTTGTAAAATAGGGTTCTATTTCTCTGTAAAATTTCCAAAAAGGTTCCATATCTACAACTAAATCTTTTAAAATAGTCATATTGGGTAGCGGTTCTATTAAGATTTCAGTTTCAGGATTCCAATTAGGATGATCACCAAAGATGAATTCAGGTAAATTTATAGGTTTTTTAGAACTTTTTAATGTTGATACCTGAACTCTACAAGCCAGCAAGGGTACTTTATCTATTGTCATGCCACAAGAGCCACAAATAGCACCACGACATGCATATCTAAACGCTAATGTTGAATCTAAATGATCCTGAATATAAAATAATGCTTCTAAAACACTCATTCCCTTAGAAACTGGAATCTCGAATTGTTCATATTTAACTTCTCCATTTCCAGAATTTCTATAAACTAAAAATTTTTGTATTTTTACCATTTCCATTTCCTCCTAGTATTTTCTCTCTTTTACTTTAAATATTCCTAATTTAACTGGTTTAGTTTTTATTTCTAGTCCCTCTTTGCTTCGATAAATTAGTGAGTGGCATAGATATTTTTTATCATTTCGGGAAGGATAATCCCATCGAGAATGAGCTCCTCTACTTTCTTTCCTCCATAAAGCAGCATACGCAGTAACTTCTGCGATGTCTAGCATATTTCGAAGTTCCAAGGTTCTGATCAAGCTATAGTTAAATTTTCGATCATCTGTTAAGAGATATGCATTTTTAAATTCTTCTTGTAATTTTCTTAGGGTATCAAATGCTTTTTGAAGATTTTCATGCTTTCTAAATACTCCTACATTCTTGTTCATTATATCTCCCATCGTTTCTCGAATTTCAACTGGTTTTTTACCAGAGTTCTCATTCCATCTTTGAAATAAACGCTCAGTATTATCAATTAATTCACTTTCTGCTTTCTTAATATCACCTAAGGAAGCTCTTCTAGGTAATCCTCTCTCTATTAGTCTTCTTCCAATATATCGCCCAAAAACAGCAGTTTCTAATAACGAATTACCACCTAATCGGTTAGCTCCGTGTACAGATAAACAAGAACATTCACCTATTGTATATAATCCTGGTAAATCCGTCTCACCATAATCTCCATTTATTTTTGTACCAATTCCGCCCATAGAATAGTGTTGTCCTGGTTGTACAGGGATAGGCTCTTTAATGGGGTCCACTCCTGCAAAATAAATACTAATTTCACGAATTCCTGGAAGGCGCTCATTTATTTTTTCAGCTCCTAAATGAGTAAGATCCAGATTTACATAAGAATCTTCGATCCCTCTCCCATCAATAACTTCTATTTCTTCTGCTCGAGCAACAATATCTCTTGGAGCTAGCTCCATTGCCTCAGGAGCGGTCCTTTTCATAAATCGTTCATGCTTATTATTGAAAAGATATCCTCCCTCTCCACGAGCACCTTCAGTTATCAATATATTTGTTCCATATAAGGTTGTTGGATGAAACTGTACAAACTCTACATCTTGCATTGGTACACCAGCTCTGAAAGCAGCTCCATTACCGTCTCCAGTATTAATTAGAGCGTTAGTAGATTGTTTGAAGATTCTACCAAATCCTCCTGTAGCTAAAATCACATAAGGGGCATAAAAAGAGACTAGTTCACCTTGTGCAATATCTAAGGAGATTAATCCTGCTACTTTTCCATTCACAACTATTAAATCGATCAGAAAGAATTCATTAAAAAATTTGACTCCTTTTCTAACACTCTGCTCATTTAACGTATGAAGTAAAGTATGACCGGTGCGATCTCCAGCATAACAGGTTCTAGGAAATCCAGCACCTCCAAATGGTCGCTGAGCAATAAGACCTGAATCTAACCTTGAGAAAGGAGCTCCCATACTTTCAAATTCGATTACAATTTTAGGTGCTTCCTCACACATGAACATTACAACATCTTGATCAGCAAGATAATCAGATCCTTTAACTGTATCAAATGCGTGCCTTTTAGGGGTATCATCTTTACCTTCTTCTAAATTTCCTAAAGCTGCATTTATTCCACCTTGAGCTGCACCTGAATGACTCCGAACGGGAAAAACTTTACTTATGATAGCGGTGTTCCATTTTTCTGATAATTCTAATCCCGCTCTTAATCCACTTAACCCGCTACCGACTACTAATACATCAAATTCTTCATTTCTCATTTTTTTACTCACTATTTTTTAAACATAAATTAAAGTAATTTTACCTAAAACTTTCAAGTAATTGATTGAATTTATTACGATCTAAATCTCTTTGGTATAGTGGTCTTTGATCTTGTTCATAAATTCTAATATTTTCCTCGTAAGGTCTTCTATTCGGATTGATATACAAAATACCTAAGGGAAATTTTTGAGAATCTAGCGCTAATTTCATAGCTTCAGCCTGATCATAAACATTATGAAAATTATCAACGTAATAACTATTTTCTTTATACCACTGGAATGTATTAACTCGGTTAAAAGTAACACATGGGCATAATAGGTCAATAAGAGCATATCCTTTGTGATTTATTGCTTTCTTAAGAATCTCTTTTGTTTTGTCTATATCTCCTACAAATGCTCTCGCCACAAAGGAAGCATTCAAAGAAATTGCAACAGCAACCGCATTAAATGGTTCATTTATAACTCCCAAAACTTGAACTTTTGTTTTGAATCCTAGTGAACTTGTTGGGGAAGCTTGACCTTTTGTTAGACCATAGACCTGGTTGTTATGTACGATATTTACAATATTAGGATTATAACGAATTGTGTGTATAAAATGATTTCCCCCTTCACTATAAGTGCAACCATCTCCACTTACAGCAATCACAGTTAATTCTGGATTTGATGCTTTAATCCCTAAAGCTGCAGACAAATATCGTCCATGTAAACCATTATAACTCTGAGCTCGCATAAAGTGTGGAAATTTTCCAGCTTGTCCTATTCCAGAGACTATAACCAAATCTTTTACCTTTATTTTAAGCTCAGTTAAACTTTCCTTCATAATCTTTAATGCATTATAATTACCACAGCCAGGACACCAATGTATCTCTATTCCCTCTAAATCAAACTCTTTATTAGTCATTTTTATCCCCCTCAATTATGTTTTTTAATCCTTCCAATATTTCTTCAACTGAGAACACATATCCACTATGCTTTAGAATCCTATGATTCATGTTAATATGAGTTTCATTTTCTAATAATTTAGCAAAATCTCCTGTGGGGTTTTGTTCAATTGCGATTTTGATTTCTGCTTTAATTAAGTAATTAAAAGTATCTTTATGAATTGGGTAAACTTGTTTAAAAAACAAAAAGGCCATATCATCTCTATTCAATTTTTCAAGAGCTTCTCTGACTAAATAATAATTACTTCCCCAGCTAACGATGAGGTATTTGAAATCCGGATTACCTATGAATTTTGGGGGGATTGCAGATTTTCTTAGAAGCCCCAACTTTTTAAACCTCTTTTGCACTGTTTTTTTTCTAATAACCGGATCTTCAGTGATATTTCCATACTCATCGTGAGTATGACTATCTGCGTCAACTAAACCTTCACCAAATCCTGGAATACCGCGAGGAGATATCCCATTCTCAGTAAATCTATATCTCTCATAAGTCTCATCAGTTTTAATAATATGCTTTTCTATTGACATATTTTCATGATTTAATTTCTTTATATTGTAATAAGAATCAACTAAATATTGATCTGTTAAAATAAAGACGGGAACATGATATTGTTGAGTAATATTAAATGCTTTTTGAGTTAAGGCAAAAGCATCTTCTATTGTTCCGGGAGAAAAAATAACTCGTGGAAAAAATCCAGCTCCAGAATGTAATACAAGTCGTAAATCTTCTTGACATGTACGAGTTGGCATACCTGTTGATGGCCCTGGTCTTTGACCCACAACAATCACAATAGGGAGTTCCATCATTCCAGCTAAACTTACTCCTTCACTCATTAAAGAAAAGCCTCCACCAGCGGTTGAGACAAATGCTCTAGCTCCAGCATAAGAAGCCCCTAAAGTTTTATTAATTACACTAATTTCATCTTCAGATTGATCAACTATCATTCCAAATTCGAGTGCGTGTTGTGCCAAGAAGGTACCTATACCTGTAGAGGGTGCCATAGGGTAAAAGCATGCAAAGTTGCATCCTCCCGCGATTGCTCCCAATGCAATGGCTTGAGTTCCGTCTAAAATAAAATCATTTTCTATAGAGGGATCTTTATTGATATTAAAATTGATTTCAATTGTATTTGATTGGATTAAAGGCTCTATTATTTCATAACCTTTGTTTACAGCATTAATGTTATTATCAACGATCTCTTGCCCTTTCTTTTTAAAGTTTTGAGTTACTAAGCTATCTAGAACTCTTTTTTCCGCATTCAGTAATCGTAAAATGGCACCTAAAGCTATAATGTTTGCGTATATCTTTCCTCCAAGTTGATTGGAGAGATCTAGAAATGGAACCTCGATTCTTTTCGCTTCGACTTCAGGAATGGTTTCAATATACTTCTTTTCACCTATAATTATAGTATGAGATGATATTCTTTCCATTAAATGAGGAAGTGCTTGTAAATTAAGTGGAATTAATAAATCAATACGATCTATAAATGCTCTAACAGGTTTTGATGAAACTCTTATTGTTGTTGAATTAACGCCACCTCTAACTCTAGACATATATTCACGTGTGGCAAATACATGGTATCCTGACCTTTTCAATGTTTTAGTTAGAAGTTCCTCAACAGTTTGAATACCTTGACCAGCAGCTCCACAAAGAACAATAGAAAAATCCTTTTTAGTTTCTCTTTCATTCATAAATTTCCACGTTTAGAACTATAATTCATTTTAAAATAGCTAAATATTATTCTTTTAATATAAGAGTTATATTAGTTAGGGAAATAAACAATTAAAAAGCCTTTTTTTATAGAACATAAATTTTAGAAAAAAGAAGGGATACAACTAATTAAGTTGTCCCTAATTCAATTATACAGAATTTAAAAATTAATTGATATCAATTCCACACATCGGACAGATTTTTGTGTTTTCATCAATCTTTTTTCCACAATTAGTGCAGTGAAGGACTCTTATTTCTCCTCTTGGAGCTTTTATTGGTATCGAAGATGTTTCTGCTGTATGAAGTAATAAAAATAAATGAATAAAAAGACCTTCAAACCAAGATTTTTTTAGTTTTTCTACTCTAAATACGTTTCTCGCGAGTGGTGCTGCGTCAACTCTTATCAAAGTTTTTACTGTTTCTAATTTGTATAAATTTATCCTAATTCTTTTTTTCCAATTTGGATCATGCCCCGTATTAGTCATCATGGTTCCCTGCTTAGCCTCTATATACGTAGGAGGGGAAATCTTTTTAATTTTCGCCTTATATTGGCTACTTATCCACTGCATTGCGAGCTCATATGCTTTTTCAATACTAATTTGAATAGTTTCTTCATATATCACGTTAACATTCATAACTTTTTCATATAATCAATTCTGTATATCTAAAAAAGAAAAAATGATCTTTTTTAACTTTTTATATAAAAGAATCTTACCATTCTACTAATAATGGGCTTTTAAGAAACGTACCTTTGAAGGTTATTATATTATAAATGTATAGAAATAATAATATTGTAGTCATTATGGAATACTCTTCTTATTTATATCATCATCTATTTCCAGAAGTTTAATTCCTTCGCTCTAGTAATTCCAACTTTATTTTTGTATTAAATTCTTTAGTTAAGGGGTATAGAAATAATATTATTAATCCACTAATAAGCCCTAATATTGACGGTAAGATAATATATGCCCAATAGATTCCTTGGATTGCCGAAAGTGATTGATCAACATTCGGAACATAAGCTGTAATTGCCAATATGAAACCTACTAATGCAGCACCAATCCCTAGTCCAGCTTTATTTACGAAAGAGACCAAGGATGCAATAGCTGCTTCTGCTCGATTACCTTGTTTCCATTCCACATAATCTGTATTATCAGCTTGTAAGCCGTATCCTACTATCATACCAAATCCCCCCCCAATCGACGAGATGATAATAATTAGAAATAAGATTCCTAAATTGCTCGGATCTATAAAAAGAATGAAAAATGAGGGGATATTACTAATAAATGAACCGATGACTAGAGTGTATTTTTTACCATATTTATTGAGGAAGGGTTTTCCTAAAATCAAACCTATGAAGTTACCGATAACGAGAAAAATTACAAAAGTACCAACTAATTCTGGCATTTCAACAATATAAGTCAAGAAATAGATTAATGCTGCACTACCAGCTCCACCGCCTATTGAAGAAATTAAGCTCGATAAAAAGTGAGTAAAAACTGGTTTTGCACTCAGAACCTTGAAGAATTCTTTTGTATTATATCTTTCCTTTTTAATTTGTTCAATCCTTTCTCTAATACCTAAAGTTCCTATAAAGGAAGCTATTACGACAAAAATTGAGGTAGAAACTATTAAAACACTATAACCAATTAGTGGAGTCGGAGCACTTGACACAACGGGTATAGTTAAAACGTAAAATACTATCCCTCCAAATGTATATCCCAAGCTCTTTATTAAAGCTAGACTATTACGAGTCTTACCATGCTCAGACATCACGGGAATCATGGAATTTAAAGGAATATCCATCAAATCAAACGTAATTCCGAGAAGAAGATATGATATAAAAACAATTAGAAGTTTACCACCAATAGCTAAAGCTGGTCCGAGCCAAAGAAAAATATAATTGATTGCGCAGATAATACTGCCTAATACTATATATAACCGAAATCTACCCCATTTTGTCTTAGGCAAATGATCGACAATATAGCCCATTAATGGGTCATTGAATGCATCAATTATTCTTGTGATCAGAAATATAATAGCAATTGCACCTGGATCAAGAAATACTACATCGGTATAGAATATCAAAAGAAACCCACTAATAAGTGTCATTATAGGAATATTTCCGAAATTAACAATAAAAAAAGAGACTTTTTCTTTAAATTTGAGCACAATACCGATTTCGGAAGCTTGGTTTTCCTTCATATTACAATCCCAAATTACCTAATATATTGAATTTTTCTAAAAGTAAAGAATCACAAATAATTCTAATATTTTCATTTTACTTCAATTCTTTAAAAAACTTTACTTATCTGACTCCTTCTCATGATTAATTATAAACTATTAGAATAAGTTTTATTAATAAAAGTAGAAACATCATATATAAATTAAAGTTAAATTAGGAGAAGGAGTTGCGCTTATTAGAATACGAGAGTAAAGAATTATTCGCTAAATTTGATATACCTCTTACGAAAAACATTGTAATTTTAAAAGGTGAAAATATTGAAGAAAAAATTAGAAAATTTTCTTTTCCAGCAATTGTAAAGTCTCAAATTGCAATTGGAAGTAGAAAAAAAGCGGGTTTAATCAAAATTGCTCAAACAAAAGATGATGCGATAAAATTATGTAAAAAATATTTTAATAGAATTGTCGCTGGTTTTAGTGTAGAGGCTATATTAATTGAAGAATTAGCTGATATCAAACACGAGTATTATTGTTCCATAGCTTTAGATGCTTCTAGTAGACAGTTCTTCATCATTGTTAGCAAAGAAGGAGGGATTGATATTGAAGAAGTCTCAAAATCTAACCCCAATGCTATAATTAAAGAAAATTTTACATATAAAGAGGGATTAACGGAAGTCTTAGCAAAAGCAGTTGCAGAAAGATTAGGTTTCTCAGATGCTATATTGGATTCAGCAAAAAAAATCTTCCTAAAATTATGGGAAATTACTTTAGAACTTGAAGCTCAATTAGTAGAAATTAATCCACTAGTTCTTACTCCTACTGGTTTAGTAGCTGTTGATGGTAAAATGATACTAGATGAGGATTCAGCTTTTCGTCAACCCATAGTAGAAAATTTACAAAGTAAAAAATTATCTGAGTTAGAAAAATTAGCGAAACAGGCTGGATTTTCATTTGTTGAATTAGATGGCGATATTGGAATTCTCGCAAACGGAGCTGGCCTAACTATGGCTCTATTAGATGTCCTATCGAATATTGGTTTAAAGCCTGCTAATTTCCTTGATGTGGGAGGAGGAGCAAGTAAAGAAAGAGTGTATAAAGCGTTAGAGTTGCTAGTTAAAATGAAACCAAAGAGTATTTTAATAAATATCTTTGGAGGAATAACCCGTTGCGATGTAGTAGCGGAGGCAATACTTCAAGCTTTGCATGATTTTGGAGATATTCCTCCTCTTGTTATAAGATTAGCGGGAACCAAAGATATTGAGGGAATTGCCCTCCTCAAAAAAGAAGGAATTGATGCATACCAAGATGTAATGGATGCAGTAAAAAAAGTAAAAGAGGTGTTGGTAAGGTAAATGTATATTGATGAAACATCAAAGGTGGTTGTTCAAGGGATAACTGGAAAACAAGGTATGTTTCATACACAATTAATGTTAGATTACGGAACAAACATAGTTTCTGGTGTTACTCCCGGTAAGGAAGGTCAAGAAGTATATGGAATTCCTGTTTATAACACAGTTAAAGAAGCAGTAAGTGAAACTAAATGTGATACCAGTATAATTTTTGTACCAGCAGAGTATACGTTTGGAGCGGTAAAAGAAAGTTTATTTGCAGGAGTTAATCTCACATGCATTATTACGGAAAATGTTCCCGTTTTTGATATGATACGTCTAGTGGGGATGACCCAAGAAAGAGATTTGCATTTAATAGGTCCCAATTGTCCAGGAATCCTGATACCTGACAAAATCAAATTAGGTATTATGCCCAGCGATATGTGTCACTATGGAGATATAGCAATCATTTCAAAAAGCGGCACATTATCATATGAAATAACAAAAGCAATTGGAAATGCCGGAATTGGTGTATCTGCTTATGTTGGAATTGGTGGTGACCCTGTAAGAGGGAAAACGATGAAGGAAGCAGTTGAATATTATGCTAATGATGATAAAACTTCTCTTATAGTTTTAATAGGTGAAATTGGAAGTGATGAGGAAGAAAAGACAGCAAAATTTATTGAAGATAATGTTGATAAACCTATTGTAGCATATATAGCTGGAAAGAGTGCTCCAGAAGGAAAGCGCATGGGCCATGCAGGAGCAATTATTTCTGGTGATTTTGGAACTGCTCAAGGTAAGATTAAAGCTTTAAAAAATTCAGGTGCTTATATCGCGGATACACCCTGGGATGTACCAAAACTCATAAAAGAAGTGTTATGAATCTTTTTTTTTTTTAAAGAAGGAGAGGATAATTTATTTTTAGTAAAAAATTTACTTGTCTTTTTTTCTAAAAGAAGCTAGGAGTTCTAATACTAAAAAAATAATCACACTTATATTAGAAATCATCACATTTATATTAAATAAAGCTGAAATAAGAATAATCAGAGTTGAATCATTCTCATGAATATAGAATCTAAGAGACCAAGGCTCCTCTTCCTTGATAATATAAAGACTTTATTTTCGATTCTCGTAATTTTCCAGCATGCGAGAGTGACTTATGGTGGGACAGGCTGGTGGTACTATATTGAGCCTGTTCCAGTTGATCCTTTCAGTGTTATATTTTTTATACTTTTAAGTTCAATTGGAGGTTTTTTTCAGGCCTCGCTCATGGGATTATTCTTTTTAATGGGAGGTTATTTTACTCCTATAAGTTATGATCGAAAAGGCATCCAATCCTTCTGGAAAGAACGACTTCTCCGTCTTGGTATTCCTGTCTTGTTGTATATTTTAGTAATTAATCCTATTATGATTTATTCACTATCCGCTTTAGGACTTTATCCACACCAATTACCAGAAGGAATTATTGGCTTTCTAACATTTTTTGGTCCCATGTGGTTTCTCGTTGTTTTATTAATTTTTACTGTAGGTTATACTCTTTGGCGTCAGATAACAAAGATTGACTCAATACAACAACGCATCCCAAAAGAATTTTCCATCCCGAAATATTTATACTTATTCCTTTTAGCTCTTGGTTTAGGATTTGGTACTTTTTTAGTTCGAATATTTTTTTCCATAGACGAATTTCCGCTAGGATTACCAATCCCTTTTATTTTTCAGTATACTATGATGTTCAGTGCTGGCGTTATAATTGTTCGATATGATTGGATCAAAAAGATGACTAAAAGTAATGTCAAGGTCTGGGTTATTATAATAGTAGCGGCATTTGTTTTATTTTTTCTGTATGCTATTCCTTCTCTAGGATTTGACACAGATTATAGTGTTGTAATGGGAGGTTTCAATTTACACGCTCTTTTATTTGCATTGGTAGAAAATATCATTTGTATAGGAATGATTTTCGTCTTACTCAAGATTTTCTATGCAAAATTCAACAAACAAGGAAAAATATTGCAGAATCTATCTTCTAGTGCATTTTATATTTACCTTATTCATCCACCCGTCCTTGTACTTGTATCTCTTGCATTTGCATCCGTATCCCTTATTCCTGTTATAAAGTTAGCCATTGTATTTCCATTAACAGTCATCTTTTGCTATATGATCAGCCATTTTATCCTCGAAAAGATACATTTGAAAAAACGTACGAAAATTACTCAACTCTAATTGCAAATTGCAGAGGTTGCGGTTAAAACAGGTGATGTTGATCACCGAATGCCATCTAGGTCATTATTAGTAGAGAGTTGATTAAAAGAAGATACTAATTTTTATTAAATTCACAGTTAACTTAAAAATATGT
>SMTZ1_10001775_pt1 | contig 21741 bp, 18 predicted proteins | sample DeeMarSWOR136_30_FD_25667 | JGI IMG/M metagenome (IMG submission 25667) | reverse complement strand
TGCAATTCTCCTAGCACTACCTGAAGGGATTGAGAGGTATTCCCTTCCTTTCTTGGACTTCCGTTAAATGCAACAACTTTCATTTCAACCCTCCCTTCAAAATGTATAAATAAGATGTTGAACAAATCATTACTATTGTATATTACTACCTTACTATGCTATAGGCAATTTAAATCATATTTTTTATTGAAAATTACTCCATTAAATGACAAAATTTATAATCAAATAACACTTTTGAGAATGTGAGAAATCAAAAAAAAGGAAATACTATGAAAACGACTTTTAATCATCGATCAAATTCCACCTGCCTTACTGAAAAAGTACGGGGTTCGGGGTGAGCTTCGAAGCTTGGTCCAGAGGATCTGGATAAAGCCTTGCAGGGATTAGATGTAATATATGATCCAAATTTGATTGTGGGTTTGGAACACGTTGATGATGCCGGTGTTTATAAGTTATCTGATGATTTGGCTCTCATTCACACCATCGACTTCTTTACTCCCATCGTAGATGATCCCTATACCTTCGGTCAGATTGCAGTGGCAAATGCCCTCTCTGATGTTTATGCCATGGGAGGAAAACCTCTCACTGCTATGAACGTAGTATGTTTCCCCATCCACACCATGGATATATCGATATTGCAAGAAATACTAAGGGGTGGTCTGGATAAAATGAGGGAGGCAAAAGTGATCCTGGTCGGGGGGCACAGTGTTGAAGATGCAGAATTAAAATATGGGCTCTCGGTCACAGGGACAATTCATCCTGAACATATCATCACCAATAGCGGAGCCAAACCAGGTGATAAACTCATACTCACCAAACCGCTGGGTACAGGAATTATCAATACGGCGATCAAGGCAAAAATGGCATCAAAACAGTCTATAGCGAAAGTCACACAAACGATGACCACTTTAAACAACGTTGCCTCTGAGATCATGCAAGCTGTGGGGGTTAATAGCTGTACAGATATCACCGGTTTTGGATTTTTAGGTCATGCCTGTGAAATGTTACAAGAGAGCGCTGTGGGAATGGTGATTCATGCCTCTTTAATACCCTTTTTCTCTGAAGCAGAAGACTATGCAAAAACAGGACTGATTCCAGGAGGAACACACCGAAACAGAAAATTTCGGTCTCACCAAATAGAAACAGACCCGGGTCTCTCTCCTGAAATGATTGATATACTCTTTGATCCTCAAACATCGGGAGGGCTTTTGATTTCTGTAACACAAGAAAAAGCAGATGAACTGCTCAATCGATTAAAAAAGGCAGGGGTTGAAGAAGCAGTCATCATAGGTGAAGTCATGCCTGAACCCAAGGGAAAGATCGTGGTGAAAAGAGTGTAACATTTCCTTTCTCCCTCGATAGAGGTAACACTTCTCTCTATCAATAATACACACGTCCATAAATCCCGTCTCCTTTTATCATCTCCCCCATTTTAGCCTCTTCTGGCAGCACATCATACGCTACCGGGGATGAGCCGAGCCTTTATGATGATTCTTTAATTCAATGCTCTCCAAAAGGCATGAGCAATCAAAAGTTTTCCTCCTTCTTTTAAGACTCTATGCATTTCAGATAGTGTCTTTCACTTATCTTCAAAGTGAGGGAAAGCCCCAAAGCAAATGACACTGTCAAAACACTTTGTCTTAAAGGGTAGATCTTCTACTGAAGTAATGGAAAACTTTATATTCTCCCTGTCCTTAAACTTATCACTTGCCCTTTGAATCATCCTTTCTGAAAAATCAATAGCAGTAATAGATCCTTCACTATCAATACACTTTAAGAGCAAAGGTAGTAGTTCTCCTATTCCTGTTCCCACATCCAATAGTGTAGTTCCCTTTTTCAACTCAAATTGAGTCACTAGATATTCCAATCTTTCAACCAAATCAGGTGTGTAGAAACGAGCATCCCAGATCTAAGACATGTGATCAAAGTATTCTTTCTTATCCATATTCCCTTAACTATGTTTTATTTCTCAATTCCCTCTCTTGCTGCAAGTCCTTCTCTATAGTAATGTTTAATTTCCTTCATCTCAGTAACCAAATCAGCCTTTTCAATTAATCGCGGATCTGCTTTTCTTCCAGTAAAAACCAGCTCTACCGACTCAGGCCTCTCATCAATTAGTGCCAGTAAATCTTCAACTGAGAGCAGTTTGAAATAGACCGCAATATTCGCCTCATCGAGTATAATCAGATCATACTGACCCGACTTAATGATCTTTTTTATCTCCTCATATCCAGCTCTCGCTGCAGCAAAATCCTCTTCTGTGGGCTTACTATGAACAAACCTTGCCCTTCCGTATTGTTTAATCTTCATCTGGGGAGAAAATCGCTCTAGAGATTTGAGTTCACTATACTCCATTCCTTTCACAAATTGTCCCATGAAGACTTTCAATCCTGCCCCCACCGCCCTCACAGCCAAACCAATGGCTGCCGTTGTCTTACCCTTACCATCACCGGTATATACCTGAACATAACCTTTCATTTTCTCCTCCCTTAATTAGTCTCAGATTAGACCTTGCATTCAATCTGACTATACTTGAATAAATTTATAATATTCTTTCATTACAGTGAAGTCAACCTTCTAGAATAAAAATACAGTAAAGAAATAATAACTACTAGCGTACACTTGTTATTTTTTCATCCTGACAAACACAATCTCTTTTATTTTGCTATTTCATCTCAGGTATGATAGAGATAATTTTTAAGAATTTTTCTTCCTGTTTTTTATTAAAAATTCAAATCCAGAGAAATGAATGTGAAGCCCCTTGAAGAAATAAAAGAACTACTAACAAAGCACAAAGAGAAAATCAAAGAAAAGTATAAGGTAAAAGAGATTGGGGTTTTTGGCTCTTATCTCAAAGGTGAGCAGAAAGAAAAAAGCGATTTAGATATTCTGGTTGATTTTGAAGAACCTGTAAGCCTTCTTGGTCTGGTAAAAGTAGAAAATTACCTTTCAGAACTTTTAGGTATTAAGGTTGACCTTGTACCCAAGAAAGATGTGAGACCAGAACTAAAAGAGATAATCCTTAATGAGGCAATTTATCTATGAAACGAGATATTTCTATTTATATTAAGGATATGCTTGAGAATATGGAACGGTCAGAGAATTTTTTAGAAGGAATGGTTTATGAAGATTTTGTAAAAGATGAGAGGACAAATTTTGCAGTTGTAAGATGCATTGAGATTATGGGAGAAGCCGCAAAACACATCCCAGAAGAAATTAGAGAAAAATATCCTGAGGTACCATGGAAAGATATTTCAGGAATGCGGGATAAAGTCATTCATTTTTATTTTGTTGTAAACCTTGAAAGAGTCTGGATGGTAGTAAAAGAAGATATACCACAAATAAAGCCACATATAAAGGAAGCCCTTGAAGATTTAAAGAAGTAAACTTACCAGTAATAAATATCACTAAACTATACAAAGTGATGGTTACTCTATAAGATTGGTAAGAATGTTATTGATGTTTTTACCCTACGCTTGCCAGCTCTAATCTTCCCTTCCACCTCTCTTTCAAAACCATTTTGGTAGCATTATGCTCCGGCAAGGACAATCTCGGATCTTCATCAATCAATTGGAAAGCCTCTTTTCTTGCCTCATTGAGAATCTTGACATCTCTTGCAATATTAGCAATCCTGAAGTCGGGAATGCCAGATTGCCGTGTACCCAGAAACTCTCCCGGGCCACGAATGGCAAAATCTTCTTCTGCAATCTTAAATCCATCTGTTGTCTGCTCCATAATTTTCAATCTGCGCCGCGCATCATCTGATTTTCTATACTGTGCGAGCAGTATACATTGGGATTGATACTCATCTCTACCTACCCTCCCCCGCAATTGATGGAGTTGTGAAAGACCAAATCTTTCTGCGTGCTCCACTACCATCAGAGAAGCATTTGGAACATCAATACCAACCTCCACTACGGTGGTTGACACCAGTAGATCAATTTTTTTTGACTGGAAATTTGACATGATTCCCTCTTTCTCTTCTCCACAAATCTTTCCGTGAAGCAATCCCACTTTAAAATTAGGAAAAACGTCCTTTTGTAAATGTTCTGCCATCTGTGTCGCATCCATTAAATCAAGCTTTTCAGACTCTTCAATTAATGGATAAACGACAAAAACCTGCTTCTTGTTTTCTATCTCCTGCTTAATCTTTTGATAAACCTTTTCTCTATCCCTTTCATGATAAAGTTTAGTCTTTACGGGCAATCTTCCAGGTGGCATCTGGTCAATGATAGAACTATCGAGGTCTCCATAGACAGTAAGGCCTAAGGTGCGGGGAATGGGGGTAGCCGTCATTACCAATACATCAGGATTCATCCCCTTTTTCTTGAGCATAGCCCTCTGCATCACACCAAATCGATGTTGTTCATCTATGACAGCTAGGCCAAGTTTTTGAAATTGAACCGACTCCTGGATGATAGCATGGGTTCCTATAATAATTTGTACCTTCCCTTCTGCTATCTCCTGGTATATGTTAGTTCTCTTTGAACGTCTGATACTGCTTGTTAATAACACAACCTTTAATCCCAGTTGTTCTGCAAAAGGTAAAATGGTCGAGTAGTGCTGTTCAGCTAAAATCTCTGTAGGTGCCATAAAGGCAGCCTGATATCCATTTTCAATCACAACAAGAGATGCAATCAGGGCAACAATCGTCTTTCCACTTCCCACGTCTCCCTGGAGAAGACGGTTCATTGGATATGGTTTTCGCAAGTCATCTATAATTTCACCCACTACCCTCTCTTGAGCAACAGTTAACTTAAAATGTAGAATTGACTTTAACTTATTTATGTAATTATCTGTAATATTAAAGGATATTCCTTTTTCTAATACCACACCTCTTTTACGCAATGCAAGTCCCAGTTCCAGAAAAAAGAATTCATCAAAGATGAGTCTTTGATGTGCAGACGACCTCCCCTCGTTTAATTCTTTGAAATTGTTATTAAAATCCGGAAAATGAACATTTCTAATAGCCTCTTTTAGGCTCACCAACTGTTGCCGTTTACGTATATGTTCAGGAATCCCATCAATCACCACATTTGAGTGCTCATCAATTACCCTCCTCATAATACGTCTCATAGTCTTTTGGTAAAGACCCTCAGTTTCAGAGTAAATGGGAATAATTTGCTTAAACTCCCAACTTTTCTCTTCCCCAGGTTCAGTGACTTCAATTTCTGGATGATGGATCTCTTTCTGGAAAAGGTAGCGTTTTACTTCACCTGAAAGGATAACCTGCTGTCCTTCTTTGAACCTTTTTTTCATATACCTTTCGTTAAACTGAAACCACTTGGCAATAATGGTGCCTGTTTCATCACCAACAGCCATTTCAAAAATTCTTTTCCGCCCTCCCTTATAGGAAACCACATCTAAGGTGAGAATTGTTCCTTTAATCGTTTCAATGGTGTTTGACTTTATTTCCGATATCCTTCTAATCTCCCGTCTGTCCTCATACTTTCTGGGCAGAAAGTAAAGAGCATCACTCACCGTATGTATACCCTTTCTGCCTAAGATCTCTGACAGCCTGGGACCAACCCCCTTTATAAACTGTATGGGGGTAGAAAGCTTTTTTACCTCTCCAGATGGTACTCTATCTGAAACAGTGAGATCAGCGGCTTCTATACTTTCCTGTATTTTAGAAAGGATGGTCAAATTATCTTCAATCCTCCTCCTTTTAAGGCTAGTGTCTAAAGAATCAAATCGGTTAAACTGAGAGAGCAGATTTTGAAATACAACCTTAAGTGGTTGCTCAAGTGACAGTGTGAGCGCTTCTTCAGCCAGCTTTTTTATATGTAATTCCAGTCCTTTTATGGTATCAAGGTTACCAAACTGATTCTTGGATGCAAAGATAAGTGGCTTTTTAATAGCAGTTATAATTTCAGCTAACCTGTCCATGATAAAGTTAAAAAATTAAATTAACTACTCAGCCTCACTATATTTCACCGCAGAGGACGCCCCAGATTCTTAATGTATTTTTTTATATATTCTTATCCGTGCCTCTGTTGTTCTGCGCGGTAAATAGTTATAAAGTAAAATAAAGGTATGAGGACTATAAATTGACATAACTCTCTAAACCTTTTGATATTTAAGCAAATTATGTCCAGATGTGCAAGTGAAAAGGTTTGACATGAGCTCGGGTTTTGCATATTATCAAGAAAAGCTAGGGGTCAGGGATCAGGAGTTAGGGAATAGGGATCAAGGATTAAAGACAATTCACAACTGACAATTGACAAGCTGATAATTACCAGTTTATATCCTGAATCCTGTATCTTGCATCATGAATCTTGTTTTTGTATCATTCATCATGTAATTAATAAAAGGAGTGAAAAGTGAAGAAATCATTCACCTATAAAGATGCTGGCGTTAATATCGATACCACTACTACTCTGGTTGAACGGATTAAATCGATTGCTAAAACTTCTTTCAGGTCAGAAGTTCTCACAGACATAGGGGGTTTTGCTGGCTTGTTTTCACTCAATATCGGAAAGTATAAAAAACCTATATTAACCGCTTCTACCGATGGTGTGGGAACAAAATTGAAAATTGCCTTTATGACGAATATCCATGACACCATTGGCATTGATCTTGTGGCGATGTGCGTTAACGATATCCTTGTACAGGGTGCAGAACCCTTATTCTTATTGGATTATCTATCAACCAGCAAGGTTGAACCCAAAACGGTGGAAGCTGTCATTTCTGGAATAAGTAGAGGGTGCCAAGATGCAGGTTGTGCTCTTATCGGTGGAGAAATTGCAGAGATGCCCTCATTTTATAAAGAAGGCGAGTATGACCTCGCTGGTTTTGTAGTGGGAATGGTTGATCAGGATAAGATCATAGATGGATCAGAAATCAAAATTGGTGACAAGGTAGTGGGAATAGCCTCAAGTGGTTTGCACAGTAATGGTTACTCCTTAGTGAGAAAAATAGTTTTTGAACAGCTCAACCTTGACCTTGATGAAACAGTAGGAGAGCTTGGTAGGAAACTAACAGAAGAGCTCTTAGAGCCTACAAAAATATATGTGAAATCAGTATTAAACATTATTGCTGAATTTCATGTCCACGGTATAGCACATATTACTGGCGGCGGGATGTTAGAAAACATTCCCAGGATTTTACCTGCCAATTGTCAAGCACTTATCCATAAAGGAAGCTGGAAAATTCTCCCTATATTTACTTTTATCCAGGATAGGGGTAATATCAGTGAAGCCGAGATGCTGAGAACATTCAATAATGGTATAGGAATGGTACTCGTCGTTCCACATGAGGAAGCTGAAGATATCATCTCCAAATTACAAAGTATGCACCTCCAATCATACACTATTGGTGAGATAGTGAAACAAAAGGAGGGAGAAAAAGCAATTAAATTTATATAAAAAATATATGATACAAAATATGTTTATTAGCATAAGAATTTTTTACCGTTTACAACAAAATGACAAATATCACATTTTTGGCTTGGTATCATTTGGGTTTCATCTGGCTTTCTTGCCCTGTGAGATAGTAAAGGTAAAGAATCATAACTGACCAGAAAAAAAATAGGTATGATGACTCAATTTAAAAGTGTAAATCCTTTATCTCACGGGGTGAAGATTTTGACACTTGAAATTAGAATTTTTATCATGCATCCTGTATTTTGCATTGTGTATATTTTCTTTGAGTCTAGGATCTTAGATAAATGATTCTTGTAAGTGCATGTCTTGTCGGTATCAACTGCCGTTATGATGGTTCCAATCTTCTCAATGATCACATCCTCAAAAAATTCAAGTCAGAAGGTTTTATTCCTGTCTGCCCTGAGCAACTGGGTGGCCTTTCCACACCAAGGCCATCTGCCAGTATCCAGAATGGTACAGGGTCAGAGGTTATTGCAGGTAAAACAAAAGTTATTAATGTTAACGGGAAGGATGTAACCAAAGAGTTTTTAAAAGGGGCTCAGGAATCATTGAAAATCGCAAAGCTTGGAGGAGTTAAAAAGGCAATTCTAAAAGAAAACAGCCCCTCGTGCGGGGTAAATTTTACTAATTCAGACTTTAATAAGGTAAAAGGTAGAGGTGTTTTTACAGCGATGTTAAAGAGTGAAGGGATCAAAATATTTTCAGAAGATAACTTTGAGGGGGCATAAGTTCATTACTAATAGTTACAATTTTTAAGGTCACCTGTGTGCCTGCGTAAATCGTGTGAGGATTCGCAGGTAAATAATGACAAAACGAGCATTGTAACCGAAAAACGAATCACCAATGCTATAACCTATACAAGTCTGGATATGACCTGACAGCTATGGAAAAAGGTTTTGACTTTATCTGACGAGTCACTATTACTAAATGAATCTTATCATTAGAAATCCCCTCTCTTCTTACACACCTCCAATATGAGGCATAATTCCCTACATTCGCAAATCTCTCCATCGGTCTCGTCTCATTCACTATCGTCAGGGTTAAAATCCTCCATATACCCAGTATGGTCATCGCCAGCTTTTACTCTCTTTTGAGTGTGGTAACCCTATATGGACTAATTTCTCTACCTTAGCTCCACTCCCACTTAAAAAGGTAATGGTGGTAATGCTGGCTTTACCCGATAGTACCACATGCTCCTGCCGAAATATCTGTTCCACACCTTCTTCGCTCAGCTTTTTAATGGCATTGACATCCATTCTCTTGCCCAGGTTCTTAACAAGCAGGTTTTGGAAACTTAGTGTCTAGGCGGTGCGCTGATATACAGGTTGCAGATGCTTCCTTAATAGATTTCGTGCCGACCTTTCTTCCTCTGGATAAATATAGCATTCCAGCAGTATGCCCAGCCGCAGCACATTAGCTAAGTGCAAGGCATCGGTAACATCATCTGAATGCTTTAACCCTTCATACTGCTCAATCGCTGAGGGATAAGCCAGATGCACATGGTAACCCTCTTATCCATCAGCCCACCTACCAGCCAGCATCAGTTATAGGTTGATTCAACCACTACGCCCTTTATGTGCTCCCGGTATGGATCCAGTGTCTGAACCACACCATAATCGCTTTTCCTAGAATAACCAGACTAAACAGTAAAAGCACCTAAAAATACTATCTTATTCCCTATAAAATACTATCTTGTGAGTATTTACTTGCCACTTAAGATGATTTAAATTTTATCAAATTAATATAGTGTAGCTATAGCCTTTAATTTTTTCATAAAAGGAGGTGGTTAGCCATGATTCATAAAAAATTGTTTAAAGCATTATATTAATCACATTTGAAACAAGGGAGGTATACAAATGAATCAAACAGCAAAAGAAACTAGATGGAAACTGATTGGATTACTCTGCGTAATGCTCATTGCATTGGTCGCAGTGTGTTCCAAGGCTATTGGAGAAAAGATGTCAAGCTATTCACCAGTAGTTATCAAGGAAAGCTTTGAAACCATCATGGCTCGAATGAGAGCTGCAAAGCCTGAAGTGATGAAGCGCCAGATGGATTTACTCAATCAGCGCTACGACTTGAGCGATCGCCCTGCTGAGGGTGTAACCATGTCCGGTGGTAAACCCTTACAGGAAGGTGTGAGGGCCAAACTTCCCGAGGGCATTACCTGGGAGAAACTTTCTGCAATGAGTCCCCAAGAGATCAAGGAAAAAGGTCTGTTCCCAAAAGGACTTATGCCGCTTCCCCATCCCAACCACCCAGAAGGGGGTATGGTGTTTCCAAAATTCCATATAGAGGAAATTAAGAAACAAGAAGGACGAGACCTCACCCGTTTTGATCTTGATTTTGATTTGCCTGACCACTTCTTACCCGAGTTTCCCGCACCTATCTATCTCACCACACGCCCTGACCTCGGTGATGTCTCACAGGGAAAACTAGTGACAATTGATAACTACTATGAACTCTTTAACGGAATACTTAATCCCAAGCAGATTGAAGGGTTAAGATTATTAGTCACCCCCTTCCCGCAGCAGCAATTCAACCAAACTGAGGATCGCCGCTCGGCACGGCCAAGCCGTGGAGTGACCTGTTTTGACTGTCACTCAAATGGTCATAGCAATGGTGCAACGCATCTTGTAGGTGATATCCGTCCACAGGAGTTTCGTCACCGTCTGGATATTCCACCTCTGCGTGGTGTCAACATCCAGCGGTTATTTGGTTCACAGCGAGCCCTGAAAAGCATAGAGGATTTTACTGAGTTTGAACAACGAGCTGCCTACTTCGATGGTGACCCTGTAATTGCAACAAAGAAAGGCGTTAATATCCTTGAACGAGGCAGTCAGGTCCACTTTATGGCAGAGTTTCAATCAATCCTTGACTTCCCTCCTGCCCCAAAGCTGGACCTTTACGGCAAACTTGATACACAAAAAGCCACTGAATCTGAGGTTCGAGGGGAAGCTCTATTCCTTGGAAAAGCTAAGTGCGCTGTATGTCATCCAGCCCCCTACTATACAGATAATCTGATGCACAACCTGAAGGCGGAGCGCTTCTATAAACCACAGATGATTAACGGAAGAATGGCAAGTGCTGATGGTCCCATCAAGACCTTCCCCTTGCGTGGTATTAAGGATTCACCACCTTACTTACACGATGGGCGGCTACTCACATTAGAGGATACAGTAGAGTTTTTCAATATTATTCAGGGACTCACGCTTACCGAGCAGGAAAAGAAGGACTTGGTGGCTTTCTTGAGGGTTCTATAAATCAAGAAGGTATTGACATTACCAGAAAAGGGTCAATTTTATGCACACTACAGAGCACAGGAGGTCAATAATGGGAAATAAAAAAATTGAAGTAGAGACAGCTGAAGCATTTGGCCGTACTTTTGTAAAAGGTAACATTCCTGAAATTAACCCTGTCCGTTGCATGGGGTGCACACATTGTGTTGTTTTGTGCAAAAAACTTGGGCCTAATGTTTTAGAGATCAAAGAGGGTATTGCCAAAGCAGTTCGTCCAGAAAACTGTATTGGTGATGGTGCATGTATGCTTGCCTGTCCTACCAAGGCAATTTTTCTTATGAGCAAATATGACCCCTCACATCCCCCGAGTGCAGTTTGATTTTAAACTAGATAAAAACTATCAAATTTAAAAAAGGAGTTTAACATGGCTAAAGTAACAAGAGAAATGGTAGAGAAATCAGGAGTCAATGTCGAGCAATTACTGGAACTGCTCGTCAAAAACGCTGCAGCAGAAATTACCACTTACTACTACTATACAATTCTGCGGGTCAATTTAATCGGACTGCAGGGGGAGGGTATCAAGGAAATAGCAGAAACTGCTCGCATTGAAGACAGAAATCATTTTGAGGCCCTCGTGCCACGTATCTATGAACTCGGAGGCAAATTGCCTGAGTGCATGAAGGAATTCCATGATACATCCGCATGTCCGCCAGCAAATTTGCCGAAAGACCCAAAAGATGTTCAGGCAATGTTGAAAGTGCTCGTGGAAGCTGAGAGATGTGCAGTGAGAGGGTATACCCACATCTGCAACCTGACGGCTGGCAAGGATCATCGGACCTACGATTTGGCTCTCGCAATCCTCAACGAAGAAGTAGAGCATGAATCCTGGTTTTCTGAATTCTTAGGCGAGGGTCCTTCTGGACACTTCCTGCGTAGAGGTGAGACCTCCCCCTTCGTGTCAAAGTTTCTAAAGTAAGGTGGGAATTGTGCAAAGGGAGATCCGACGCACGCTCGAGTCTCCCCACTACCATTGAGCCAAACATCACTCCCAAAGGTCTATGCAGAAGGGAAGATTCACAAAGAAGGAACTGAGCCGATACAACGGCAAGGATGGTGCACCGACATTCATTGCCTGCAAGGGAAAGGTATATGACGTATCCCGAAGTTTTCTATGGCAGAATGGCAGGCATCAGGTGATTCACACCGCTGGTATCGATTTGACCAGCAGTCTAGATCACGCACCACACGGAGTGGATTTGCTCAAGAGATTTCCGATGGTTGGAACGTTGAGTATGAACTGATGAGGTATCTACTCTTTTTCATGGCACACCTCACGTCCCCTCACGGCAGACGCGCAACGTTAATCCTATGGCGTCACATTAATTGTGCACCACGAAGCTCTGTAGCCTGTTATCGGAATCCAACCCTCACTTCTCCCTGAGGAGTCAGGTAACTTTGAGGCGTAAAACTAATGATCTTGTGGCGGATGAAGAACTAAATAGTAAACGTCATTGAACTTTTAATATTGTTGATAAATTCACAAAGTGGCTTTGCTTTTCTAGTATCCCAAACGTACTACATATTGTGCTCTCTGTCTGTTCACTAAAAGTTGATAGTACAGCTTTTCAACAATTGCAGGTCTAAAATTTTCAACAGTACTTAAAGAGGATTACGGAAACTACCTAGTTGAAGACTCCCATCCCCTCTGGCGCGCTTTAACTTTTTTGCTTATTGCAAGTACCACTTTATTGTGTGGTCAGAGTCTCACTATAAGGTTTTTTTGAACTTCCACTTTCTATATCTCTCTTGTGACTCATACTATTAATTGACATCACATTGGTGGTGTACTACTGAGAAATTGTGAGGGTAACTAGTAAGAAAGGGGCACTATAAAAGCTATCACTGGTGATTTTGCTACAAGAAGATGTAAATACTCTTGTGATTCATCTGAAAATAATTATGAGCAATAAAAGAAGCATAAAGAGTGTGCTGTAAAAAATATTTCTTTTAACAAATAAATAGTTTAAGGGGTTAATTATGTTTGTACAGCAATTTTTTGTAAAAGGTATAGCACATAGTTCTTATTCACTGGGTGGCACAAAGACATGTGCACTCATTGATCCCCGTCGCGATGTGCAGATATACATTGATGCGGCACAAGACATGGGGATGAAGATAACCCATATACTGGAAACCCATTTGCATGCTGATTTTATTTCTGGCCATCGTGATCTTGAGGAAAAAACAGGAGCTGAAATTTATACACCTAAATCTGCTGAATGTAAATTTAATCATCTTGGTGTTTCTGAGGGAGATACCTTTACCATTGAGGATATGACTATAAAAGTGCTTGAAACACCTGGTCATACTCCAGAACATATCAGCTATGTTGTCACGGACCGCTCCAGGGGTAAAGAACCTGCAGGCCTATTCTGTGGTGATACGCTCTTTGTAGGGGATGTAGGTCGTCCTGACCTTTTCCCGGGGAGGGCACGAGAGCTGGCAACAAAACTGTACGAGAGCCTTCATGCCAAATTACTAGCACTGCCTGATTTTTGTGAAGTGTATCCTGCTCATGGTGCAGGTTCGCTCTGCGGAAGGGCTATGGGTGCGAAGAGAATAAGTACCATAGGTTATGAAAGACTATATAATGCCGCGCTTCAAATAAGAGATGAAGAGGAGTTTATAAAATCACTGACCATGAATATGCCTGCTGCCCCTGATCATTTCAGCAGGTGCAGTGCAATTAATGGACAAGGACCCCGTTTGATTAAAGATCTTCCTGCATTACTTCCTCTTGCCCCTGTTGAATTTCGTAATATATCACAACAGGATACTACTGTTGTTCTTGATACGCGCACTTTTGAATCCTTTGGTGGCCTGCATGTACCTGGTTCCTACCATATCGATTTTAGGGGTAACTTTGCCACATTTGCGGGTTGGATTATACTTCCTGATAAAGATATCCTTCTCGTATCAGATAGCCCGGAGCAGGCTCAAGATGCAACTGTGTGGTTGAGACGAGTAGGACTTGATAGGACTATAGGATATCTTAAAGGTGGCTTGTCCGAGTGGGCGAAAGCTAGTTTCCCGACTGGGCATGTGCCACAACTGTCTGTAGAGGAGCTGCACGAAATGGCTACCGCTGGGAAGGCTATGACCCTTGTTGATGTTCGAGCTCCAGGGGAATATGCGGGGTACCACATAGAGAATGCAATTAATATTCCGGTACAGGACCTCAGGGTACGGCATCAAGAACTTGATAAAAAAATGAATGTGGTTATACTATGCAGTACAGGTATGAGGTCAAGTATAGGTGCGAGCCTACTTAAGATGAACGGGTTTACCAATGTGTTTAGTGTGGCAGGTGGTATGACCGGCTACAGCGCTGCAGGGTATGCCCCTGAGTGTCCTGTATGTGTAATGCCTCATGGTCCCGCTTTTTTAGGTAAGTAGTCTACACCTTCACACACAACCAAGGGGTTAAGCTCATTAATAAAATTAAAAACACCACCATTATCAAAACTATATCATAATCAGTGAATGGAAAAGAATACATACTCGAAGAGGTACAGAAACAATGAAAAGCATGATTTCATTTTTTGTTATTACGACAATACTTTTTACATCTGCACTAGCGCATGCTGTCTCCACAACTATTACTGTACGAGTTATCAGTAAAGGTGCAAAGTTTGTCGGAACGAGTATGGGTGGTGCACAAATAACTTTAAGGGATAAAATTACAAGAGTACTACTTGCATCTGGAGTTACAAAGGGGTCTAGCGGTGATACAGAAGAAATCATGAAAACAGCAACTAGTCGTAACGATGCTCTTTCAGATGAAAAATCTGCAAAATTTACAACGTCTATCGATATAAACGAGCCTAAATGGATTGAGGTTACTGCGTATGGTCCATTAGCCCAGATGCAGTCTGCAAACATAGTGTCCTCATCCCAATGGGTTATTCCTGGTAAACATATTGATGGAGGTGATGCATGGCTGCTCGAGCTACCTGGTTTTGTAGTGGATATCCTTGCTCCACCAACTCATCTAAAATTGCAGAGTGATGTCAAAGCAGTGCAGGTACAGGCTAATATTACAATGATGTGCGGATGCCCCATAATACCCGGTGGATTGTGGGATGCGAATAAATATGAAATAAAAGCTCTTGTTAAGAGAAATGGGAAGCAGGCGGAGAAAATTCAGCTTACCTATGCAGGCACACCAAGTCAGCTCGAAGCATCAATACCTGTGAGAGGAAAAGGGGTCTATGAAGTTACTGTTTATGCATATGACCCCTCTAATGGCAATACTGGAATTGACAAAGTAACCTTTCTTGTTAAATAAGATAATAAGACTGAAATTCTCAACATCACTGAATCAAACCTTCAATAAATTCCTCCCAAATTACTTCATTCACTCTTGGCCAGATGGTAACCTTTTTATAAAAGCCACACTATGTTGGGTTTATTCTAAAATATGCTCTTCCTCATTCCTGTTCTGAGAAAGATCTTAAAAGAGTGATGCCTCATACACATTTGCACGTAGACTCTATTTGCCAGATTTAAAATGTATTATCTTGCCGGACGCACATCTTTCTGGTATATTCTGTTTATAATAGTTGCTATGAAAGCAGAATAATGGAATCACAAGTCGTTTTAATAGCTTTCGGACTCACCCTATTTGCAGGCTTATCAACAGGCATCGGAAGTGCGCTTGCATTCTTCACCAGAAAGACAAACACAAGATTTCTCTCCGCTTCGCTTGGGTTTTCAGCAGGGGTTATGATTTATGTCTCGTTTGTTGAGATTTTTTTTAAAGCTAAAGACTCTATGGTAGCCGAATTGGGAGAAAAGTCCGCATCCTGGGCAACAATTTGCTCTTTCTTCGGCGGAATTTTATTAGCTGCTGTAATTGACAAACTTATACCGTCCTTTGAAAACCCCCACGAAGTTCGCATGGTGGAAAAAATGGACGATGCTGATGAGGCTCAAAAATCAAATAAGCTGTTCCGATTGGGCTTTTTTGCTGCCCTGGCTATTGCCATTCACAACTTCCCTGAAGGGCTTGCCACCTTTGCCGCAGCCCTCAGTGATCCTTCCGTAGGCATTGCCATCGCCATTGCCATCGCCATCCACAACATCCCGGAAGGGATTGCTGTTTCCGTTCCCATCTTTTACGCCACCGGCGACCGTCGAAAGGCTTTTAACCTCTCATTTCTTTCGGGACTGGCCGAACCATTCGGAGCCCTGATCGGCTACCTTCTTCTGCGACCCTTTTTCAATGATATTGTGTTTGGCGTTCTTTTCGGTGCAGTAGCCGGTATCATGGTCTTTATTTCTTTGGACGAACTGCTGCCCGCGGCTCGTGAATATGGCGAACCCCACCTCTCCGCCTACGGCCTAGTTTCGGGTATGGCAGTCATGGCTGTCAGTCTGATTCTGTTATTATAGGGCTATGAGGACCTAATCCAGAGGCGTTGGGTTGCAAAGATTTTTTTCAGAATCGGCACCCCTGCCGTATTGAAAGCAGATATACTTAGGATTTTTTCAGCTTTTTTACCTCATCAAATGTGTCACGGCTTGCTAAAAACCAAAAGTCTTGAGTGGCTTCTGCTTTTTTTGATATGTCTCCATATTATATGTAAGGTATTATAATGCCTGTCAGATGAGCTCTAAACCATAATAATTTTGTCAGATTAAGTCCCTGCTATTACATAAATTCTAATCAATCATGCATATCTTTAGTTTTCGCGATAATCGTTTCCCCTGCTTTAACTTTATCCCCTTCTCTTATATAAAGATCAACCTCTTGCGGTAGATACATCTCTACCCTGCTGCCAAATTTAATCATCCCTACCCTTTCACCCTGTTGAATCTTATCATACAAATTTTTCCACAGCACTATCCGCCTGGCTATATATCCAGCAATGAGTTTTATCATAACCCTCAATTCTTTTTGACTCTCATCTTGTGAACCCATCGCAATACCAATGGACATCTGCTCATTATCTAAAGAGGCCTTTTCCCTAAAGGCTGGTATATATACCCCAGGATTATAGTTAACATATTCTATTACCCCTTTAACTGGAGCACGATTAACGTGGACATCAAATAATGACATAAAAATGCCCACACGAGTTACTTCCCTATGGAGATAGCGTCCTTCTTTTACTTTTTTGACTTCAATGACCTTTCCATCTGCTGGTGAAATGATACTGCAAGCATCAACAGGTGTTTTCCGTTCAGGATCACGGAAAAAGTTAATCACAAGAATAAATACTATCCAGCTCAACAAGACCATAATTTTTAATGCCAGAAATGTATATATAAATGAAAAAATAGACAATAGAGCAGCAATGAGCAAGACAGCAATAATGTAAGTTCTCCCTTCTTTAGTAATAGGTATTGTCATCATAGCCCAAAACCTCTTAGGAACAGTTTGCAGAGTTCAGGGGACAGGTTTCAGGGAATAAATAGTCCACAACCTATAGCCAACAGTCCTCAGATCACTACTGGCAACTTACGAGCGACAACTGATAACTAACTAATTCATCAGGACAAAATTTTTAGAACTTCCTTTATGGAGGAAACGCCAGACAACTTTATGGGAAGCTCATCATATATTCTTTCTCTGTTAATTTCAGGCAGGATACAGTGAGTGAAACCCAGTTTGGATGCCTCTTTTAACCGCACCTCTACCTGTGATATTCCTCTCACCTCACCAGTTAAACCAACTTCACCTAATAAAACCGTTTTGGTGTCAATAGGCTTATTTAAAATACTAGAGGCTATAGCGACAACAATACCCAGATCCACAGCCGGCTCCTCAACTTTTACACCACCTGCAACGTTTAGAAAAATATCCTTGTTATATAAATGAGTCTCAAGATGTCTCTCAAGCACAGCAGCAAGTAGTGATACTCGATGGTGGTCAACACCAATGGAGGTCCTCCTGGGAACTCCTAAGTTGGTCGGGCTAACCAGAGCCTGTATCTCTACCAGTATAGGTCTTGATCCTTCCATACATGAAACTACTGCTGAACCAGAAACATCCATCGAGCGCTGGGTGAGGAAGATCTCAGAGGGGTTAAAGACCTCTGAGAGACCACAATCTTTCATCTCAAATACTCCAATCTCATTGGATGAACCAAATCTATTTTTCACTGCTCGTAACACTCGGTAGGGATGTCCCCGATTACCCTCAAAATAGAGCACAGTATCGACCATGTGCTCAAGTACTCTTGGTCCAGCTATTGCCCCCTCTTTGGTAACATGCCCAATGATGAAGGTAGAAATCTCACTACTCTTAGAAATCATCACTAATCTGGCTGAAGACTCTCTTACCTGGCCAATGCTGCCGGGTGCAGACTGAAGCTCAAGGGTATAGATGGTCTGAATAGAGTCGATAACAATCACCCTAGGCTTTAATGTCTTAACTTCTTTGAGTATCTTTTCTAAAGAGTTTTCAGCAAGTACAAACAACTGCGGTGAAAGAGCGGATAACCTTTCAGCCCGCATTTTTATCTGGCGAATTGATTCTTCACCTGAAATATACAATACCTTATAATCAGATGATGCCATTTTGTTCAAAGCCTGTAAAAGAAGCGTTGATTTACCAATGCCAGGATCTCCACCAATAAGGATGACTGAGCCTAAAACAACACCACCACCCAAGACACGGTCAAACTCACCAATTCCTGTCTTTATCCGAGAGGTTTCACTCATTACCACTTCGCCAATAGGTTGAGGGACCTCTCCCTCACCTCCAATTCCCATATCTGACAGTGCGCTTTTAGACCCTCCTCCTGTCACAATTTCTTCTTCTACCAGGGTGTTCCACTCACTACAATTGGGGCACCTTCCCATCCACTTTGATGATTGATATCCGCACATTTGACAGACAAAATGAGTCTTTTTCCTCTCCATTCACATCCTCTCCACCAGAGAACCTATTGTTAAAAGCTATTTTAAATATTTTAATTGACTTTTACTAGTCGAATTTTTAGAATACATTTTTTACTTAAATCCATTACCCTACATACACTAATCACCTTTAGTCGAAAAAGTACTTAAAACATATCAAACTATAAACAGTTATTCAATATAAAAGCTTAAACGAGATGAACAACTCTCTCTATGATATTATTATAGTAGGAGGAGGTCCTGCTGGACTGACTGCTGGTTTGTATGCCGCCCGGGCACGACTATCAACTCTGCTTTTGGAAAAGATGGCACTGGGGGGGCAGGTCAATAATAGTGAAAAGATTGAAAATTATCCTGGATTAGAGAAGAGCATTTCAGGTCTTCAATTAATACAAAACATAGAGAAACAGGCAAAGGGATTTGGTCTGCAGGTTGAAATTGGAACGGCCCTAGAACTTTCCTTACTTGATAATCACACTAAAACGATAAAGGTCAATGGGAGGGAATTACTCTGTAGAGCTATCATAATAGCCACGGGGAGTGAACCTAATAAGTTGGGTGTAGAAGGAGAAGAAAAGCTATTAGGACGAGGGGTATCTTACTGTGCTACCTGTGATGGACCCCTCTTTAGAGATAAGGAGGTTGCGGTAGTAGGCGGTGGAGATGCAGCAGTGGAAGAAGCACTTTTCCTGAGTAGATTTGCGGGAAAAGTGCATATTATACATCGTCGGGATCAGCTAAGGGCGGTTAAGATTATACAAGAAAGGGCACTCGCCAATGGAAAGATAGCCTTTATCTGGAACACAGTCATAAATAAGATCGAGGGTAAGCAGAATGTAGAATCACTTCTCTTAAAAAATGTAAAAAGTAGCAAGTATTTATCTCTCAAAGTCGATGCTGTCTTTATCTATGTGGGACTTAAACCTAATACCGAGTGGTTAAAAAATCTTTTACCTTTGACTGGGCAGGGTTTTATTGAAACCAATGACCATATGGAAACTACCCTCTCAGGCGTGTTTGCTGCAGGAGATGTAAGGAACAAACTATTAAGGCAGATTGCAACTGCAGTGGGAGATGGATCCACTGCGGCCTTTGCGGCAGAAAAATATTTAGCCTCAATTAAACCTTAAACTCTAGGGGATTTCTAATGGAAACAAAAGATTTAAGAAACGTTGCTCTTATTTCTCATGGAGGCGCTGGAAAGACTTCACTTGCCGATGCCTTTCTCTTCGATGCAAAAGTGAATAACAGACTGGGAAGGGTTGATGAGTGCACCTCTCTTTTTGATTTTGAACCAGAAGAACTTAAAAGACACAAGACCCTCAGTTCTTCACTCCACCATTTTAAATGGGAAAAATGTGAAATCAATATTATCGATACCCCAGGTGATGCAAATTTTTCGGCAGATCTCCAGAGTTGTTTGCAAGTAGTTGATGCTGCCATAGTGGTAGTTGATGCAGTATCAGGTGTGCAAGTCCAAACAGAGAAGGTCTGGAAATATGCAGATACCTTTGGGCTCCCCAGGTTGATTTTCATCAATAAAGTTGATATGGAAAGAGCAAATTTCAAACAGGTGCTGACAGGTATTGAAGATATTTTGGGGAAAAAGCCCCTAGTCATTCAACTGCCACTTGGTGAAGAAGCTTCTTTTCGGGGTATAATTGATCTCGTTAAAGAGAAAGCCTTGGTATACAAAGATGATTTTACTGGAAGGCATGTAGAAGAAAATATACCTGAGGAGATGCTCAGCCAAGCAGAAGAATTCAAAAATAAAATGATAGAAGATATTGCAGAATCAAGTGATGAATTACTAGAAAAATATCTAGAGGGAACAGCGTTAACCTTAGATGAGATCTTTAACTGTCTTAAGCAAGGTGTTGTGTCGTGCACCCTTGTTCCTGTTCTCTGCGGTTCGGCACCGAGGAATATAGGCATACAACCACTCTTAAGCTTTATAAGCAATTGTTTCCCCTCACCGCTTGAGACAAAACCATTTAAGGGAATCAATCCATCGACTAAGAAGGAAGAAGAAAGAAGTGCAGGCACACACAATTCACTTTCTGCCCTCGTGTTTAAGACAGTAGCTGATCCCTATGCAGGTAAACTCACTATTTTTCGTGTGGTATCAGGTGTGCTCAATTCCGATTCAACTGTCTATAATGCAACAAAAGGGTTAAAAGAGAGGATTGGACAAATACTTAAAATAGAAGGTAAAAATCAGAAAGCCATAAATCCTGCTATTAGTGGAGATATTGTTGCAGTCGCAAAATTAAGAGAGACAACCACCGGTGATAGTTTCTCTGATGAAAAACACCCTATTACCTTTAAAATGGTTGAACCACCAGAACCAGTCATGCAATTGGCTCTTGAGCCAAAAAGTAAAGGTGATGAGGATAAACTCATCTCATCTCTTTCCCGATTAATGGAAGAAGATTCAACCCTTAGGACCTTTCGAGAGGAACAGACCAAAGAATTCATCCTTGCAGGTATGGGGCAAACCCATCTAGATGTTGCTATCGAGAAAATGCAGAGAAAATTTGGTGTCAATGTTGAGGTAAAAACGCCAAAAGTTGCCTATAAAGAAACAGTGCGGGGAAGTTCAAAAGCTCAAGGAAAATATAAAAAGCAGACAGGAGGGAGAGGACAATACGGTGATACCTGGCTAGAGGTTGAACCACTTCCTAGAGGACAAGGGTTTGAGTTTCTGAACAAGATCGTGGGGGGTGTTATTCCCCGTCAATACATCCCCTCGATAGAAAAGGGGGTAATAGATGCAATGCGTGAAGGTGTATTAGCAAAATATCCTGTAATTGATGTGAGAGTAACGCTCTATGATGGTTCCTTCCATGAAGTTGACTCATCAGATATCGCTTTCAAGATAGCTGCCTCTATGGGCTTCAAAAAAGCAATGCAAGAGGCCAAACCAGTCTTATTAGAACCTATCGTCACCTTAGATATAACGATACCCGATGATTGCATGGGAGATGTAATTGGAGATCTTAATGGTCGAAGAGGAAGAATCTTAGGAATGGAACCAAAAATTAATTATCAGATAATCAAAGCTCAAGTGCCTTTGGCAGAAATATTGAAATATGCCTCTGATTTAACTTCTATCACGGGAGGAAGAGGCACCTTTACCATGGAGTTTTCTCACTATGAGGAAGTCCCAAGTCAACAGAGCGAACAGATTA
>SMTZ1_10007498_pt1 | contig 21757 bp, 19 predicted proteins | sample DeeMarSWOR136_30_FD_25667 | JGI IMG/M metagenome (IMG submission 25667) | reverse complement strand
CCTTTTCCCCATCAACGTTGAGGCCCACGGAGTAATCGCCCACCAACGCCTCCTCAGCGGGAGTGAGGGTTACCTCCACTTGCTTCAGGTCATTTGGCTTGAGGGCCTCGATCTTCTCGGGTTCGAACTCGACCTTCCAGTTTTCGGGCTTAATGGATAAGAAGTTGATGTTATGGTTTGTGGCCGAACCGGTATTCTTGACGTAGATGGACATATTAGCGGGCTTTCCCTTCTGGGCCTCCAGGGAGAGAAGGCCCGTTGGCGTACCGGCCTCCAGCTTATAGGTTCCCGTGAGAATGACGGTCAGCTTCGCCTCGGCCTTTGCATCGCCCGAACTGACCCGGACATTGATGGGATACTCACCTGCCTCGGCTAACCGATAAGGTTTAACCTCCACTGCCATGCTCTTACTCTGATTCTTTTCGAGTCGCAGGCTGGAGATAAACTTATCCTCATAAGCGGGCTTGAAGTTTATCTCCCAGTCCTCCGGCACCTTGGAGATGAGGTTATAAACTGTGTCCTTATCCAGCTTGTTGTCCACTTCCACGGAGAACTCGAAAGTGGCATCCGTTGGCCCGCGCAACACGGGATAGGATGTGGTAACGGTTACCATCTTCTCCTTTTCCTTTTCGGCCTTTTCGGAAACCGTAGCGACGATATTCTGTTTCGATGTGAACGCGCCGTCTTGGGTTCGCGCTTCGACTTTGAACACGTACTTCCCCGGTTTTACATCCTTCTTTTCGGGTTCGGCGAAAAAGGTGAGGCGTTTCGTCTCCCCGTTCTCCACGTGGGCCTCGGTGACGGTGAAGCTATAGGTCTTGACCCTGGCTTTCCAGCCTTTGGGTATCGATGTAATGGTAACACCGACGTTTTCGTCTGATTTTCCCTTATTGTATATGATCAGGTCCATCTCAACGTCTTCGCCGGGCGGTATGATGACGCCGGTATATTCCGGGGCCATGGTAATGGACCTCGGCGGTCTCTCATCCTTTTTGTCCTTTTCCTCCTCTGCCAAGACCGAGGACATCCCGAGTAGGGAAACCACCATCGCCAGAACGAGAGGTATAGCGAAGATCTGACCAAGTTTTGACCTCCTCATGAGAATTCCTCCCTTCGTAACTCTTCAATTGGGTTCCGCGATTTCACCTATTCCCTTTTAGAATCCCAGTGAAACCCTGTCCTTCCTTAGTTGGAAATAACTTGAAATCCACTGCCTCCATGCCATCTAAAATAACTTTACTACAAATGGAGCTTTTTTTTCCATGTTAATCATAGGGAAATTCTGCGTGCTCCGGTCACCGGACATTATCTTCACATCCGCGTTTTTGACCAGTGCCCAGTCGAACCCGCTATATCAGCAGGCGCACATTGGCAGGCCTTTCCCGTCTTCTCGTAACCGAAAAAAATTCTTTTATCTTGGCTTATGTCCTTGCTTACCCCCTTATCTTTCAGTCATATGAGCGTGGCACTATAACCCATAATCGTGCATGAGTCAACCACTTTACACTTTGGTATCTCTAAGAGGAAAAAGAGCTGGCTAGATTTCTTTCTTCAATATTCAGGGGTAAAAGCGTGCATGTAGTTCAACGGTGGGAGCATGAAGACTGCCCCCACCGTTGGCATTTAGCTTTCGATTTATCAGCCGCGATTAATACATCCCGCCTCCTGGAGGAGGCATGGGGGGCATGGGGGCTTTCTTCTCAGGCTTTTCCGCTACCATAGCCTGGGTGGTGATCAGCAACGATGCAACACTGGCCGCATTCTGAAGGGCCAACCTTACAACCTTTGTAGGATCGATGATGCCGGCCTTCATCAGATCCGTGTACTCCTCCTTGGCCGCATCGAACCCAAAGGCACCCATCTCCTTCTTCACCCTCTCCACTACAACAGAGCCATCGTGACCGGCATTGGCTGCAATCTGGCGAATGGGCTCCTCCAGAGCCCTCTTCACGATGTTAACCCCCGTCCGCCTGTCACCCTCCACCTTCATCTTGTCCAGGGCGGGCATGCACCTCAGGAAGGGAACGCCGCCTCCAGCAACAACTCCCTCCTCCACGGCGGCACGGGTGGCATTGAGGGCATCTTCCACGCGAGCTTTCCTTTCCTTCATCTCCGTCTCGGTGGCCGCTCCCACATTAATCACCGCGACACCTCCCACGAGTTTCGCCAATCGTTCTTGGAGTTTCTCCCGATCATAGTCACTGGTGGTCTCGTCAATCTGAACGCGAATCTGCTTGACTCGACCCTCCAGAGCACTGCTTTCGCCCATCCCTTCTACGATGGTGGTGTTTTCCTTGTCAATGCGTATCCGTTTGGCTCGGCCCATATCCTCCAGCCTCACATTCTCCAGCTTAACGCCGAGATCCTCGGAGATGACCTGGCCACCCGTGAGAATGGCGATGTCCTCCAACATGGCCTTGCGTCTATCTCCAAAACCCGGAGCCTTAACCGCCGCACACCGAAGGGTTCCTCGGATCTTATTGACCACCAAGGTAGCCAAGGCCTCCCCTTCCACGTCTTCCGCGATTATGAGAAAGGGACTTCCCAGCTTGGCCACCTGCTCCAGGATAGGGAGCATGTCCTTCATGTTGCTGATCTTCTTCTCGTGCAGGAGGATGAAGGGTTCCTCCAGTTCTGCCTCCATCTTCTCCGCATCGGTCACGAAGTAGGGCGATAGATATCCCCGATCGAACTGCATGCCTTCAACGATGTCAAGGGTGGTCTGCATACCTTTGGCCTCTTCGACGGTAATCACTCCCTCCTTTCCCACCTTGTTCATGGCCTCCGCGATGATATTGCCAATGGTTTCATCATTGTTGGATGAGATGGTACCCACCTGGGCAATCTCCTGCTGATCCTTTGTCGGCTTGCTCATTTTCTCGAGTTCCCCGACCACCGTGTCCACCGCAGCATCAATGCCCCTCTTCACATCCATGGGGTTGGCGCCAGCGGCCACTACCTTGTACCCTTCCCGGTACATGGCCTGTGCCAAAACCGTTGCCGTGGTAGTACCATCACCCGCGGTATCGCTGGTTTTACTGGCCACCTCCCGGACCATACGGGCCCCCATGTTCTCGAATTTGTCCTCCAAATCGATCTCCTTCGCCACCGTCACCCCATCCTTGGTTACCGTCGGTGACCCAAAGGACTTCTCCAGAATGACGTTTCGCCCCTTCGGCCCTAAGGTGACCTTTACGGCATCGGCCAAAGTGTTAAGGCCATGCAGGATGGAATTGCGCGCGTCTTGATCAAATTTGAGTTCCTTGACTGCCATTTTAATCCCTCCATTTCCTTATCATTTATTTTTCTATTACACCCAATACGTCATCTTCTCTCATAATCAAATGTTCCTCGCCCTCAATCTTCACCTCCGTCCCCGCATACTTGCCGAAGAGGATCCGGTCTCCTTTCTTCACATCCAAGGGCATGACCTTTCCATCCTCCGATACCTTGCCCTTCCCAACCGCGATTACCTTACCCTCTATGGGTTTTTCCTTGGCCGTATCCGGTATGATAATTCCTCCCTCTGTCTTGTCCTCCTCCTCAATGCGCTTGACCAAAATACGATCCTGAAGCGGTCTGATATTCATGGCCCTTTCTCCTTTCCTGACGACTTTTATCGAATCTTTTCAGCTTGCTTTAGATAAACCCTTTAAACCAATTGAAATATCATGGAAAAATGGAAAAATATGAATTGCATTTATGAAAGGAATCATACACCCAAAAAATATAATCATTCCCTCAGGTCATGTCAAATATCCTCACTCAATTTTGAGAAAATTTTCAGGCCGCTGTTTTCCTGGGGCCTTTTCGATTCGGAAAAATTTTCCCGTCCCCGAATATACGAACATCTAAGGTCGACTGAGAAATAACAATTCCGACCGCACGGGTTGCGGCTAGAAAAGAGATCAGACCCTCCCTTATTGAGGGTTAGAACACGGCCTCAAGTCCCGCGATCCAGTTCCTTTCGGGCGCGGGATAGAAGTTACGAACTGTTGGAAACCCGCCAAGAACTGCAAATTCGGAATACTTCTCGTTTGTAATATTATTCACTCCAACAAAGGCCTCAATCCACTTCCACTTATAGGAGATCCTGGTATCGATGGTGTGGTATTGTTCCAGTTTTCTAAACTGGTTGGCCTGGTCGCTAATGAGGAAACTGGAGCCAACAAAGTTATAGTTGGCTGAAAAGATCAGACCGGGGATGAGATCATAGAGTCGAAATCCCAGGGTGGCCTTGTGTCTCGGTACGGCCGGTAGATTGTTGTTCTCAAACGGGTCATCCCGGAATGTCGCCTTCTCAAAGGTGTAGTTCCCCACTACGGTTGCCTTCTTGAGGAGGTGTGCGGTGATTCCGATCTCGACGCCCTGGTGCAGGGTCTTTGGATGGTTTTCATTCGTGAACGTAGCGGGATTAAAAAAGATCTCATCCCTGACTTCTGCCCGAAACAGAGTCGCTCTCGCCTCGATCTCAGGAGCGAGAAAACGCAGCGCCTCGACATCGGGGGCGAAGAAGTGCCGCACTCCCGCTTCGTAATGGTCGCCCTTCTGTGGTTCGATATCTTCGTTGACCCGAATACGTCCCGTGAAGAAGTCGAAAAGGACCAGCTCGTCCGTGAGGGGAAAGCGGAAGCTTCGATTAACCCGGGCAAAAAGGGAGGACTTTTCGCTATAGAGGAAAGTGAGTCCCACACTATAGGCTTCTTCGCGGCCCCTGACGACAGCATCCAAGGGAGCAAAGCCGAAGAGAAAATCCCGCTGTTCGAGATCGTATCTGACCCGCTCGTGCCGAGCGCCCAATGACAGGATGAGGTTTTCCAAGAGGGAAAATTCATTATTCGCGTAAAACCCGTAGGAGAACTTTTCAATCTCGGAGAAACCCGATGGACCCAGGGGTGTTCCGAAAAAGAAATCCACATCAAGGTCGGATGCATAGATATCCACACCTGCGATGACCGTGTTTGCATGATCAAGGATTGTCCCATTCCAGGAGTATCTGGGTGTGATGCTCCAGGTTTGAAGCCGGTTTCCGAGGTGGAGCTGACGAACTCGGCGTCACTGTCGCGGTCCCTGAAGGAGAAATCGCAGACTACCCTTCCGTATTCCCCCAGGTCCCAATCCCCCCCCAGCGCGATGTACTGGTCGATGGTTTCCCCTTCATCAAAGGACCTGGTGGTAGACTTGCGGTCAATTTGGAGCTGGCTCTCCGTGAGGGGTCCCAGAAGGCCGAAATCATCGCGATGATGCGATCCGCTCAAGGTAAAACTGAGATAATCCGTCGCATGGAGGACGATCTTTCCGCCCACGTCTCTGGTCCGAAATTCGTTGTTCCTTCGATATCCATCGGTTTCCTCGTAGCTGACCGATAGGAAGCCTGCGATAATCTCATGTCCACCGCTGACGGAAGCCTTTCCCTTGATGCGCTCGTAACTGCCAACGGCGGTCCCAACGGCAGCGGTCACTTTCTTCGCCGGGGGTTTCGTGATGATATTGATTACCCCCCCCACCGCGTTATCGCCGTAGAGGACGCTGCCCGTTCCTCTCACGATTTCGATTCGTTGGATCTGATCCAAAGGAATTTGCCCCCAATCGACACCGCTCAGGTCGATCTCATTGACACGCCGCCCATCCACCATCACCAGGGTGTTGAAGGGTCCTGTTTCTCCAAACCCTCGCATATCCACCTGGGCTGTCTTCCCGTTTCCAAGTAGATCTCTCACTAGAATCCCCTCTTCAGACCGGAGTAGATCCAAAACCGTTTTTGCGTTCGAGTTCTCGATGTCTTCCTCGGTGATTACGGTAACGTTGGCAGGGATTTTGCGAATCTCCCCCTCATGCCGCGTCGCTGTAACCACCACCTCTTGGAGGACAGGGACTTCCTCTTTTTCCTCAGCCGTGATGCGATCTGGATGGAGATCCAATACGAGCACTAGCAAGGCTGCCCAAAGAGGAATCACGAGTTTTCTTTTGGTGGATTCTTCTCCATTCATATCATTTCCCTCCTTCTCTCTATGAGGGCTGTGTCCCAAACCCGTGGATGCGGTGTCGAGATAGAAAAGTGAAGAGGCGAAGAACAAGAAGCGCTGGCTATTTACCCTCAATGAATAACTGAAAAATCAGGCGGGAAAAGAGGTTGACAACAGGAGGGAAGCTTTGATGCTTTTAAGAGACAGAAAAAGCCCGACCAGCAGACATGATCAGGCTAGCTCCTTTTGTCGACTCCATATTCCCACCCTTCGAGGAATTTCCATGGAGCAGTGTCATGGGCAGGTTTTCTGGCTCGTGGATCGTCCTACTCGCCACGCCTTCCCATCCTTCGCAGAACTAGGACAGTGGCACCAACATGCGGCTTTCGTCCCCACTCACAGCGGCGGGGCCACGACGGACTTTCACCGTCTTCCCTTAACCCAAGTACTTGCCTTTTTGTTTTTGCATCTGCTATATAACCCAGAAAAGTTTTTCTGTCAACATTTTTTTCTGAGATTGCTGAAAAGTTAGAACAGGGAGCTCTGAGCCCGAATTAGGATTTTTTCGGTAACCATTCTTAGTGAAGCGAAACCCCCGCAAATCTAATGTTTGAGCCCAAGGGGCGAGGTTTAGGAAACGAAGTAGCGCCCCAGCGCTCTTTGCAGTGAAGCGAACTTTAGAATGGTCGAAAAAAATATTTCTGAGCAGCGAGGGGCGACTTTTTTAGAACTCTCTTTCTGGAGTTGGGGGATCATCGCCTCCTTTTCCTTCCAAGCTTCCGGATTTTTCCCTTGATTTTCTCTTGTAAAAATGATTAAATTGGGTTTAGCGGTGTAAGTTGTAGGGAGTTTTTCGAGGATCATAGGTAAAGATCGTATATGTACCATTGTACTTTATGGCTTTATGCTAGACCTGGAAGCCATTACAACTTACCTGAGAATTTGGAAGAATTTTAGATCGGAAGGGGGTGAGTTGTAATGGCCAAAGGGCAGGTTAAATGGTTCAGTGAGAAGAAGGGCTATGGGTTCATCACCCGAGAAGATGGGGATGACATCTTTGTCCACTTTTCCGCCATTAACAAAGAAGGATTTAGGACCCTTCGTGAGGGGGATGAAGTCGAATTTGAAATCACCGAAGGCGAAAAGGGTCTTCAAGCCACAAAGGTTACGGTATTGGAGTGAGAAAGGAGAAGTAACGTCACTAAGAGACCCCGGGGGTTCGGTTTTCCCCTCGGGGTCCCTTAGTTCAAGGACGCTCATCCGCGCTTGGTGTCACAGCCCCCGGCTGTCTCCCTATCTTCGGAGCAACAGGACGACCCGATCTCAGGACCGCACGTGATTTCTTTCTTGCCAGTCAGGGCGGCTCGAATCATGGCAGCAGCACACCCCACACCGCTATCCACGGTAATCGCAGATACCGGGCAGTTGCGCTGACAGGCCCCGCATTCCATGCATACCTCACGACGGACCAATCGGGCCACATGTCCGCCTGATGCGAAGACACCATGTGGGCAGACGATGCTGCACATTTCACAGTTGATGCACAGGTCGGGGTCGTATTTGAGCGTATTGGACCGATATGAACTGAGCATATTATCCACCTCCCCACCATTTAATAAGAATAAAGGCGATTGCTAGCAGGATGCTTGTCCCAAACATCCAGGCCATGATAGGCGTGAAGGCAAATATCTCGCGCCTGACACCACTTCTGGATGTAAAAGGTGTCGATCCGGTAAAGTTCAAAGAAAGGTAGGCCGTCGCCGGCGGCATGGCCAGCAGGAAGACCATCGCCCACCCGGCCTGCGGCCACCACATTGAATCTGGGTTTCCCAGGAGTATCCTCAGGGCAAATGGAAGTGCCACCAAACCACCCAGGATTAACCCCTTCACGCTGAAGTCTGATGTCGGGAGCCAGGGAAGCAAGATGGGGAATAGGATCACACCGGCCAGGATAGCTGCAACTGTGCCAGCAGACGCTATGATCCCGCGGGCGAAAAACACCAATACCGCCGCGATCAGCATCGGCAGCAAGACATGAACCAGTTCTACCGGAATCAGAACCAGACGATCAGCCAGGCTAAATCGCACACGACGCATCTCAGGTGTTGTACAATGGTTCTTCAGGTATTCCGGCAGGTCAATGGCCCTCACAGGGCCGTACTCAACCTTGAACCCCGAACGCCTCAGTACCTCGTGGGCGGCAACTCCCGATGCGCCCAGTTGGGGTAGAATCAGCACGCGGTTGCTGACGACGTTATGGAGAACGGTCGCTTCAATCCGGTTTACCAACTCATCGGTGCCAAAGGTTCCCTTCCCAGCAGCGCACCAGACATTGATCCCCTTGGTATCCAACACTATGATGTAGCCCGAAATTCCGGCCAGTGCTGACCGCAGAGCGTCGAAGCTGAGTGTGTAATTGGAGGTGACAAAGACAGGCGTCTCCGGTGTCGGGTTGCCCAGGGCATAAAGGCCCGGCTCAACCAAATGGTGGTAGCGTTTAATTCCCCAACGTGCCAGAAAATGGTCCCAGCGGTTTGCCAGGGTAATGGTACTCGTAATAGGTTTGATGGAGTCTTGTGTTTGGTCAGCGTTGGTATGGGCCATCTTCGTTCCTTTCTCTTTGGAATAGTGCAGTTTACCTTTACTCGCCCTGAGAACTTCACCTGTTTATCCGGAGAAGCGCAGGACGCACTTCTTTTCCCAATAACTACGATTACCGAGAATTATCCGGGAAATGAGAACGGATCAGTTCTTCAAGTTCGTCCCTAATCCTTCGGAAGACCGTCAATTTCTCCTCCCTTGAGCCCACCGTCTCTGTCGGGTGCTTAAGACCCCAATGAAGCCTCTTTCGTCAACCCGGAAAAACCGGGCACCTATCCCAGGCATTGTCGCAGGTTGTGACGATGAAGTCGAAGCCTTGCCCCAGGAATTCATCAATGGATTTGGACCGCTGGCCCTTTAGGTCAATCCCCCTTTCAGCCATCACCTCGGCGGCCATGGGGTTAACCCTGGAGGGAAATGTCCCCGCGCTGAAAACCTCGAACCGGTTTCCCCCATAGTGTCTGAACAGGCTTTCTGCCATCTGGCTCCGGCACGAATTATGGGTACAGAGAAAGAGAACCCGTTTTTTTCTCGTCTCCATATCCAATTCCTGCTGCCTTTTTCCCATTCACCCTTTCGTTTCAATGGTCGTCGTGCCCTCCAGCGCTTCTTTTTGTAACGAGGCCGCATACGCCATATCCTCAGAGACGAACCAGTGACGGGTCCGCTTGCAAAAAGCGACCAGCATGAGCATGGTGGGGACCTCAATCAATACCCCCACCACGGTAGCCAGGGCAGCACCTGAGGCTAAGCCGAAGATCATCACCGCCGTAGCGATTGCTACCTCGAAATGGTTTGAGGCCCCAATCATCGCAGAAGGAGCTGCGTCTCCGTATCTTAACCGAAGGAGCCTTGCGAGAGCGTATCCGAGCCAGAAAATGATGTTGGTCTGGATGAAGAGCGGGATCGCAATCCACAGGATCGTGAGCGGGTTCGAGAGAATCACGTCGCCCTTGAAGGAGAACAGCAGAATCAGGGTGAGGAGAAGTGCCACGATGGTAACTGGCGTGAGAACCTGCAGGAACTCCTCCTTGAACCAGTACTCCCCCTTCGCTTTGATGATCCATTTCCTAGAGAAATACCCCGCGACGAGAGGAAGGGCGACATAGATGCCGATTGACAAAAGCAGGGCTTGCCAGGGAACCGGCAGGCGACCGACACCGAGCAGGAAACCTCCAAGTGGCCCGTACAGAAAGAGCATCGTCAACGAATTGATCGCAACCATGACTAGGGTGTGACCGTCGTTGCCCTTCGCCAGGTACCCCCAGACGAGTACCATGGCAGTACACGGAGCGATCCCGAGGAGAATACACCCAGCAAGGTAGCTGCGCCAGAGCGGTACTTCCAGAATCTTGATCCCATTGAGAAGCACAACCTTTCCAACACCATGGGTGGCCCCGACCGGTAACTCGAGGCCCAGTGGAATTTTCACATAGTCAACGGCATTGGAGCCGATGAAGGCGAGGAACAGCGCACCGAGGAAGAAGACGGAGATCGCATACATGGTAAAAGGCTTGACCGCCCAATTGACGAAAAGGGTTAGTCCTACGGGCTTGGCATTCTTCCCTGCCTTGAGAACCTCAGCGAAATCTATCTTCACCATGATTGGGTACATCATGAAGAAAAGGCAGAAGGCAATGGGGATTGATACCACGGGAGCTTCGCCGACATAGAGAGCAAGACCATCCAAAAAGCTCGCTACACCCGGTGCCCCCTTCCCCAGGACAATACCCGATACGATACATAAGCCCACCCATAGGGTAAGGTACCTTTCGAAAAGGCTCATTTCCCGCTCTTGAGCCATCTCGGCCTCCTATTGTTTCAGGGTTTTCAAGCCATCTCAGCACGCCCGCGCGGTGGTGCGCAGGTGCCCCGCAGCTTGAATTCCTCGAGCCTCACTTCATCTCGTCTTGGGACCTCGTAATCGTCAAAACATTCTGCCAGGCATTTCAACTGGCACGCATGCACGTTGTCCTTTGGCTCCGTCAGCGAATAGTAAACCCAAACCCCCTCCCTCCGGTCCTCCACAAGACCCGCGTTTTTCAGGTAGGCCATGTGGCGGGAAACAGTGGATTGCGGAAGCTGCAGTACTTCCATGAGCTCGCAAATGCAGAGCTCTCCTTTCAGAAGCAGACGGAGAATCCTGAGACGCGTCTCATCGGAAAAAGCCTTGAAGAACCTTACCACTTCCTTCATGGTTGCCCCCATATGGTCGTCGAAGAATCAACCTTTTTACCGACATGGTGCCAATAACGTTTCAACAAAAAAGGTAAGGAGTATCTTTATCCGAGCTGAGCTCTTGTTACTTGACGCCATAGATTGAAATTAAAACCTTCTATCCGCATAAACGGATATAATTTTACTAACTCTTTGGTGAAAAATCAACCCCCTAACCATATTCACCTTCCAGTCCCTATTGCGCTAACATTAAAACCACACTCCTTTTTTGATCTGGGTTTCTCCACCTTGGGATGGTATATTTTTATGCTATGCGCTTTTACCGCAGTTCCCTCAGTATGGAGTGCAAATTTCGGAGTTAAAAAACATTTTACACGGGAATGGGCACAAACCCCTTGACATCTTGTAGCGAGAAGGGGAAAGATCGTCTCAACATGAGGTAATTTGGCAAAAAACCCATCAGTTTCGCAAAGGGTCAGCATTGAGAGAAAAGGGTTCCTTTCACTTTGGGTGGATTATTGTTGGCACTAGTTTCGTTACCCTTGGTCTGGCGTATGGGGTTTGGTACTCGTTTTCCGTCTTTTTTGTGGCTCTTCTAGAGGAATTTGGCTGGAGCCGTTCTCTTGCCGCGGGCGCCTTCTCCCTCTTTGTAATCGTCCACAGCCTTACCGGCCCTTTTGTGGGGGGAATGGTTGATCGTTTTGGACCGAGAAGAGTCGTCCTGTTGGGGTCTCTTTTCTTAGGGGCAGGGCTCGCCCTATGCAGTTTTGTTAGCAATTGGTTGCACTACTACATCTTTTTCGGGGTCATCACTGCGGTGGGGGTAGGGTCCACCGGTTGGGTGCCCAATACCACGATCATCCAACAATGGTTTAAGGCCAATAGAGGCTTGGCCATAGGTATCATATCCTCAGGGATAGGGGTTGGAATCTTAGTCTGCGTCCCCTTAGTCCAACATTTTATTGGCCGAGTGGGATGGCGCATGGCTTACCGCATTATGGCATGCTCCATTCCCCTGATCGTGGCCCCCATGGCCATAGCATTTTTCAGGAAACCCCCACAAACAATCTCGCTACGTGATGAGAGGTTTTCAGAAAGGGAGATTTTTTGTTCGCCCCCCAGAGATCCCTTGGTCGTCGATGAGGAATGGGCTTCACGATCGTGGACGATCCGGGGGGCTATGGCCACGAAACAATTCTGGTTTCTGAGCATTTCCTTTCCTTTGGGGGCTTTCGCCACACAATCAATCTTGACCCACCAAGTAGCCTTTTTCGTCGATCAAGGGGTGGAAGCCCTCTTTGCTTCCTACATTGTCGGCATTGTAGGCATCGCCAGTGTAGGGGCAAAGATCTTATGGGGGACACTATCGGATAAAATCGGAAGAGAGGCTACTTATACGGCGGGGATTTCCTGCTCGATTTGTGGGGTGATAGTTTTGATCTTATTCCCATTTTACCCTTCTCCCACCCTCCCGTACCTTTATGGCCTCCTCTTCGGTATGGGATACGCTGCGACAGCGGCCCTTCCTCCCATCATCACAGCGGATTTTTTTGAAGGAGCTGCCTATGGGGGTATCTTTGGAACGCTCATACTCCTGAATGGAATGGGAGGGGCCTCAGGGGCATGGTTTGCCGGTTTCCTCCATGATCGGGTAGGAAGTTACGTTCCGGCGTTCATCATCATGACCGCCTGCGCGCTCTTCTCATGCCTCAACATCTGGAGGGCAGCTCCGAGGAAGATCAGAAATGTGCCTGGAAAGGGGCGGAAGCTTCGTATATCAACATGAGCTTGAGGATACTTAATGTCCCGAATGCCGATGGAAATGATGTGAAAAAGGGATTCTGCATAATGACACTTCCACTAAATATGGCTAGGCTTTTTGAGACAGGTATCTTGCCTCTTCTTTACCTCTCTCTTCGTCCACGAAGTAGAATAGCGTTCCGCCGGCTAAAAAGAGGAGCGAAATAGATGTAATGCTCACCCGTGAAGCGATGCCACCGCTATAACCCATGGATCTTACGAACAGACCGACACCTCCCATGAGAACGGGTCCGATAACGGCAGCGAACTTGCCGAGCATGTTGTAAAAGCCGAAGTATTCAGCTGATTTTTCAACGGGAATTATCCTCGCAAAGAATGAACGACTGAGCGCCTGAATACCACCCTGGACAAGACCAATGGTAATAGCCAAAATAAAGAATTCATTTTTGCTCTGCATGAAAGCACCCCAGATGGAAACGAACAGATAAACCGCGATGGCGATGAAGATGGAGCGCTTGGCGCCGATCATCCCGCCGAGATAACCGAATCCTATGGCAGCTGGGAAACCAACGAATTGAACGATGAGCAGGGCAACGATGAGATCTTTTGATTTAAAGCCGATGGACATGCCGTAATCTACCGCCATACGGACGATTGTATCCACACCATCGATATACAACCAGTAAGCCACGAGGAACAACAATATCGTTCTCAAATGGCGAATTTCCTGAAAAGTTTCTCTCAATTGAGCAAAACCTGCTTTCACCATATCCAAACCAGATTTTGCCCCTTCCCTCGTGGGCTCTTTTACAAACAGTAGGAGCGGGATCGAGAAGACTCCCCACCAAATACCCACGGAGAGAAATGAGAATCTAACAGCTTCTCGGGCGTTTCCGAATCCAAATGTCTCAGGATTGAGGGTCATCCATACATTCACCGCGAAGAGAACCCCACCACCCAGATATCCTAGGGAAAATCCCAAAGCAGAAACAAAATCCAGCTTTTTGTCAGATGCAACGATAGTAATCAGGGCATCATAGAAAATGTTTCCCCCCGAAAATCCAATGGATGCTAAGACATACAGCACTACGGCCATGGGCCAATTACCCTTCGAAACCATGTAGAGGGACGAAGTCATTACCACACCCATATAAGCAAAGAAGAGGAGAAACTTCTTTTTTGATGTTCCCTTGTCAGCAATTGCTCCCAGGATGGGTGCCGACAGGGCGACGGCGATACTCGCAATAGAATTTGCTAACCCCAGCCTGGCTGTGCTCACCGTGGTATCAGCCCCCAGGCTCCAGAATTGTTTGAAGAAAATCGGGAAGAACCCAGCCATGACCGTAGTAGCAAAGGCGGAATTGGCCCAGTCATACATGCTCCAACCGAAGATCGCCTTCTTATCGTCCAGTCCCATAGCTAAACCGTCTCTATTTGGAGGCGGTTCATCTCAACAAGAGTACTCGCCGGATATTTCTCCTTAAAGTACTCCGCACTCACCTCATGGACCGCTTTTAGATTTTCCTTATCAGTGAGATATACAGTTACCTTGACCACATTTTCTAAGGTAGCCCCTCCTGCTTCCAGGAGATGCTTGAGGTTTTCAATGCATTGTCTGGTTTGAACTCGCATATCCCCTTTTCCGACCACTTCCCCTTTGGCATTCTTAGAAATCTCCCCAGAAACAGAAATGAGGTTCCCCACCTTGACACCCTGGGAAAAAATCCTGAGAGGTTTGGCATCCTCATTACTGGCAAGAATGACTTTATCAATTTCAAATCCTGCTTCACACTATCTAGTCCCACAATCCGTTCTTTTTCTTCCCCGCCCATTGCTCATATTTGCATAAGCCCGATCATATTCCAACCTAATCCCCTTCTTGTCAATTATTTTCCCGCAAAATCCCGTGGTTTTCCTTCCCAATGCCTTGGTGATTTTGGTGCCTCTTACGGATCTCCTGGGGATGAGGAGCTCAAGGGTTCGCTTGACAATTTCGAGATCTTAAACTAGTCATACGGAGAATAATGCGTTGATCCGAAAAATGGAAAAAAAGGAAAGGTGCCAGCATGAAGTCACGTAACCGAGTTGAGGGTCCAGGTGCCTGGATGGAGAGCACGACCAAGAGTTTCATTAACAACTCGCCCGAGAATTCACTCAGAAATGAAGGGAGCGACAGGGCATGGGTGGATTCCCTGGTGGGATTCTCCAGCGGTGATGACCCTCTCTATCAGGAGTTCAAACAATATATTGGACCCTTTCACTGGACTCCCCTGGAAATATTCTCCGGGACGTTTTCGCAGTTAAAAGTCAAACCGGATGACCTAACGGTAGTAAGTTGGGTTTTACCACAGAACGAAAGGACGAAATCCGATAAACGCGAACAAACTGCCTATCCCTCGGAGAGATGGGTGAGGGGCACGGGTCTACGGTGAAGAGGCCAACGGAAAGCTCCGTACGCATGTGCTGGCGCAACCTTACAAGAGTCGGGGCATGAGGCAGTCGCCCCCATGCTTTCTCCTATCTTCGAAAGGAAAACATCTGAGCGTTATGGCTTTGCCTCCACGTGGTCCGAACGGCATGCGGCCTATACCGCCCGGCCTAGGGACCTTTGGTCTTTGTGATGGCCTCATAACCCGCAGGGGTAAGGCTATGCGGTGTGGGTCAGTTGTTGTTCACATAAAGATCCCTCCCTCAGAAAGACCATACAGTGATCATCATGCATACTGCCTCTTTTTTACCAAAGGCCTATGTGGGAAGTGTATCGGTCGTTGCCCCGTAAAGGCAATTACCAAGTCTGGTCACGACAAAGTGACATGTAGAGATTATATACGCCCGCTGGTCGCAGACTATGCGAGATCCCATTATGGTATAGAAGCTCAGCATTATGGCTGTGGTCTTTGCCAAACGGGTGTTCCTTGTGAGTCGAAGATTCCCACCGAGGATGACGTTCAATAGGGGGGCGGGGGAGGGCTTAAAGGAGTTCATTGACATCCAAACCCAACATCAGCGCCTTAAGAAAATATCAGCCCCAGCCATCGCTTATAGGAAAGAAAAAATCAGGGCCAATTGAGCCCTGATCTGTTTTTGGCTGAAATAGAGAACTTCTTGGGTTTTCGCTGGCTACCGGAAAGTGGCACGGTCGTCTGGATGAAGATAGGCGGGAAGGAGGTTGCCTGCCCCTCATGACCTCTTGTTGCCAAGGGCTTTACTGATCACGATAATTGGCGTCCTCTGTCTTTCATGGGGCAGTTAGCCTGGCATAAGGATAATATTTTGGGTCATTTTTCACCTCATTCCAAGGATGATGGCTTCGTAAAAAGTCCAACTTCTGCGTTGCGCTGCATCCTTCGTCATTGCAGCGTAGGGTAAGTACGCCTCATTCCTCAGGATTTGCGCGCCTTGAATTTGGAGCTTTTTACTTTGCCATCGAATTTTGACTTTTTACGAGATCATCAAGGATGCGGCCAGAAGGGGCCGGCCTTCAGCTCGGGCTCCCGTCTTCTGGTTCCCGCCCTGGCGGGACTATCCCAGTCCCAGAATCATTCCGCCACGGTAGATGACAAATGCCAAAATCCAGGCAAGGGTGAGGCTGTATCCCACAGAGAAACCCGTCCATCTCCAGGAACCCGTCTCCCGCCGAATAGCAGCCACGGTGGCCAAGCATGGGGTATAGACCAAGACAAAGACCATAAATGCATACCCGATCAGAGGCGTCATGGCATTCCGAATGGCGGTGCGGAGGTTTTCACTCTCCTCCCCTTCCTTCTCTCCAACCTGATAGAGGATCCCGAAGGTACTTACCACGATCTCTTTGGCCACGAAGCCAGTTAGCAGGGCCACGCCCCCCTTCCAGTCAAAGCCCAAGGGGCGAAGGAAGGGGGCAATCGTCTTCCCCAACCTTCCAAGAAAACTATTTTCCTGGAACTCGTCTTTTTGAAAGGTTTCCAGTTCGGCAATTTTTTGATTCATTTCCTTGGATAGAAGCTGGGCTTTTTCTCCTTGTCCAGTTTGAACCAGTTCCGCTTTTTGCATCGCATATCGCTCTTCAATTTTGCGCTTTTCCATGTCGTAATCTCTGGAATAGTTCACGGTCTGCGGGAAGGAACTGAGGGCCCAGACCAATATCGATCCGATGAGAATCACGCCACCCATCTTTCTGATAAAAATTGAGCCCCTTTCCCACATGTGAATGAGGGTCCCTTTTAGTGTCGGCATGCGGTAAGGGGGGAGTTCAAGCACAAAAGGGGCGATTTCCCCCCTGAAGAGGGTCCGTTTGAAAATCTGACCCATCAGGATGGCCAAAACGATGCCGATAACATAGAGGGAGAAAATGACGTTTCCCGCATACGCCCCAAAAAGGGCCCCAGCGATGAGCACATAGACGGGCAGCCGAGCGCTGCAGCTGATCAGCGGATTAATCAAGATGGTGAGTATCCTATCCCTTTTACTCTCCAGCACACGCGTTGCCATAATGGCCGGCACGTTGCATCCAAATCCCATGATCATTGGGATGAACGATTTTCCGTGGAGTCCCAAGGTGTGCATCACCTTGTCCATGATGAAGGCGGCTCTGGCCATATAGCCCGTATCCTCAAAAAGGGCGATACAGAAAAAGAGAATGAAAATGTTGGGCAGAAATACAGCCACTCCCCCTACTCCACTGATAATTCCATCGACCACAAGGTCCGTAAGGAGTCCTTTCCCCATTAGGCCCCCAACGAACTGTGCGAGTAGTCCCACTCCGGCATCAATCCAATCCATGGGATATTGTCCCACGCTGAAAGTGAGTTGGAACATAGCCCAGATAAAGAAGATGAAAATCGGAAAACCGAGCAGGCGATTCGTCAAGACCATATCAACCTGGTCGGAAAGGTAGCGCCTGTCTCTCCTCGTCTGTCGAAACGTCTCCTTGAGAGCACCATGGATGAAGCCATATCGGCGGTCGGCCATCAAGGTCTCAGAATCCTCGCCCAGTATTTCGTTAAGATGGACCTTGCTTTTGTCAAGCTGGTCCATAACCTTTTTTTTTAGAGAGGTTTCTTCGATTTCCTTGATGACCTCCTCATCATTTTCTAGCAGCTTGATTCCCATCCACCGGGAGTGATGCTCGTCTGGAAATGATGCGCTGGTGCGGATCAGTCCCTGAAACCTTTCGATTTCCTCTTCCAACTCCAGGCCATAATCGATATGAATGTGCCGGGATACCGATTCCCTATCCTCTGTCACCCTGACGATAGTCTTCAGAAGGTCTTCGGTTCCCCGGTTTTTGCTCCCCACGGTGGGGATAAAAGGAACCCCCATGAGAAGGGAAAGCTTTTCATGATCGATGATCAGCCCACGCGACCCGGCCACGTCCACCATGTTCAGGGCAAAGACCAGTTTCACCCCTAAATCGATCAGCTGTGTTGCCAGATAGAGATTGCGCTCCAGGGTGGAGGCATCAATTACGTCCACCACAAGATCGGGCTTTTCCTCGATGATATAGTTTCTTGCAATAATCTCTTCCAGCGAATACGCGGTCAGGCTATAGGTTCCCGGAAGATCAACCACCTGGATTGTGTAACCGTTGTAAGTAGCTATACCCTCTTTTTTCTCCACGGTAACCCCAGGCCAGTTTCCCACTTTTTGGCGTGCCCCCGTAATGTTATTAAAGATGGTCGTCTTCCCAGAATTGGGGTTTCCCGCAATGGCAATCGTGATTTTCTTACCCATTAATGGTCCTTTGCCTGATCCTCTAGTTGTCTCACCATCACCTTTTCGGCCTCATCGTGTCTCAGGCTGACGTGGTAACCCTTCAACACGTATTCTATGGGATTCCGTAGGGGAGCGAATTTTTCAACTATAATCTCCGCTCCTGGGACAAACCCCATTTCCATGAGTCTGTGCCGAAATCGTCCCACCCCGGTCACTCGTTCGATTATCCCTTTCTCCCCGGTTTTCAGCTCGTTGAGTTTTCGAATACTCACTGGGCACCTCTTATTCGGTATTGTGCGTCATTGAAACCAAGATATGTTTAGCCATGCCGTACCCAAGCGCAATCCGGGTTTCCCGTGAAGCCACAATCAAAGGCCCTGGCCCACTGCTCTTGATCACTTCCACATCGGCGCCTCGATTCAGGCCCATGCCCGTCAAACGTCGCTCCATCCCCTTTCCTCCCATAAACCCAATGATTCGGACCCTTTCACCCGGCGAGGCCATGGTCAGTGGTATGGTGGGTCCTCTTTTCCGGAGACAATTGGAGCATAGCCCGTAGACTTCCATCTTGTGCTGGAGATCATGAAATCCCATTCGCCGCGCCACCTCCGTTTGAAGGGCCTCAATTTCTGGGCTGTAAAATTCCAGAATAGTGCCGCATCGCACACAGATCAGATGGTCATGGTGTCTACCCAGATGAAGATGTTCATATCGGGGTACCTGACCGGTGAATTTCTTCTCCTGGGCAAAACCGTATCGAGAAAAAAGTATTAGATTTTCAGCAACAAAGCCTTCTGAAAGGGAGATACCCTCTTCCTGAAGAATCCGGGTCAGTTCCGCTGCCGTAAGGTGGGTTTCCGTACCGAGAAAAGCCTCAAGTATAGCCAGTCTTTCATCGATCCGGTCAAGGCCTTCCCGTTCGAAGATGATCTTGAATTGTTGATGGATATCCCTGTGGTCTTTTACAAGCATCATGTCCCCCAAATTCATCCGTGATTCGCGTTCCCTACTCAGTCGCATTCAACCCATCCTGGAATCCGACAGTGGGTCGTTCTGCGACGGTCAGCTCTCCTTTCTTCAACTTCTCAATGGCATTGAGGACAGTTCGGGCGGCCCCGATATAGACTTTAATGCCAGCTCCGTCTAGGGTCACCAGGGCGTTGTGTCCTATATTCTTTGCCACCACAGCGTCCACACCTTTCCCCATAAGAATCCGTGAAGCCTCAGCATCTCTTTCTTTTAGTCCTGGGTTCTCGATTGCATCGAACTCCATGGACTCGGGATTCACCACAACGAAAAATGAACAGCGGCCAAAACGATCAGCCACATGAGAATGGAGGGTTTTACCCTTTGCAGGAATGGCGACTTTCATCTCTTGATACCTCCTATGGGGCCTCTGGGAGCCCCCTGCTAGTTGGATTTTACAAATTTCTCCCGGTCTCTCCTCAGCCCCTACCGGATGGCCTGTATGCCTTCTGCGCCCCTTGCCGCTTAGCGCACTGGGGGCAGTAGCCCAATAGTTCAAATCGATGAGAAGTTATGAAGAAACCGTACTTTTTCTCGATCTGATTCTGAATTTTTCCAATTTCATCATCTGTGAACTCGAGGTACCTTCGGCAGCAGATGCACCGGAGGTGGCAGTGATGTTTATGCCCATATATATGTTCATAATGGAGATGGCCACCCTCGAAAAAGACCTCTTTGATCAGTCCACTTTCTAAGAGCAGGGGAATGGTTCTGTAAATAGAAGCCTTGGAAACGATCTTTCTCTTGTTTCTCATGCGGAGAAAAAGCTCATCTATATCGAAGTGATCATGCGTAGAAAAAATCTCCTCAATGATCATCTCCCTTTCCGGAGTGTTTCGGAGCCCTTTCTCCCTGATGTAATCCCTGAATTTTTGAATCTCATCCATGACCTGAAGGATCCAATTATTATTAAGACTCATTTTCAATAATATCCATTTTTCTTGCCCATGTCAAGCTTTTTTTGGGGTTTGACCGTTCACCAACGGAGCATATGGAAAGCTATTTCGCATAGGGACGAGTTGTGCGGTGGGAAGATCGGTGATTGACAGTTTGAGTAGTAGTCAAAAAAGGCCTCTCTCCCAAGAAGTGGAAAGAGGCCTTTTTTGAAGTAGTTCCAAGGTGGGAGGAGGCGCAGTCGAACCAGTTTTCCGTTAAAGTTCGGTTCTTTTTCTCCCGGAGCTCCCTCGTCGAACCACTCCCTATGGTCCTTCCAGGTGGTAGTCCCTGAGGATGCGCTGGGGATACTCCTGGAAAGGTCGTCTCAGCAGCTCCTTCTCGTCAAGCTCTAATCCCAGACCGGGAGCCGTCGGCAACTCGATATAACCATTTTCCACCTGGAACGGTTTGACGGCCAACTCCTTCCCGGTCTCCTCGAAATTCAGGAAGTACTCAGTTATGAGGAAGTTGGGAATGCAGGCGCTCACCTGTATCGTGGCTGCCAACCCGATGGTAGTACTGTTGTAATTGTGAGGGGAGACGGCTACGTAGTTGGGCTCGGCCATCGCCGCTATCTCCTTAAGTTCCAGAATCCCGCCGCAGTTGCACACGTCGGGGTTGATGATATCGGCTGCCCGGCTCTCAAACACCTCACGGAAGCCGGACTTAGTGTAGAGGGCTTCACCCGTAACCACCGGTATACTGGTCTGCCGCCTCACCTCGGCGAGGGCCGCGATGTTCTCAGAGGGTACGGGTTCCTCATACCAAAAAGGATTGAACTCCTGTAGCATATGGGCGAGACGTATTGCATGCATGGGAGCAAGCCTGCGGTGGACCTCAACGAGTATGTCCACGTCTGGGCCAACCGCCTCTCGCACAGCACGGATGTTGGCGGCCGCTATCTCCTCGTCTTTCTTGTCGATATAAAGGCGCCATGGTCCGGGGAAAGGGTCGAATTTCAGCGCATTGAAGCCTCGTTTCAGAGTGGCAGCCGCCATCTCGGCGTGCTCATCGGGTGTTCGAGCACCGGCGTACCAACCGTTGGCATAGACGCGCACCTTAGCACGGCAAAGACCTCCCAGCAAGTTATACACGGGGGTATTGAGCTTCTTACCGACAATGTCCCAGAGGGCCTGTTCGATGCCGCTCATGGCACAGTAAAGATCCATCGAACCCCTCCTGTTGGCGAAATCATTGTACACCATATGGGTGAAATGCTTGATATTAAAAGGATTGCGTCCTATGAGGTAACGCCTCAGGTCGTGTATGTGCTGCTCGATATTCCTCTCCCTGTCCAACTGGGTGTATGCCTCCCCCCAACCATGGATATCTTCTTCCGTCTCTACCTTCACGAACAACCAGTGCTTCCCTCCTATCACGCCCACGCGTGGGCTCCCTGGATAGACCAAGAAAGTCTTTACATCCGTAACCTTCATCGTATTCTCCTTATCCTGTTGGCCCGCGATATGCCGCAGGAACAAACTCTTTCTTAGGAAGGAATGGGGTCACCCATTAAAGGGCACCCTGTCAAGAGAAAATACCTATCCAGCGCAAAAAATATCATTTTTTGCAGGGTGACATCCCGACGCCAGTTC
>SMTZ1_10004613_pt1 | contig 21758 bp, 16 predicted proteins | sample DeeMarSWOR136_30_FD_25667 | JGI IMG/M metagenome (IMG submission 25667) | reverse complement strand
TGGTTCAGGACAGCTATTCCAGCAAAATAAACATTGAATACATCGATCTTCATGCCAGATTGGTTTAAAAGATCGCCATGACCCTGTTTCATAGCTTTTGGAATTACCCGGCTCAATAATAAGACCTCCAATTGGAATCTCTTTCCATGATTTTTCACTCATTCTGTCGTAACCTCCTCATAAGCTCGCTTCACCGCTTTAATATTTTTATCAATAACTTGCTGACTGAATTTATGCTTAAACTTTTTTGTTAATCCGTTTAATAAAGTGTCCATCTGCATTAAACCAGTCGCTTTCATTAACGCGCCCAACATTACGGTGTTAGGAATGGGGCGACCAATTTCTTCCTGTGCAATCTGATTTGCATTTAATGTGAAAATCTTTCGATCCGCTAAATTCAATTTTTTACGTAATTCATCCTGTGTCATCGTCGTGTTAAATATCAATGTACTATTAGAAGTTGTTCCTTCACTGACGTCAATGGTATCTAATAATGTCTGGTCTAATACTATTACCACATCAGGATTCTGGATAGCACTATGAATACGAATCGGTTCATCAGAAATTCGAGTAAAACCACGAACAGGTGCGCCAGTGCGTTCAGGTCCATATTCAGGGAATGCCTGTCCATATTTCCCTTCCTCAATGACAGCCTCCGCTAATAGTAGCGCTGCTGTTTTTGCACCCTGACCACCTCGTCCATGCCATCTGACTTCTACTAAATTAGCCACTTGTTATTCCTCCAAATAATTCTTTCCATTATTTCACGCTTTCAGACCTCATAGGTTTTTAGAACCTTTGAGGTCTAAATTCATTCTCAGAAATTAATTCTTCCTTCTAAAGCACGAGTTAATGTGATTTCATCAGCATATTCAATATCTGTTCCCACTGGAATTCCCCGGGCAATTCTAGTAATTTTTATTCCTAATGGTTTGATTAACTTTGATATGTACAAAGCGGTTGCTTCTCCCTCAACATTAGGATTATTTGCTAAAATCACCTCACTTACATCATTAGTAAGTCTGGTCAATAACTCTTTAATCCTTAAATCATCTGGGCCAATACCATCTAACGGGGATAGCGCCCCTCCAAGAACATGATAAAGCCCGTTATATTCTCCTGTCTTCTCAAACGCCATTACATCATTTGCTTCTTCGACGACACAAATTACACTATGATCACGTTTTGAACTTGTACAAATTGTACAGGGATCTGTCTCAGTAATATTAAAACACATGGAACAATAGGAAGCTTTGTCTTTTACGTTAACTAATGATTGAGCTAACGAGATGACTTCATCACGGGGGATTTTTAATAGATAAAATACAAGTCGTTGAGCTGATTTTTTACCGATTCCCGGTAATTTTGAGAGCTCCTCCACTGCTCGCTGCATGGAGTTTGAAAGATAAACTGGTGACATAAATTAAGAATACTTTTCATAAAAGTTTTATATCGTGAAAATGAATGTTGGTATATCAATTTATCTATAAACCGAAACCCGGTATTTTTAATCCATCAGGAATATTGCTCAATATACCGCCTGTTGCCTTTTTCAGTTGCTCATTTGCTAATTCTTGCGATCGTTCTAAAGCCTGATTAACAGCAGCTACAATTAAATCCTCCACCATTTCTGTATCATCAGAATTAATCACTTCTTTTTCTATTTTTATATCTAAAATTTGTTGGCGTCCATTTGCAGTAACCACAACCATACCTCCGCCAGAGGAACCAGTGACTTTCATCCCTATTAATTCCTGTTTGATTTTAGAAATGTCTTCCTGAATTTTTTGGGCTTGTTTAAAGAGGTTTCCAATGCCCATATTTTTCATTTAATTATCTCCTTATTTAAGATCTAACTAATATAAGTATTAATCCACACCAAGCAATTCGTTTTTAACAAGTTTAGAACATTATTACTTAGTCATAAAAAGAAAGTTCCAATTATTTAACCAATTCTCCGTCGAATTCTTCTATAATTGTTTTGATCAAGGGAATTTTTTGGCTTAATTTTTCAATATATTTATTTCCGTTGGAAACATCATCATTCTTTTCAGATTTTATTTGAGATTGTATGCACTTAATTTTAAAGGAAACTCCCATAACTTCTCGAATTATTTCTTCAATGCTTCTACGATTTCGATTAATCGAACTAATGTGGAAACCATTTTCCATGCCGAATGCGACAATTAGCTCATTATTCTCTATTTTCTCGGGCCAACCTTCATTTAAAAAAGAACCAAGGGCTATTTTCCGTTTTTTTATTTCTTCAATAATATGGGGCCACTGTTGCTCAACCATCTCTATATTAACTTTCTTTTGATCTTCACCGGGATTGTTATTATCATTCACCTCCTTCTGTGGTGACTTTACATTATCAGAATATGGATATGCTCTTTGTTCTGGCATATCCTCGACTACGATTTTTTCATCCGCTAACCTTTTTTTTTGATTAAACATTACAGTATTTGAAGATAGCGGTATTTCAGTTCGATCAGATAAATGGAAATTTGGATTGGTTACAATATCGGTTTGAAAAATTTTTTCTTTGAGAGCGTCAATACTTTGAATGAGTGCATCAATTTTCTGAACTTTGTCCAGTTTAATCATTTTTGTGATAATAATTTCCAGAAATAACCTCGGATTTGTGCTGTGTTTAATACCGTATTGCGCATCAGATGTGATTTGGATAAGTCGCAATAGGTCTTGCTCTTCAAATTGAGAAATGAGTTCTTTGTATTTTTGCTTATAGTTATCAGAGGCTTCAATAAAATCAACCGATCCAACTGTTTTGGTAATTAAAATATTTCGGAAATGCTCGTTAACACCAATTAGAAATTCAACTAAATCATATCCATTATAAAAAACATCTTCAATGAGTTTAAATACACTGTTTAGATCATGCTTGATAATATAATCGGTCAAATTAAAATAGATTTCCCAATTGATGACTCCCAAAATATCTATAATATCACTGGAAACAATTTTAGTCCCACAAAATGATATTGCTTGATCTAAAAGGCTTTGACTATCACGCATGCTCCCTTCTGCTTTTCGCGCAATTAGATGAAGAGATTCATCATCAATATCAATCTGTTCCTGAGCACATATATGTTTCAATTGTTGAATAATTTCATTAATGGAAATTCTTTTAAAATCGAATCGCTGACAGCGTGAAATAATCGTTGCTGGTACTTTATGAGGCTCAGTAGTTGCAAACATAAACATTACACGAGATGGTGGTTCCTCCAATGTCTTTAACAAAGCATTGAAGGCTTCAGTAGTCAACATGTGGACTTCATCGATGATGTAAATTTTATATTTGCCAGGATTGGGAGCGTATTTTAAGCTTTCACGTAAATTTCTCACTTCGTCAATTCCACGGTTTGATGCACCATCGATCTCCAAAACATCCAGGCTTCTACCATTGGTAATATCGGTACAGCTATCGCATTGGTTACAAGGATTATTACCATCGACTTTTTCACAATTAATAGCTTTTGCCAAAATTCGAGCAATAGTCGTCTTACCAATTCCTCGGGGCCCTGCAAATAAATAAGCATTTGCTAACCGTTTGGTTTCAAGGGCATTTTGAAGGGTTAGCACAACATGCTTTTGATTAACAACATCTTCAAACTTTTGAGGTCGCCATTTCCGAGCCAAAACAAGGTAAGACATCTATGCCTCCACTCCACAAAAAAACAAGGATAAGTCCTTTTTTATATATGAGCTTGCCCTTTTTGAATGAATCCATACATATAAGGGACAAAACAACCTGTCCCATACAAATTAACTCTGCAAAATAATAAGGGCTGTGCACCTCTCTTCGATCCCTCGTTCCAGATAATACGTTTTGGCAGCCAATTCCAACCAAGCGACCCTACGGCACATGAAGAATCCTGCTTACCGCTGCTACCTTCCGATCCTGACGGGGTTCGGCAGTACTCCATTGCGCAGGACTTGATTATCAACACCACTTACCAAAACTTAAAACCCGGCGAGCAAACCTCAGAGAGGAATTCAACCCTGCTATAGCGGATTGCAGGTTACAGGGCACCGCTAGCTCCCCGTCTAGCACAGCCTTGTGGAGCAGAAGGGAGTTGAACCCTCGACCTCCAGAGTGCGATTCTGGCGCTCTCCCAACTGAGCTATAGCGGAGAGAGAGGGATTCGAACCCTCGGAGAAGCGACTAACCCCTCACACGATTTCCAATCGTGCCCCTTAAGCCAACTCGGGCATCTCTCCTTATAATTGTCAATTAACAACTATTAATTTCCAATTAGAATAACGTAAGCGGAGAGGGAGGGATTCGAACCCCCGTGCACCTGAGGCGCAAACGGTTTTCGAGACCGCCCCGTTCGACCAGCTCCGGCACCTCTCCATTTCGAGTTTAAATTTTAAAGGTTTATAAAATACAAATGAGAAAGCTATTTTATCTCACTCCCTAAATTAACCGATACGTTTGATTGATTTTTTCTGAGTTTATTAAAAAAATCCTTCAAAATTGATTCACACTTCACTTGCAATATTCCAGGAATAACACGTACTGACAAATTAAAACGCTCATTCTGTAAAATATTAACAACCGAGCCACACGCCCCAAATCTGGGATCAGAAGCTCCAAAGACCACTTCTGATATTCTTGCATTTAGAACTGCGCCCGCACACATCGAACATGGCTCAAGGGTGACATAAAGGGAAGTATTTTCTAACCGCCATGAAGCTAAATAATTCGCCGCGGCAGTGATTGCTAAAATTTCCGCATGAGCAGTAGGATCCTGAAGTGTCTCGATTAAATTATGCCCCCTGCCGATGACTCGATTTTCACAAACAATAACCGCTCCAACAGGAACTTCTTTCTTTTGATACGCCTTCTCAGCCTCCAAAAAGGCCTGCTCCATCCATTTTTCATGTTCAACCATACAAAAATATATATGCTGTCAAAACAATCGTCTGTTCAAAAAATGCTAATTCTAAAATCTAAATTCGTAAATCTATAATTAAGATCGTACGCCCGGAGGGAATCGAACCCCCAACCTTTTGGTCCGTAGCCAAACGCTCTATCCAATTGAGCTACGGGCGCTTGTTTGGGTAATTGGGTAATAAGGAAATTAGGTAATTTTGTAAAAAGGTAATAAGGAATCGTGTTACTATACCATCCACTAATTAACCATTCAACTAATTACCTATTTACCAAATTATCTAATTACCCAAACTGGTAGCGCGTACGGGAGTTGAACCCGTGTTACCGACGTGAGAGGCCGGCGTCCTGGGCCACTAGACGAACGCGCCATTTTTTTAATTACAAAACAATAGTTCTAAAATCGTCAATAGTAAATCTACAATCAAAATAGCGCGCCCGGAGGGACTCGAACCCCCAACCCTCTGATCCGAAGTCAGATGCTCTATCCATTTGAGCTACGGGCGCTTTTTTAGATAATTAGGTAAGTGGGTAATTAGGTAATTTGGTAATTAGAGTAAAAAGTTTATTTGTGATAATAACCAGCATTAATTTCCCAGTAACCCAATTACCTCATTACCTATCCACCCAATTACCCAACTTAGCTGGGGAGCAGGGATTCGAACCCCAATTCCATGGTCCAGAGCCATGTGTCCTGCCGTTGAACGACTCCCCAATTTAGATGTTTGATTTACGATTTTAGATTTAGGAATTTGGTTGTTGAAACTGAAAATCCTTTTAAAAATGATTATCCATGAACAACCAGTTAATTGCTTTATCGATTCTTCTGATAACAACATCTTTACCTAGAACTTCCATCAACTCGAATAAGCCAGGACCAACACTAAAACCTGTCAAAGCCAGACGAATTGGATGAATCAGCTTTGCAGCACTTATTCCCAATCCCTCAGCTAATCTTCGAACAGTGTTCTCAATGCTTTCGGTACTGAATTTTTCCAGACTCGATAATCTTTTGCTGGCTTCAGCTAATCGATCAGCAATGGCATCATCTTGCCAATATTTTTTTACTGCCGATTGATCGTATCGATCTGGGTCTTTGAAAAAATAAAAGCCTAAATTCGCAAAATCGGAAATCTTTTTTATTTTTGGTTTTAATAACGAAATAGCATTTTTAATGTAAGTATCGCTAAAGTTAGATTCGGTAATCAATTGTCGGTCTTGCAAAACCGGAACGATTCTTTTCAAAATCTCATCATCCTTCATCCGATTGATGTATTGCCCATTCATCCAGATAAGCTTCGCTTCATCAAAAACAGCGCTTTTTTTGACAATCCCCTTCAGGCTGAAGCTCTTTATCATTTCCTGTTTTGTCATAATTTCTCGATCATCACCAGGTGACCAACCTAATAATGCCAGAAAGTTAAATAACGCCTCAGGTAAATATCCATAGGTTTCGTACACTGAAACTGCTATTGCACCGTGACGTTTGCTAAGGCGTTTTTTATCTGCCCCAAGAATCAACGGAACATGAGCAAATTTGGGCATTTGCCAATCAAACGCCTGGTAAAGCATTACTTGCTTCGGCGTATTAGAGAGATGATCATCTCCTCGAATTACGTGGGAAATTGCCATATCATGATCATCGACGACCACTGAAAAATTATAAGTTGGTACCCCATCTGAACGCATGACAATAAAATCATCGATTTCGCTATTTTCAATTGTCAAAGAACCATAAACTTCATCACTAAATTTAGTTTTACCTGTTTCAACTTTAAACCGAATGACTCTGGGTAAGCCCTGTGCCTCTAATTTCTTCCTCTCTCCACTGGGAAGGTTCCTGCAATGTCCATCATAATGATAGGCACGTTCGTTATTCTCGCTCAAGTCTTTTCGTTCGGCTAATTTCTGTCGACTGCAATAGCAATAATAAGCACGATTGTCATTTATCAGTTGCTGAGCGAGTTGACGATATCTTTCTAATCGCTGAGATTGAAAGATTGGTTTCTCATCCCAATCCAGACCAAGCCATTTTAATCCATCATATATTACTTGAACCATCTTTGGATCGGATCGAGCAAAATCAGTATCTTCGATCCGTAACAGAAACTTGCCTTGATAATGTTTAGCAAAGAGCCAATTAAAAATTGCGGTTCTGGCTCCGCCAATATGGAGATAACCTGTTGGGCTTGGGGCGAAGCGTACTCGAACTTTGTCGGTTTGATCATGTCTCATAACTTATAAAGTTACTTTTTTCCTTAAGCCCTGGTATCTCTTTATTCCAACTGTCAATTAAAAATGTTAGCGGAGAGGGAGGGATTCGAACCCTCGGTAGATACATGACCTACAACGGCTTAGCAGGCCGCCCCGTTCGACCACTCCGGCACCTCTCCATTTATAATTGTCAATTCAAAATTGCGGAGGACGAGGGACTCGAACCCCCATGCGCATACGCGCGGCGGTTTTCAAGACCGCTGCCTTACCAGTTAGGTCTAGTCCTCCAGGATCCAAAATATACAAATTTTTATACTCTTAGTCAATAACTTTTTTGCTTGAATTGAATATTTAGAAAGCCGGATTAAATATCTTTGACTTTTAACTTTCTCAACATTTATAAATGAGTCTTATCTAAAAGGGTGGACCAGTTTGTTATCGAAAATTTTTTTTTATTCGTAAATAATAACAAAAAGCGTCTCTAACATTTTGATTTATTTTCTTAATTCCCCCTAACGAAACTTTCTTGCTAACCAACTCATTTGCTGATCAATTGCATCATGGGGACATACTTCATCACAACAGAAACAGCAAATACACTTATTAAAATCAATTACAGGAAAACCATCGTTGGAATTCATTGCTCGAGTTGGACAGTTAACAATACATGCTTCACACCGGTGACATCTTTTCTCATCAGGTTTTGGACGGACCCAAACCAGTTTCCCTAATAGCTGAACGAGTGATGCTGGAACATATCTTTGAAATCGATTTGAAGGTAAAATGAATTTTGAATTCTTATAGTATTCTAAAGAAGAACCTCGAATGATGATATCTTTAATGTTCTTTTCCCCAAGTCCCCGATGATATGCCTCTTTAGTAGTTAAAATCTCATCATCCTCAAAACCGATTAATTGGGCTGCAATTGAATCTATTGCAACTGCGTCTTCACTTGTCAAGATCAATCCCAAATATTGTGGACGGCCTGCCGAGGGTCCATTCCCTTCCATAACTTCTATTGCATCCATAACATTTAATTGTGGTTTTACTAAAGAAAAAATATCAACAATTATTTTTGAAAATTCCTCAACTTTGGGTGCCTGCTTATGGTATTCACTTTTTTTAAATCCGGGAATTGTGCCAAACATATTTTTAATCGCGCCAGTGAATAGTGTTAAATTATGAGTTTTTAACTTACAAACATTGATCACAACGTCAGCAGATACCACAGTTTTTGCGATAAAATAGGTTGCTCCATTAACTGAACGCTTAACTACTCCTTTTTTTTCGAATTGAACCAATTTTGCTCCAGTTTTTTTTGCTACTTCAGCCATACCTGTAGCGTTCCAGTAATCTTCTATGGGACGAGAAATACCGGCAGGGCTATCTCCAATGGTTACATTACCACCCAGCTCTTGCGCTTCCATAACAATTGACTTTATGATGGAAGGATGTGTGGTTGCTCCCTTTTCTGGAAGCTTAGCCGTAAGCAAATTTGGTTTAATGTGAACATGAGCTCCATCTGGAATAAACTGTTTCAAACCACCTATATTCTGGAATGATTGCTCAATAGCTTTGTCTACTAAATTTTGATCATAGCTGCTGCATTGAACCATAGAGACCAGACTATCATGATTTTTAATTCGGAACATATCCTGTTCCAAAGCCATCGATTCTATCTTTCTATCTCGCAAATCAATCTCTCACTCATACTCTGATAAATAATTTTCCTGGTAACTGTTTAACTAAATCTCTGAACTCTAATGGAAGCAGTGCCGATAAAGTCTCCGCAGTAGATCTCCCCATCATGCCAGATAATTTATCAATGTGAATAGGCTCATGTGTTAAAATGCATAGCAATTTCTTTTCCATGTCTGATAGATCATCAGGGAGTTTGATTTTTTGTTTCTCATCTTCCTTTAAAAATTGTTTTAATTGCGGTTCTAATTCAATTAATATGTCGTTAACACTCGAGATGAGTTTTGCCCCGTTCTTTATGAGCTGATTTGTTCCCATACTCTTTGGACTATTAATATTTCCTGGTACAGCGAAAACTTCTCTATTTTGTTCCAATGCATAATTCGCCGTCAATAAAGCGCCACTTTTCAATCCAGCTTCAATAATAATTGTACCGAGAGTAAGACCTGCAATTATTCGATTTCTTCGAGGAAAATTAACTGCATCAGGTCCTGTACCCATTGGAAATTCAGAAATTAAAGCACCATTTTGAACAATTTTTTCTGCTAATTTTTTATTTTCCCCCGGATAGATACGGTCTAATCCAGAACCCAATACTGACAAAGTTCTACCGCCTGCACGAATAGCAGCCCAATGACAAATAGTATCAACTCCCCTCGCTAAGCCACTTACAATAACTAATCCCTTTTGAGCAAGTTCTTTAGCAAGTTTCTCTGCGACCAATTTGCCATAAGAACTGGGCAAACGAGTTCCAACAATACTAATCGCAAATTTATCCTGTTTTAATAGCTTCCCTTTTACAAAAAGAAATGCTGGTGGATCATAAATTCTCTTTAAATTTTCTGGATAACGTTCATCCCAAAAATCTATTATATCCACTCCTTCCTGGCTTGCGCGGTTTATTTGTTGTTCACCATATTTATAGTTTGAAAATTCTTTAATGTTCTTGGCTGTTTTCAATTCGATCCCATCTACTAATGTCAATTGTTTTAGCGAAGCATTAAAGATGTTTTCAATAGACTTAAAGTGGGCAACAAGCGAACGAATTCGAGTTGGGCCCACTCCTGGAATTGCAGACAGATTGATTAATTGTTCTTTATCGATATACATTTTTTTATCAATAAATATAGATCAATGAATTAAGACCTGGAATCAACCTGATCAATAAGACTCCACATTATATTCTTTAGCTCTTCTAATCCGTCTCCATTCAAAGCTGATATTTCTAACCAGGGAACACCTAATTGGTTTAGCCGATCTGAATTTTTTTTGTACTCTGATTTTATTAAATCAGATTTCGTTAATACAATTAGTCCGGTTCTAGCTACCAATTTGGAATTATATAACCTGAGTTCGTTTTTTAAGATTTCGTAGACTCCAATAACATCTTCTGAAACTGATTCTATTAAAAAAGCCAACACTTTGGTCCGTTCTATATGCCTCAAGAAATCGAGCCCCAGTCCTTTACCTTCATGTGCTCCTTTAATCAATCCCGGGATATCTGCCATTACAAAGCTTTTATGTTCTTTATATTTCACAATGCCTAAATTTGGAATCAACGTGGTAAATGGATAATCAGCGATTTTTGGTCGAGCTGCTGATAACCGAGATAAAAGAGTTGACTTTCCAGCATTAGGTAATCCAACCAATCCAACATCAGCAATTAGCTTTAATTCCAGTATAATTTGCTGAGACTTCCCTTCTTCTCCTGGCTCAGCATATCTTGGGGTTTGATTCGTTGATGTAGCAAAGTGTGTATTCCCACGTCCGCCTTTCCCTCCCTTAGCAACCACTACCTGCTGATTTGCTTCCACTAGATCAGCTAATATTTCGTTAGTTTCATAGTCCTTTATCAAAGTCCCTCGCGGTACTCGAATAATAAGGTCCTGACCATTACGTCCCGTTTTGTTTGCGCCCATCCCATGTTTACCCGATTCTGCTTTGAATCTTCTTTTATAACGAAAATCAAGTAATGTATGCAAATTGGCATCTGTTCGAATGATTATGTTTCCTCCTTTTCCTCCATCGCCACCATCGGGACCTCCCTTGGGAACGTACTTCTCCCGCCGAAAACTCACCACACCATGCCCGCCATTCCCTGCTATGACCGATATTTTTGCTCGATCTATAAACATGCATTTTTCCTGTTCGATTAGTTCAATTGATTGCTTTAATTATACAATAAAATTATTTATTAAGCAAGAAAAATCAATAAGCATTTTTTATAAGAAGAAATTAAAGGGGAGGGATTAAACAGCTTAGACATCTCAAATTTTTTCAAACTTTTTAAATAATAACTAGATTATTAAATGGGAAACTTATTTTATCCCCCTCCCTAAACATTCCTGATCCATCGCAATGCATAGTTTTACGGTTTTCTGTGATATATTAAAAGCAGAGTGGTTTTCGGATTCAGATGTATGTTATGCCTGTGAATACAGGCATCTCCTAACTATCTGTAATTAATGAGATTCCTGCATCCTCAGGAATGACATTGAAATTAGTTCAACATCCGAAAACCATTTCGTTTCGAGTATAATTTCGGAGAGACTAAATTGAGTAGCAAGTTTTCTTTTATTATTGGGTTTAATAAAAAGATGTCGATATTTATTTTATGATATTTCTATTATGATGTGAACACTATTTTATTTGTGTAGTAAAAAGAGAATAACAATAATAGCTAATATGGAAGAAGAGAGCTTTTTTACTGCGGAATCATGGAAAAAAGAGCAAATCAAAGAATAGTTAACACGGAAAAAATCAATGAAAAAGAAACATATTTTATCAATCATTAGCACTATATTTTTGCTGTTCTTGATCTGGCGGATTATTATTCTTGTTGTCAAAGATCGGGATAGCTCATCGCAACGGTTTAGTCGACCGCCAGTTGCGGTAGAAGTCGATACAGTGCGTTATGAATCTATTCAAGAAACCCGGCAATTGACAGGCAGTATCTATCCGCTCTATCAATATATTGTTGCGCCAAAAGTATCTGGAAGAATTATCAAAATCAATAAACGGATAGGCGACTGGATCAAGCGAGGAGAGATCGTCGCTACAATTGATGATGCGGAATACCAGCAGGCAGTGTTGGAAGCGGAAGCTAATTTAAAAATATCTCAGGCAAATCTGGCAGAGATTGAAAGTCAATTTGAATTGGCAAAGCAGGAATTAGAACGCGTTCAATCGTTGCAACAAAAAGGGATCGCGTCTCCCTCGGAACTGGATGCGACAACTACCAATTTTAATGCCTTACAATCGCGGATAAAATTAGCCCAGGCACAGGTAGAACAACGTCAGGCAGCACTGAACTCAGCCAAAATCAGGCTGGGTTATACAGTACTTATTGCCACTGAACCAGGATTCATTGGAGAACGGTTCGTTGATGAAGGTGGGCTGTTAGCGCCTAATTCACCAGTGGTGTCGGTCATTGGTATCGATACCGTAATCGTCCGTACCACTGTAATTGAACGGGTATATGGCAAAATTCAATTGGACCAATCTGCGGAAATCGAAGTGGATGCCTTTCCTGGCAAAAGTTTTTATGGCAACGTATCGCGTATTGCACCGATGCTTCAGGAGGCTTCTCGCGTCGCGCAAATGGAAGTTGAGGTTGCTAATGATTCGTTGTTATTGAAGCCCGGAATGTTTTGTAAGGTGAATGTGGTACTGGCTGAAAAAGATTCTGCCCAGGTTGTCCCCAACCAGGCAATCGTCAATCGGAATGGAGAAAAGGGGATTTTTGTGATTAAAAAAGGAGAATCAACCGCTCATTTTATCCCGGTGCAACTGGGTATCACCACTCAAGAAAAAACCGAGGTCTCTTTGCCAAAGATTTATGGATTGGTCGTTACGTTAGGCCAGCATCTATTAGAAGATGGGAGCAATGTTCTTCTACCAGGTGAATTGAAAAAAGAACCTGTAAAAAGTAATTAATCAGCCCACTAAATATGAAAATAGTATTTATGCTATTTCGTATGGTTATTGCATCAAATTACAAACAACAAATTACAGAACTCAAATAAATAACAATGACCAAAATTCAAAATACCAAACCCATCTACGATTTGGAAGAAAGACCTTCCAATTTACCAAACAGGTTCGACTTTTGGCGATAGTGAAAAATCAAAATAAAAACATAGATCAGGTTATTGTTATTTTGAATTTGGAATTTATTTGTAATTTGAATTTTGTAATTTGAAATTTTCTAAGTATGTTCCAAATAGAGAATAGTTAACGAAGGAGCTAAATCCATGAGTATAGCAAGAGGACCTGTGCAGCGTCCTATATTAACCTTCATTATTTTTTTGATAGTGATCATTTTAGGTATGGTATCCTTATGGCGGCTTTCAATTGATTTGATGCCTGAAATTACTTATCCCACTATTTCTGTGATTACCAGCTATGGCAATGTGGGGCCTCAGGAGATGGAAGAATTGATTACCCGTCCTATCGAAGAAGCGCTGGCAGCAGTACAGGGAGTAGAAGAAATCACATCGAGTTCCACCGAAGGACGAAGCATGGTTCGTGTATCATTCGATTGGGGAACAGATCTGGATGTAGCTGCCAATGATATTCGCGATCGAATCGATCGGGTTTTGGGACGATTACCTGAAGATATAGAACGACCCATGATTCGCAAATTCGATTTGTCGGCTTTCCCTATTCTCATTATGAGCGCATCTGGAAACTTAAATCCTCTTGACCTGCGCCAGCTTATGGAAGACCAGGTGAAATATCGTTTAGAACGCGTACCAGGTGTGGCTGCCGTGGATATATGGGGAGGACTAAGTCGCGAAATTCATGTTGATTTACAGTCAGCACAGCTAAAAGCGTTGGGATTGTCTCCAGATGCAATTCTTGCGGCCCTGGGCAATGAAAATCGAAATATTCCAGCAGGATTATATGACAAAGGGAATTTGGAGGTTTTGATCCGCACACAGGGAGAATTTCGTGCACTGGATGAAATCGAAAACACGGTGATTACCACGCGCCAGGGAACACCTATCCAGATTCGCGATGTTGCAAATGTGATTGATTCATGGGAAGAAGTTCGGCAGCTTATTCGCATCGATGGTAAACCAGGACTTCGGATTTCCATCAACAAACAATCTGGTGCTAATACTGTAAAAGTCGCTGAAGCAGTAAAGGCTGAAGTCGAACGGATTAATCGCGATTTACCTCAAATTCACCTCATCCCACTTATCGATACATCAAAATACATCAGACAATCCATTAGTAATGTTGGCAATGCAACAATCTTAGGCGGTATCCTGGCAATTATTATTCTTTTTCTGTTTCTCCGAAACATATCAAGTACTGTTATTATTGCCACAGCCATCCCAATTTCTGTAATCGCCACTTTCGGTTTAATGTATTTTGGAGGATTCACACTGAATATCATGACGTTCGGTGGATTGGCTCTGGGTATTGGAATGTTGGTGGACAGCGCTATCGTTGTTCTGGAAAATATTTATCGGCATAGAGAACAGGGAAGTCCGCCAAAGCAGAGCGCTTTGGATGGAACCTCTGAGGTATGGTCTGCCATTTTAGCCAGCGTACTCACCACAGTTGTTGTCTTTCTGCCAGTGGTATTCATTCGCGGTATGTCTGGCATTATGTTCCAGCAAATGGCGTATGTGGTAAGCTTTTCTCTTCTGTGTTCTCTCATCGTGGCTTTAACATTGATTCCTATGTTATCATCACGATTTCTGCACTATAGATCCGCCGATCAAGTCGCTGGTGGTGGGTGGCTGCAAAAAATATATGCGGTCAGCGAGGGAACTTTCAGAAAGGTTGAAAATCGATACGGTAACTTGCTGCAATGGGCACTCAGTCATCGAAAAATCGTTGTTATTGCCACGGGAATTCTTTTTATCTTATCCTTAGTATTGATTCGATTTATTGGAGTTGAATTAATGCCTGCGGCAGATGAAGGAGAAGTCCGTGTAGACCTGGAAATGGCAGTTGGAACTCGAATGGAAATCATAGATCAAGCGTCGCAAGTCGTGGAAAATATCGTTCGTCGAGATGTTCCAGAAATGGTTTCCATGATGTCCCGAATTGGAGGAGGCGGCTGGCGATCCAGTGGTGGTCACACAGCCGAAGTTCGAGTGACGCTTGTGCCGAAAAATGAGCGAAACCGCAGTAGCGAACAAATTGCTAATGATCTTCGAAAATTGTTAAGTGGGATACCAGGAGTTACCATTCGCACTCGTGCCGGGCAGGGTTTATTTATGTTACGTATGGGTTCATCCTCTACCGATAATGTTAGTGTAGAAATCCGCGGCTATGATTTAAAAACTGCCCAGGAACTCGCCATGAAAGTGGATCAGGTTGTCCAAACCGTACCGGGAATCACTGATACCCGGATCAGCCGCGAAGAAGGAAGCCCGGAGCAGGTAATCCGTATCGACAGGCAGAAGGCAGCGGACCTGGGACTTAACGTGTCCCGCATCGGTGATGCACTGCAAACTGCGATTGGCGGAACCCAGTCATCATATTTTCGTGAAGGCGGCAAGCAGTATCGAATCCTGGTGAGATTGAGTGAACAGGATCGCCAGAATTTAAATGACCTGCTCGATCTCACGGTCATCAATAATCGGGGAGAATCCGTTATTTTGCGAAATGTGGTAAAAACAATCCCTCAAGAAGGTCCCGTTCGTCTGGAGCGTAAAGATCAGGAACGAATTATTACGATAAACGCCAATTTCACCGGTCGAGATATGGGATCGGTGATATCCGATATTCGAAATCGATTACGCTCCATCCCTGTGCCCAAGGACTTCGCCATCCTGTTCGGCGGTGATTACGAGGAACAGCAAAAGGCTTTTCGGGAATTGATGTTTGGATTTATTTTGGCTATTATGCTTGTGTACCTGGTAATGGCTGGACAATTTGAATCGTTTCGCGATCCATTTGTGGTTCTGTTTTCCATCCCCATGGCGCTCATCGGCATCGTAATAACCATGATTTTAACGGGTACAATTTTCAGCATGCAGGCTTTTATTGGCTGTATCATGCTGGCGGGTATTGTTGTGAACAATGCCATTCTCATGGTCGATTACACCAACCTGTTACGCCGGCATGAAGGAATGGATTTAATGGAAGCCGTGAAATTGGCCGGTTCGCGGCGTCTCCGCCCCATTCTAATGACCACGCTAACCACGGTGCTGGGACTTTTACCCCTCTCATTTGGTCTCGGCGAAGGTGGTGAAACACAAGCTCCGCTGGCTCGTGTTGTTATCGGCGGCTTAATAAGTTCGACGCTTATCACGCTCGTGTTAGTACCAGTAATGTATAGCATTTTCGAACAAAAATTTAAACTCAACAAGAAATCTGAAATTTAAAGAGAAATCATGAAACAAATGATATTAGCCATCACTCTCACATTACAATTGCTCCTCCCGTTAAAAAGTGGAGCAGAGAGTCACTTATCTACTGATAGTACCAAAACCGATACACTAACAATAAGTTTACGAGACGCCATATTACTGGCTTTACAACACAATCCAATGATAACCATACAACGTCTGGCGCCCGATATCGCCAGAACCTATTCACAGGAACAGAGTTCTATATTTGATCCAACACTTTCCATCACTGGAACCAAAAGCGAAACCAAGCTTCAGCGATTTTTGGGATCGCGACCCGATCCTTTTGAAATGATTTCAGAGCGATCCCAATACGACCTATGGATTTCTAACATGCTTCCCACTGGTACTACGATATCCGCCAATGCATCGTTGATTGGTTCAGTCTCCAGTATTTATACCGATCAGTACTCTGGTAACATTGGCATGACCATTACCCAATCATTATTAAAGGGATTTGGTATCGGATACAATCTTGCAAACCTACGTAAAGCCAGGATTAATGTTGAAATTACTCTCCTCGAACTCAAAGCAATTGCCGAACAGGTCACAGCTAATGTGGAACAAGCTTACTGGGATCTCTTTCTGGCAAAACAGGAAATGGATATTCAGCAAAGATCGCTCGATCTGGCGGAACGACAGTTAATCGAATCAAAAGAGCGGGTTGCTGTGGGAAGGTTGCCAGAATTAGAATTAGCTGCGGTTCATGCTGAAGCAGCAACACGAAAAGAAGCTATGATCGACGCCCAAAGTCGATATGAACAATCTCGTCTACAATTTCTTTTTTTATTGAATCTTCCCAAGCAGAGCAACTGGGAAGCTATCCCCATTCCTGTTGATCGACCGTTCATCCCAGTAGATACTTTAGATATGGTGCAAATTCATGAACAGTTGGCGATGCAGTATCGCGCTGATTTGCAGCAAGGGCGGCTGGATTTAAAAAAGAATAGATTAGACGTCGCTCGAACAAGAAATGGCTTACTGCCCCGATTGGACTTATTTATCACCCTGGGCAGAACAACCTATGCTCGGTCATTCAGCGAAAGCATACCTGATTTGGAGAGTCCATTCTACGATATATCCACAGGTTTAATATTCGAATTCCCGCTGCCCAATCGTGAGGCACGTGCCCAATTTGCGCGCTCCAAATACTCGCTGGAACAGCTTGAGCTATCGTTGACGAATATGGAACGTCTGGTACAAAGGGATGTCCGTTCGGCTTATAATGAGGTGTTACGTTCCAGACAACAGATTGAAGCCACTCAGGTGGCTCGCGATTTACAAGAAAAAAAGCTACTGGCTGAACAGGAAAAATTTCGTGTGGGCAAATCCACGAATTTTCTGGTGTTACAAGCTCAGCGCGATTTCATAGCCAGCCAGCTTAATGAGGCACGGGCTATGGTAGCCTACCTCAACGCATTGGTGAATCTGTATTTAATGGAAGGTACGTTGCTTGAACGACGTGGGATTCAATCTTATGCTGAGGGGGAATAAGCTGATTTTATCCAGTTTTTGTTGCTTTTGATTTTTCAGAAATTGAGTAGATAATTAATAGTTAAGCTTCGCTTTAAATCCACGAGGAAGAACAAAGAAGAATTACGATAGCTAAATCAGTTCTTAAAAAGTCAATTTCTTGCTTGAGCTTGTTCGAATGTCATTCCTGCGGATGCAGGAATCTCTATAATTACAGAGAGTTAGGAGATGGGTGTATTCACAGGCATGACATACATCCAATCCGAAAACCTCTCTGCTTTTAATATAAAATAATTCGTATCATTCGCATAATTAGCGGTTCAATTTTATTTTCTGGTTCTTGCTTATCCAGGTTGGGGATTTACAGGTTTCATTTTGCAAAATTAATTATCATTTTGATCAATCTCATTATTCAAAAAAAAATTACCAAAATAAAAAAAAGTGCTTGCAATTAAGAATAATTCTTATATAATAGTAGTATGCAAAAAGATTTCAACAAAACTCAGATTGACATGTTTATTGAAAAATGTAAGCAACACAATCTCAAAATTACACCTCAACGAATTGCCATTCATGGGGCAGTCGTTCAATCGAGGAACCACCCCGCTGCTGATGAAATTTTTAAAATTGTAAAAGAGAAGTTTCCTAATATTTCCTTTGATACAGTGAATCGCACGCTGTTAACATTCTCGCAAATTGGCATTTTAAAAATTATTGAATCCTTTAGAGGAGCCAGAAGGTTCGATCCCAACCTGGAAAATCATCACCACTTGCACTGCATCAATTGTGGGAAAATTATTGATTTTAATAATGAAAATTATGACCGCCTGGAAGTTCCCAGGAATATCCAACAAAAGTTTACTGTTCTTAATAAACGAGTAATCCTGAGTGGCATTTGTAAAGAATGTCATAAAACAAAATAAAAAAATTTTACCTTACAAATAGTAACTATTCTTAAATAATAATATCAATAATTTAAAGGAGAAAAATAATGAGTCAAAAAGAGAAAACCTTAACGACTGCGGCTGGAATACCTGTCAGCGATAACCAGAATTCACTTACTGCGGGAGAACGTGGTCCGACCTTGATGCAAGACCATGTTTTGCTCGAAAAGCTGGCGCATTTCAATCGTGAGCGAATTCCAGAGCGCGTTGTCCATGCCAAAGCAGCGGGCGCGCATGGAGTATTCACCGTAACCAACGACATCACCAAATACACTAAAGCCAAAATATTCTCAAAAGTCGGAAAGAAAACGGAGATGTTCGGTCGATTTTCTACCGTGGCAGGAGAAAAAGGCTCTGCTGATACGGTTCGTGATGTCAGAGGTTTTGCATTGAAATTTTACACAGAAGAGGGAAACTGGGATATGGTTGGAAACAACACTCCTGTGTTTTTCGTCCGGGACGCTATGAAATTTCCTGATTTCATCCACACCCAGAAAAGAGTTCCCCAGACGAACTTGAGGTCAGAGACCATGTGGTGGGATTTCTGGTCGCTTGTTCCAGAATCACTCCACCAGGTGACCATTCTTTTTTCGGATCGTGGGATACCAAAGGGTATTCCTTACATGAACGGTTATGGGAGTCATACCTATAGTTTCATCAATGCGAAAAATGAACGCTTTTGGGTCAAATTTCACTTCAAGACTCAGCAGGGCATCCAGAATATGATGCAAGAAGAAGCGGATCGCATGGTCGGAAAAGATGCTGACTATCATACCCGCCAATTGTTCGAAGCTATAGAACATGGGGAATATCCCAAATGGAAATTTTATGTACAAATCATGCCCGAAGCTGAAGCCGCAACCTATCGCTGGAATCCGTTTGACCTGACCAAAGTATGGTTTCACAAGGATTATCCGTTGATCGAGGTCGGAGTCATGGAGCTAAATCGAAATCCAGAAAATTACTTTGCTGAAGTCGAGCAATCTGCTTTTTCACCTGCCAATGTGGTACCTGGCATATCCTTTTCTCCATGTAAGATGCTTCAAGCCCGTATTTTTGCTTATGCCGATGCCCATCGTTATCGTCTCGGTGTAAACTATGAACATCTGCCAATAAACCGTCCCCGTCCCGCAGCAGTGAACAACTATCAACGTGACGGTTTTATGAGATTTGATGGCAATGCAGGAACAGCAGTGAATTACGAGCCGAACAGTTTCGGCGGACCTGAAGCTGATCCTGCTTATGGTGAACCTCCCCTGAAAATATCTGGAGATGCCGATCGATATGATCAGAAACGAGGCGTAGACGACGATTATGTCCAGCCCGGCAACCTTTACCGTTTGATGCCACCGGACGAACAGAAGCGACTCATCGAAAACCTCGTGTCCAGTCTTAAAAAAGTATCGAGAGATATACAGAAAAGGATGGTTGCGCATTTCCGTAGAGCGGATCAGGCTTACGGTGATGGTGTCGCAAAAGGATTGGGAATTTCATGATGTGAACAAAGCATAACCTTGCGCTGGAGCGGACGGCGGGGTTACGGGTTCCTGGACGAGACGTCTTGCCGAATTCCCCCTGCTACCGCTCAGCTAATATATTAATATATAAGTTTAAACTTATTTTTAAACAAAATGATATGCTTTTGTTTCTCTGCGAACTTTTATTTTCCAGTGAGTAGAGAGGTGAGTTGCTCATTATTGGTATGTCAGTAAAATTATATTTGGAATTCGGATATGCTTGCTTGTATCTCTATTATTTTTTGAAATTTGGGTGAAAACATGAAAATAAAATTAAACATTTCGTTATTGATCTTTTCCATCTTTTTGTGTTCATGTATATTGATCAATCCAGTAAACTCTCAACAATCAGAAAAAATTAAAAATCTGGATGAAAGAGTCCAAAAATTTTTAGATAGTCGCCGGGGCACCTGGCGAGATATGAATGTCCCTACTTCTGATGGTAAAATTTTGTACGATATCATCATCAAAAATAAATATAAAAAGGCGCTGGAGATTGGGACGTCCACAGGTCATTCGGCGATCTGGATCGCCTGGGCGCTGAGCAAAACTGGCGGTAAACTGATCACCATAGAAATTGATGAAGACCGATATAATGAAGCAGTAGCGAATTTTAAAGAGGCTGGGCTTTCCGAATATATTGATGCCAGGCTGGCAGATGCGCATAAGTTAGTCAAAGAATTAAAGGGTCCCTTCGATTTCGTTTTTTGTGATGCGGATAAGTATTGGTATAAAAATTATTTCATCGATGTATTTCCCAGGCTTGAAGTCGGCGGCTGTTACACGGCTCACAACGTTTCAGGTCGAAGCGGATGGCGCCGAGGCGGTACTGGCGAATTCTATGACTATATTAAAGATTTGCCAAACCTTGAAACAATGGTGGATAATAGCGGTGCGGGAATATCCATGAGTTATAAAAAGACGGAGAAATAATTTGTAGCGCGCCTGGACATGCCAGAATCAAATATTAAAAAATCCAGCCCACAGAATCGAAATCCCACAGAAATGAATTTCTAGTTTAAGATTTTGTGTCGAGTTCAGTTTTTGTGAACCAATAAATTTTAGGGCACAAAAACTGAATAGGGCACAAAAAAGAATCATAAATGAATATTGTGAGTCTTGATTTTGCATTAAAAAAATTAACATCTCATAATTATCGACTTACAGTTACACACAATTTGAATTTCCATGAGAAACTTCATCGAAAAAAAAGGAAACATAAATCTGTATTGACGTATGCATAATGAGGATAATTCGCCTGCCGATAAAATATCCTTGATAAACCGATAGCTAACTTAATCAAACGATGGAGGGAACATGAAAAAGCTTCTTTTGTTATTTTGTGTCTTATTGCTATTCACCAATTCGTACGGACAAATTAGCGCCAAGCTGATGCGCTATATGGATGTATCAGACACCCAGATCACCTTTGTTTATGGCGGCGATATCTGGATCATGCCCAAGACCGGCGGGACTGCGATTCAGGTGACCCACTCACCTGGAGAGGAATCCTGGCCCCGTTTTTCACCAGATGGAAAATTTATCGCCTACACCGCCAGTTATAACGGCAACGAGGACGTGTATGTGATGCCTGCCCAGGGTGGCGTACCGACCCGGGTGA
>SMTZ1_10002033_pt1 | contig 21758 bp, 28 predicted proteins | sample DeeMarSWOR136_30_FD_25667 | JGI IMG/M metagenome (IMG submission 25667) | reverse complement strand
ATCCTTTTTTAGCTTCGAATCTTTTTATTTTTTTCCAGCTTGCTCAACTCCTCATGGGCAAGCCCGAATTCAGGATTGACTTTCAAGGCTTTGTTGAACAGCTCTCTGGCCTTCTCGACATCTCCTCTCTTTTTAAAGACCATTCCCAGAAACGTATAGGCCTCCTCCTTACCCCAGGAAGGCTCCACCGGATTGCCCACCATTTCCGTTTCAAACAAGTCCACAGCTTTGGTTAGGGATTGTACGGCCACGTCCAGACCGCCCCCGAATTGTTCAGGTGTATAAAGGTCAGATAATCCTTTCATCAGGTTCACCCGAGGATTATCCGGCTCTTTGGCAAGTGCCTGGCCGAAATAATTGGAAATTTCCATACCTAAAGACATGCCTTGACTCGGATTGAGAGCCACCTTAAAACCCAGCATCGACGCGTAAAGAGCATAGGGTTCACCGCGGGAGGGCTCTAAGTTCATAGCTTCTTCCAGATGTTTGAGCGCATTATCGGTATGCATTCCTGTTTCGCCGGTTGCACTCTGAGCCATAAAATACACTGCCAGTCTGTAGTCACAGAGGGCTGTATAATAATGAAGATAGGCTTTTTCCGATTCTTCCGTCATCAGGAGATTCAGGAAGAGATCCCGGGCGTGTTTCATCTTATCCGCATTCCAGGTGTTGACGCCGTCTTGGAGTTCTTGTTTGGCTTTTTCAATCTTTTGGATCAAACCGGATCCCAACCCGAAAGTACCCAAACAAAAGAATCCTAGGATGACTAAAATCAAGAATCCAGCCAGTGATGTTCTTCTCATGTTGACCTCCTGGTCAGCCTGACGGGATTGTCTTTATGATTTGTTCCAGGTTATTGATGTATTCTGAGAAGGCCTGGCGTCCTTTGTCGGTGAGAATGCAGAGAGTTTTCGGCTTCTTTTTCACGAATTTTTTTTTGATCCGAATGTACTTTTCTCTCTCAAGATGACTCAAATGCGTACTCAGATTCCCATCTGTCAGTTTTAAGCGTCTTTTCAGATAATTAAAGTCTGATTCGCCCTGGACGACCAAGATAGACATGATACCCAGCCGCGCCTTCTGATGGATGATCCTGTCCAGACCAATACTCAAATGCTCTTCCATGAGACTAGACTATTTCCATTTGTGATTGATGAAAATACCGGTGAGGATTAATCCTGTTCCGAAAAGCAAGCTTAAGATTATGTCATTGTACTGGAGGAAAAAGATCGCCGTTAGGATGGTGGCCACAAAACCTAAGGCTCCCATCAACAGAATTTCCTTGAAGAACATAAATCCCAACATCAGGTACCCAGTGGAGACGACAAGGAGAATAAAAATCGTGATGTATTGGGGAGACAGACCGGGAAGGAAGATACAGAATAAACACAGGGTGTAGGCCAGCATCAGGAGAGGAATCCAGAACAGGAAGAACCAGCGGACAGAATGACGGTGCTTCTGAGGATAAGACTTGCGTTTCGATTTTACGAAAAGATAAGTGGCACATAAGGCGATCAAAGAGAGCACCGTCCACCACAGTCCTTCATAAGGGCCCCTCAAAAGAAAAAACTTTTCCCCCAGAATACCCACAAAACAAAAAATGCCCCAAATAATTGCGATCCAACCGCCGCCGGAAAGGCTCATATCTTTTTTTGTTTGAAGAACGATCTCCTTGATCAGCTCGATGTTCTCCAGAGCTTGTTGTTTTTGATTTTCCTTCATTTTATCCTTCCATTTCAAAGTGCTTTGTTTAACAAAGTTAAATATACGACCTTTCTGACCGTATGTCAAGCCTTTTTTATAAAAAATTCAAATAATCCTCTTTTTTCTCTTGGTCTCATTCTGTTGATTAAGGGATATAAAAAAGCGACAGAAGAAAAGTCTCCCCCGGATAGAGTCGGGGGATAAAGGTTATAGAATTACTTTTTCATGATCCTGACCCGACGAACGCTTTTGGCATCCGCATCCAAGACAAGAATCTTGAGGTCCTCAGTTGCGAATGATTCTCCCTGACGGGGAATCTTTTGCATTTGATCCACAACATATCCTGCAACAGTGTTGTAGTCTCCTTCGGGAATGGACAGATTATAGACATGATTTAATAACTTCACTTCTGTTTTCCCGTCGCAGTCCAGGATTTTTTCGGAAATCATCTGGACAGCCATCTCTTCATCTTTGTCTCTCTCATCCCGGATATCCCCCATGATTTCTTCCACGATATCTTCTATGGTTATCAACCCGACCACACCTCCGTATTCATCGACAACAAAGGCCATGGGATTGCGGCTGCGGGTAAGCTCTCTCAAGAGGGAAAGAAGCCTTTTGGATTTAGGAACATGTTGGATATCCCTGCGAATGAAGGGATCGATCGTGGTGGCTGGATTCTCCGCATACAAAACATCGAGGACATTGATCACTCCGACGATGCGATCGAAACGCTCGGCATAGACTGGGATGCGGGAAAAGCCTGACTCCGAAACACACTTAAGAAAGTCCGCGATCCCCGTGTCTTCTGAAACTCCAACAACACCCACCAAGGGTGTCATCGCCTTCTCCACACTGCGGATTTCCAGATCCAGGAGGCTCTGAATCATCCGGAGCTGGGCTTTTTTCAAGGCTCCTTCTTCCTCCCCCATTTTAGCCAGCAGTTTAAGCTCCTCGCGCATGATCCGCAATTTTTCAATTCTATCTTCTTCGCCGGCCAGGTTGACCGCCAAATTGGAGATTTTGGTCACACTGGAGACGATGGGGCGGAGAAGGACAGACGAAACGAATAAAACAGGCACACTCTTTAAGGCAAGAGTGTCGGCTTTAGCCCGAAAAATTGTCTTGGGGAGAATTTCACAAAACAAGAGAATGATAAACGTCATGGCCAAGGTGTTGATGAGCTCTTGAAGACCTTCCCGGCCAGGAAAGGCATACCGGATCAATCGGAGGCCGGCCACTCCAGCCGCCGCCGACATCAAGTTGGTACCCACCAGGACAATTCCCAGCATCTGGTCTGGGGTTTGCATTATTTTTTTTATGAACAGAGCCCTTTGGTCTTCCCTCTGAGCCAAAATTTCAATTTTTGCTTCAGATGCCGAGACCACGGCCGTTTCGGAACCGGCATAAAAGGCCATAAATCCTAAAGAAAAAACCAGCAAGAATGCATACACCCAAAGAGTGGGTCCAATTCCCTGATCCAAATCAGAAATCCCAGCCATCTCTGCCATCACCAATCCTATTAAAAGAGGAGGCAAAAGCGTTACCCGGAAAGAGGATCCCTTTTTAGCTGTTTTGGTCTTTTTAATCCGGATTTTGAGGAGATCAATTCGATTGCCTTCCATCTTGAGGACTTCAAACTGGATTTTTTTCTGAGCATCAACCTGAGTAGCTCCGGCTTCAGGAATAGAGCCAAACAGCCCGATCACATATCCACCTATGGTGTCGGCAGCACTCGCATCAAGTTTAAGCTTGAGTTGTCTATTGACACTCCTGAGACTCAAGGACCCGGGGACGAGAAAGCTGGACTTATCGGTCGGGTCGCGCACAATTTTTTTCTCTGGAAGGGCATCGTACTCATCCACGATCTCCCCGACCACTTCTTCAATAATGTCCTCCCCGGTTGCCAGGCCAATAACCCCTCCAAATTCATCCAGGAGGACGGCCATCTGCTGTTTTTTTAGGGTCATCTCACGCAATAACGTGCCGATATCTCTTGTTTTGAAGACAAAAAATGGAGGTCTGATCAAGGTGTTCTGATGACCCGGATTCAAATTGTTGAGCAAGGTTTGATGCGAAATAAACTCATCAATGGTCAGCTGTTCGATACTGCCCTTGCCCAGTTTCTCCAGGTTAATATCTCTCCATCTTGGCAGATCTTTAACATAAAAAATTCCACAGATATTATCGATATCCTCCCGATACACGGGCAGCCGGGAATGGCCGGCCTTCATGGCTCTCTGGAAAGCCTGCTTAATGGTCCGGGAGACCTCCACGCATACCATCTGGGTCCGGGGAATCATGATCTCTTTGACCTTGGTCTCATGGAGCTCAAAGATATTTTGGAGAATCTCTCCTTCTCTGGCATCGAGAGCGCCGAACTCCTCAGTTTTGGCGATCGCAACCCTGATCTCGTCGCTGGTGATCGGAGTCCTATCCACAACACTCCGGACACCAAACACAGGGAGAAGAATATCCGTGAAAAACCGTAAAACCTTGCGGAAAGGATAGATGAGCTGAGAAAAGAACCATAACGGGAGAGCCACGGATTTTGATAATTTTTCTGAATGCCTGATGGCCAAGGTTTTGGGAGTGATCTCGCCAAAAATCAGAAGGATCAGCGTTTGGAGAAGGATGGCCGTCAGATAGGCTAGAGCGGGATTCCTTCCCTTGAAGACCTGACTGTAAATCAAAGAGCCGGTGATGCTCACAAAAGCCATATTCACCAGAATATTCCCGAAAAGGACGGTTATGAACAGCCGGCGGGGCTCATCCAAAAATCTGACAACCGCCTGGCTGCTCCGGCTTCTATCCCGGCGCAGCTTCAGCAGCTGAATTCTGGTGAGGGCGGAGATGGCCGTCTCTGAACCAGAGAAGAAGGCCGAGCCGAGCATCAACAAGACCAGGCCAAGAAATTTGAAAAGGAAGTTCATCGGATTCAGCGAATATCCATTCTTACTCAACATATAGCATAGGACTTAATCGCGGTCAAACCCGCGGCCCTGTCCCATCTCAAGTCAACCTTGGAGGGGGAACCGCTTCGTATTCCCCCTTCCAACGGTCGCCCGAACTCTGTCCGGGCTCCCTGCTTGCCCTTCTCGGGCGGGGCATGAACCCCCAGCCTGCGACCAAGGGGGGCATACCCCCTTGAATCCCCCCGACGATCGGTTCCCCGCGGCAAGCTGCGGGGCCTATCAACCGATCGTCACGGAAAATAGAATGCTTCTCCAGTGGACTGATCCCTTTCCTTCAGAAGAGAATCATGAAATAATGACGATTCATCGTGAAAACACAAAAAGGATACGGCCGCTTCTCGGTCATAAAAAAATTTATTGCTTTTTCTTTCTGTCTCACCTTTTTTGCTCTCTGTTTCGGCCAACAGACGGCCAGTCAGGTCGAACCTCCCCGGACGGCAGATCTGTCTTTCCAACCAGAGATTAAGAACCCGGCCTATCCCCTTGGAGAAGGACCAGTGATCCTGGTCGATGAAGCCCATAATAATTTCCATACGGCCGTTGGGACGTACTTGCCCTTTGCCACCCTGCTGAAAAGGGATGGGTATGTTATCCAAAGGGCGGTAACAAAAATCCATCCTGAATTGCTGCCGTCCTGCCGCGTATTTGTGATTGTCGATGCCCAGCCCCCAGAGAAAAAGGGCGATCCTCCGACTTTTTCGCAGGAAGAGATAGACATTTTAAACGAGTGGGTCCGGGAGGGCGGTTCGCTTTTTCTGATCACCGACCACATGCCTGATCCTGGAGCGATCGCAGAATTGGCTCTCTCCTTCGGCATCCTGGTGAATGATGGATATGTGTTAAACGGGGCTCTGACTGGAAGAGAAAGGCCGATTGTCTTCAACGGATCAGGCGACAAGCTGGTCGAACATCCTGTCACCAACGGCCGCGATCCTTCTGAAAAAATCCATTCCACAGCTACCTTTGCCGGCTCCGCTTTTCAGGCTGGGCCGGATTTTCACCCCCTGATGATCCTCGGTCCCCACAGAAGATCATGGATGCCAAAAGAGTACTGGACCTTCCCTCCAGATACGCCGAATGTCAGTGTGGCTGGCTGGTTTCAAGGGGGGGTTTCTGAATTCGGAAAGGGGAAGATCGCATTTTTCTCAGAAGCGGCCATGTTTACCGCCCAGGTATTCGACCAAGGAAGAGTCCGCGCCGGTATGAATCACCCCTTGGCTAAGGATAACGCCCAGCTCCTGCTGAACGTCATCCACTGGTTATCTGATCTGATGAAAGGGCACACTCCTTAATGATTCAGCCGAGGAGAAGGTCTTCGTCCCAACCATAATGTTCGACTTTGATGTTATCCCAATTGCTCGTTCCAAGGCCGTAGACTTTATCAGCTGCCTCAACACACAGAGGCGGAGGCGAAAGCGGCCACTCCTCTCCTCTCATCGCCTTTCTTTTTTCCATGATGATCCGGAGGCAGACGGTTTCCACGGCCACAGGATCTGTTCCAGCGATCAACCCGTTGTAAGCCCATTTGTACCGTGGGTCCGGCTGGGGACCTTTATCACAGAGGGGATGGAGCGCATCGACGAGCACGAGTTTGGTCTTTCCCTTGACAAAAGGATAGTTCCATATCTCTCCCAGCTTGGCGTTATCCTGATCATGATATCTTCTGGGGTTCCCGGAATACAGGATGTAAAGCTTCAGGACTGTCCCTATTCCTGTCAGCCAGTGCGCCTTAAGGCCGGGAAGCGCTATCAGTGCGGTACAAGCTGTGGGATTATCTGGGCCTCCCTGGGCTTTGCGGATTTTCTCCTCGGGGATTCCAGCGTCGGTGAGTGAGTTTTTGACGGCAGCCACGACTTCCTGGTGGGTGGGATTAAGATGAGGCGTGTCGACAAGGCCAACGGTGTCTTCAGGCTTGACGAGGCTGAGCCAAGCCTCCCTGGCAGAATTCTGACCAGTGACTTTGATAACGGTCTGGTCGAGCATGGTTTTCAAGACATCGGTGTTGACAGTATGGCTGGCGTCCATGGCGTTTTTGTCACGGACGATAGTCACCGAGCTTTGGGTCGCTGCTTTTTCGCCTGCCCTTAAAAATTTAGACCCCATGATAGAAGCACCAAGAGTGGCCCCGAGAGTACCCCGGAGAAAATCTCTTCGGGTCAGGGAACTCCTTTTTCGATACATGCAAAACCTCCTCTCAGATTGATTATTATCTTATTTGACCAAGGACCGATCTGGCCGTCTCCTGGTCAGGACATTCGAAAATAAACACCACAGCTTTATCTTTCAATCTATACCCCAGCCAGCCGTCTTCAATGGAAAAAAAACATCCTGTTTCCTGGTAAGAACTCGATTCTTCGGAGAAAAGATGCTCGGGAAGATAAACCCTATGGAAATGGTCAAGGGCATCTCGGGCACGCTCCGAGTCAGGGTATTCGACGATCAGGCATCGCATCTGGGTCTGATCTCCGGTCAAATCCTTTCTTTCGTAGATGGCCGTGATTCCCTCTGAGTCAAGATCCAGATTGAGAATGTTTTCTTGGCTGAGATAGAAGAGTGAGTTCAGGACAAGATGCGTCCGGAAATAGCTGGCTCTGTCCAAACGAAGCAGCCAATCCGGCTGGAAAGACTTCGGGAGTCTTTCCAGCAGATTCGGGCCGGGGGGATTCTCTCGACCCTGGACAAGAGACCGCCCAAGGGCCAGAACAGCCTGTTTGGACTGAGGAGTCTCCAAGTACGACATGACCCTCGCATAAACATTATTCGACCAAACGCGGAGCAGCCCCTCGCCGTAAAGAGCCCAGGGCCAGTCCTGTAGATCGGATTGCGATCCAGATCTGCGTGATCGGCTCAAATCCACAGGCTGGCCTCCCCAATCCAAGGAAAGAAGGCCAAAGGCATCGTCTGATGTCTCCATATAATACAGCTCGACGAGGATATCTTTCTGGCTTGGGGCTTTGTACTCATAAACTTCAAGGTGGTCAAATCTATAGCCCAGGTAGAGTTCTCCGGCCCCGTCCATGTAATCGAAAATTGTCTCGGCATTGATAATCCGAGGCGCAGCTGGCCTGGTCCAGAGCCCCGCCGTTTCGGGGAGGATAGGTTTAGCTTCTGTCATTTTTCCCCCTGATTCACATGACATGAAAAAAGAAAACACTAGGGCGGATAGAAAAAGATGAAAAACGAAAACAAGCCCCCTTTGGGCTATAATATCTTTCGCTGTGCTTTTTCGTTTATTCAAATCTTTCTTGTCTAAATCCACCTCATTTTGTCCTTAAAATTATTCTAGCGGATGAGAATGACAATTGCCAGAGCATTCCCTCCCAGGCAAACCTTCACCGATGATCCAATTCCACTTTCTGGAACCGGCTCGTCAGGAAGCCCTGGATATAAGGCAGGAACCTGGCGATATGAGCGCTGTCTTCGGGACTCTCCAGCCTTGGGATCGTTATTTCTTATCCAAGAACTATCATGCCAACTGGGCCTTCCATGTTTTTAACGTGGCCAAAGGCAGAGGATATGAAGCGGATATTAATAACGCCCGCTTTGGAAGAATGTTTTTTAAGAATGTCGCCCACGTGCCCACCTTCATCACCTGTGCTCCTCTGGATCTTGTCGTGTATCCTGAGGCTATTCCTCCAAGCCTGGCGATGGAAGAAGATATCCTGGAATCTATCCAGCACATAAAATAACCACTCAACGGAGAAGAGCGGCCAGGACATCTCATCCTGAATTACCGACCCTCAGCCTTTCCGGACCTGCCAAACATCGGGACGAGATTCATCCGGTTCCCGCTGTATGAAGTGAGCTGCCATGCTGTCTCGCTGACCCAGCCAGAGGACCTGATCACCGACGTGAGCATCTGGCTGAGGGAAAAAGGGATCGATGTGGATTGGCGATAGGGGGATAAAATGAAACCCATGTCTACAGAAAAAAACCTGAACGCAATAATCAGACACTCAGTTATTCTACTTGCGTTATTCTTCACAGCCGCAAATCCATCAACCGCATGGGCAAAAGACAGCAACCAGAACAAAGGTGGGGCCCAGGAGTCTGACGCACAAAAAATTGTCAAGAATGATTCATCGGTTTGGAATGAAAGGTTTCATATAGAACTTTGCGGGGGCTTTACGACTCTAAATCCCTCTGATTTGAACCTGTTTGTTGATTATGACAACAGACTGCAGGAATTTAATTATGATTCCTTGCTTAATTACTTGGAGAGCAGTAGTCAGATCCTCTCCTGGAGCAAGGTCCGGGAGGAAGACAGACGAAAAATCAAGAACGCTTTCCCCCTAGGCGGAAGGTTGAAATATCAGATCAAGGATAACTTGGCCGTTTCCATCGGGTTCAGGTATTTTTCAAGAACGCGAGAGTCGGAATTTGACTTCGAGTACAAGAGGAATGAAATTGAAGGCGATCAATACACTGAAAGCCTGACCTATTTCCCTTACTCACTGTCAGTTAATGCCTATGTTCCTCAAGTCGGAATACACTTGATGAAAAAAATCAAAGGCGCTTTGATTTTAGAGGGCTATTTAGCTGGAGGCCCGCTGTTTGTCGAATGCCGTTACTTCTCTAACTGGAGCTCCGAGTGGTACATAAGGGAGGCCAATAATTTTGAGTATCTCATCTTTCAGAACAGCGGAGCTCTCGAGGAAAGAGGAAAGGGAACAGGGGTCTCCTTAGAGCTGGGGGGGCGGATATATTATGGGTTGATTAAAAACATGGGGATCTTTCTGGAAGCCGGCTATGCCTACCAGGTCGTCAAGAATATTTCTGGTCCAGGCAGTGAACTCAACGGAGTATCTAGCGAATCATGGGAGGGACAATGGGCCATCAAGCAAGAACAGGTCAGCGCGCCTTGGGGAGAACTCGAAGCGGAGCTTCCTACGGGCAAGTGGCAGGATGGTTCGAATGATGAGAGGGTGAGAAATTTCAAGCTCGATCTTTCCGGGTTCCAGTTGAGGTTGGGTTTATCCTTTCAGTTCTGAGTGAAAGGAACATTCAGGGAAGGATCCCCAAAACCGTGATGAATAAAATATCTATCTTGGACCTCTCGAAGCTCAATTAAACCACCTAAGTTTCCGGTTTACTTCAGAACACCTCTCTATAATCCTAAAAATCCACCGCCACTGGTTTTACTCTTCAGACCTTCGGGTTAGCGTAGCAGTAAAGGCAGGCATGGGGGCAGGATTGGGTGTAGCTCCCGATATCCACGGATTTTGTGCAGCGGCATTGAGCCCGCTGGCTCTTGTCCTTCCGAAGCGAGACAGGCTCGTTCTGGGGATGAAGACGCTGGAGCAACTGCCCATCGATACAGGCTGAGGGTAAAACCCCAGGGACTTCTGCCAGAAAATCCTGGCTGCAGGAATAGAGCCGCAGGTTCCAGAGTTCTGCGATCTGAACCAGGATCTGAGCGGCTTCCTTTTTTTCTTCTGGGGAAGGGTCAATGTATGAAAATTTGCGGTTTTCAGCTCGCCTCCTGGCCTTCCTGTACCACTGGGCAAAGCTGAACCGGATGTCCTTTATTCCAATCCGGGAAAGCGTTGGGGCTATTTTTTCAAAGAAGTACAGGTTTGTCAGAATCTTGTTCTTCTCTTCCCAGTAAACAACCGGGTCGAAGCGAACAGTGACCCTCTCAGGCGCTCCTGCAATATTCAGGAGAGGCTCAAGCTGGGAGAGAGCCCTCTCGGGCGGCGGCACCATCAATTCTATCAAGCTTCCGCCAAGGCCGGTAATCGTAAAATGGAAATAGAGTTGATCGTATCTTTGGAGTAAGTCTCGCAATTTATAAGCGTTGTGAATCAGTTTTGAAAAATTCTTTGACCAGAGAACGATGGTATGAATCTGCTCAGGACTGAGGTCGACAGTGTGAGTAAACCCGGATGGACCGTAAATCCTTGCGCTTTTTTCCTCAAGAACTGAAGACAGCCATTCCGGAAAAAAGGCCACCAAATCCGTTCGTCTCGAGGCGCTGATCACATTTTTCATCAGGCCGCCTTGACAGGCAGAGTGATTGACTTTAGTATTCTAACTGACTAGGGAAACAGGAGCAATGGCTGTTCTTCGCGCCGAGAAACTGACTAAAAGCTACAATCAGAGGACCGTCGTCAACGGAGTGGATGTCGAGGTTCACTCCGGGGAGGTCATCGCGCTTCTGGGCAGGAACGGAGCAGGCAAGACGACGACCTTCCAGATGATCGTCGGTTTGGTCAGGCCGGAACGGGGAAACATCTTTCTCGATCATACGAACATCTCCAAGTTTCCCACCTGCCGAAGGGCCGAAATCGGCATTACCTATCTTCCCCAAGAAGACTCTGTTTTCCTTAAGGCCACGGTGGAAAACAACTTAAAATTGGTTCTCGAGCTTCTGTCATACACCAAAAAAGAGCAGAGGGAAATCGCCGATGGCCTCCTGGATGAGCTCGGTCTCAGCGATCTCTCAAAACAGGAGGCTTACAAGCTCTCCGGAGGGGAGCGGAGGAAGCTGGAAATCTGTCGCTCACTCCTCCTCAAGCCCAAATTTCTTCTCCTGGATGAGCCATTCACCGGCATTGATCCCCTGACCATTATCGATCTTCAAAAAATCATGATCAGCCTGAAAGAAAGAGGGATTGGAATCGTCCTCTCAGACCACAATGTCCGCGACACTTTTAAAATCACAGACCGCGCTTATATCATAGATGAGGGTGATATCTTAACCGTGGGAAGCCCGGCGGAAGTGGCCTCAAACTCCTTGGCCAGAAAGCGATTCCTTGGGAAGGATTTTAAACTGGGCCGGGAAGTTCAGCCTAGTCTTGGAAGAAGAGATGATCTCCCAGCGTCTCCCCCAGAAAAAGATGGAAAAGAAAAAGATAGCTGATGAGAAGTATCCCGTAAAAAATGAGAACGGCCGGAGTTGAGGCCGCAATCAACCGGAATAGGGAAACATCCATAACCCGGGAGGCGATCCAGAGAGCAACAAGCCAGAAGGCTCCGATAAAGAACGCATCAAAGGCCTTCGATTTTAACCAGTTTGTGAACCGCGACGGGGGCTTCTTTTTCAGCCCTCTCTGCTCTCTCTCGACTTCCCTATCAAAAGCGATGTCTTGCTGACCGATATCCTCGGGAAGGCCGACGCCGGAATCTTGAGCTGCGGCTTCCTCTTCAAGAAGCTTCCCTGTGTCGATTTCAAAATCCCCATCCTCGTCAAAAAGTTCCTCTCGAGTTTCATCCCGAAAAGAGGACACTTCCTCTGGAGGAGTCTCTCTTATCTTTTCCGCCCAGGGAGGGATTTCCTCTTCATCCTCTGGATGAGGTTGAGACGGGTGCGTTTCTTCTTCTTGGACAGCTTTGTGCTCTCTATCTCTCTTAATGGAGTCCAAAAATCTCTCTATTTCTTCCCTTTCTTTTTCGGCCGTATCTACAGCCTTTTCCAGTTCTTCTGTATCAAAAATGAGCTTTTTTTGAGCCTGTGCCTCTTTTTTAGATCTTTTTGGCTTGAGTGGAGGTTTAATCCCTTCCTCGACAAATCCTTCGAATTCTTCTTTTGCCCCTGGAGTGGACCGGGGCATTAACTCTTCTGCTTTTTCGAAAAAATCTGGGGAAGTGGGTGGAGTGACTAGAGGAGGCCTTCCTAATTCTCGCTCGATGGCTTTCTCGATCGAGAGCTCGTCCGTGGGGATTTTTCCAGTTTCAGGGACAGGTTCCGGTTCGAGTTTTTTTTCTTCTTCTTCTTCTTCTTCTTCTTCTTCTTTGGGTTTTTCTTCTTGAGGTTCTACGAGTTCTTCGAACTCCTCTGCGGCATCTTCATCTTCCCTCTTCTCCTCTTCAGAGTTCGCTTCTAATTCTTCCGATGTTTCGGAGTGTTCCTCTTTGGGTTTGTTTTTTTTTGGCGGCTCAGGTTCTTCCTCTGTCTCTTCTTCCTCATCTACATCCACAATCCTCTCTCCAGGAATATCCTCTTCGATCGCTTCATCCTCGGGAAAAAGAAGCTGGGTGCCGCAGTTGGAGCAGTACTCCAAGCTCTCGTCGATTATAGCTTTGCAGTAAGGACACCTTCTGATGGCCATCACCTTATTTATATAGAGAAAAAAACCTCTTGTCAATCAGAGAAAACAGAGAAAAACAAGATGAAATTGGAGTCTTAGACTTTCTCCTCACTCGTCTTTATTTCGGGGCGGAAAACTACCCAGATAAGCAGGCTAAAAGGCCAATTCATAAATAAAACCAGGAGGGCGACGAGCCAACCAGGCTTCCCCCGCTTTTCGGCGTCCCTCCAAGCCCAAACCAGACTCCAGATGAGCAAGCCAAGAATAACAAGAATGGCCGGGATGATGAGGAAAACCCATAATAAAACTTCCATTTTATGTTCTCCTATTCATTGCATCTCTATGTCTGTACGCGAATGTCTCTTTTCTGTTCACTTGTCTATTACTATTACGTACCATAGCACCATTTTCTTCGATGAGTATATGACAAATGAGGCTGACATGAAATATAAAATTCGAAAAAGAGATGTGAACAAATATTCAGAGGTCGGCCTTTTCTGAGATAGGGAAAATTGACATTAAGGAGAAATTAGAATAAAAATATATTCGGGCTGGGCGATTAACTCAGCGGAAGAGTGCTACCTTCACACGGTAGAAGTCACAGGTTCAAATCCTGTATCGCCCACCACTTCTTTTTTATAAATTAATCCACTTTTAGCTTGAATCTTGACATTCTTTTCAGTAAAGCTCATAATAAATGCGTAAGAATGTAAGAAATCAAGGAAATAATGAGATGCCATGAATTATATAGAAACTGCCAAAGTGACATCAAAGGGACAGGTGACGATACCATCAACAATAAGAGATATTCTTCGATTAGAACCTGGATCGACCGTCATGTTCAAAGTAACGGAAAACGGCGTTCTGTTATCACCTTGTGAAATAATCGAAAGACCATCTTATACCACAAAAGAATGGAAGCAGATCGAAAAAATGGTCGCTGAAAGGGGAAAAATATATAAAACGGCTCGATCCGCCAAAAAGCATCTCGACTCCTTATGAGATTTGAATTTAAACCCTCCTTCGACAGATCTGTTAAATCACTTCCTCCCGAAATTAAAAAAGAAATAAAGGAATTATGCATTAATCTTATTGATATGCTTTCAAGTGGACGCACTATCTCAAGAGGAATGGGTATTAAAAATTTGAGAAAAAATTTCTGGGAAGTTAGAAAAGGATTAAAATTAAGAATTCTATTCCGCTGGCAAGCAGACCATGTTGAATTTATATTGGCTGGCACTCATGACGATATCAAAAAACTCTTAAAAAGATAACCTTTCAAATACTGGCTCTGGGGACGTAGAAGTCGCAGGTTCAAATCCTGTATCGCCCTCCATTTCTTTTTCCGTAACGGCTAACTTATTCAGTTCCCGCTTGAGTAAACCTTTTCCCCCCTTTTCTCCGTAGAAGCCAAGGAGCAACGCCATTCAAGGAGTCGACCATGAGAAATAGAGCTTTTCTACTCATTTTGATGACCGCCCTGGGATTTCCGCAGTTGATGGCCAGCAATATTTCTCGAACCCGGCTTCCGAAACCGACCGGACCTTATCCGGTCGGAAGCCGATTTTTCTATCTGATAGATAAGGATCGACCCGACCTCATTTCACCCGATCCTGATGACTATCGAGCGATATCGCTGCGAGTTTGGTATCCCGCTAAATCAGGACCGGCCGATCAACTCATTCTCCTGAGCGACAGAGAAATGATTGAAACCTACGTCAAAGAGGGTGTGTTCGACCCTGCCATTTTGACCGAGTGGGCCTTGGAACCAACGCATTCCTTCCTGAAGGCCCAACCGGCTAAGGCCAAAACCCCTTATCCGGTCATTCTCTATTCTTCATCCGGAGTGATGAACGCCAACACATTCTTGTCTGAAGAATTGGCCAGCCACGGCTATGTTGTTTTCAGTATCGGCCATCCCTACTGGTGTGAGTTTTACTACGATGCCGAAGGGAAAACCATTCCCCTGGATAAAAGCAATGAATACTACAAACAGCTGTGGAAAGAAGAAGATTCGCAAACTGTGATTAAAATTAAATCAGATATTACCCTGGCCAAGACCCTGGAAGACAGGCCGGATCTGTATAAAAAGCTCAACCAGGCCATGCCCACCGAGGCCAGCGATTTGCGTCTCTGGGGGGAGGACATCGGTTTTGTCATCGACGAAATGAAGGAGATGAATTCCAACGCCGGCTTTTTCAAGGGGGCACTGGACGTGAATCGCATTGGACTCATGGGCTATTCAAAGGGCGGAGCGGCCACCGGACAGTACTGCCTGACCGCGGACGATCGTTGCAAGGCCGGAATCAACCTGGGGGGCTTCATGTTCGGAGATATCGTCGAGAAAAACCTGAAAAAGCCGTTCCTGATCATGGAACATATTGAACCATGGGCTCCGAACGGCCGGCCCATCGGTGAATTGTTCTTCGAGAGGGCAGAAAGCAGTGCTTACATGGTTTTGATCAAGAATGCGCTTCATGGCAACTTTTGTGACCTGACGATAGCTAAAAAATACATCAAACAGGAAGGGATTCTTGGCCCCATTGAGGGAGAAAAGTTCTTGAAAATCATGAAGTATTATGTGCTGGCCTTCTTCAATAAATATGTCAAAGGCGTTCCCGGTTCGGCAATCGAGGATCTCTCGGCCACGTTTCCCGAAGTCAATTTCAAATCCCGCATCGCACACGCCGCCAAATAATTGATTTTACACACGGGTGAAGTCACAGGTTCAAATCCTGTATCGCCCACTACTTCGTTTTCAGCATCTTACCTATCTTTTCTTCATTTCCTATGACCAATTTCATGACCAACACCAGTCATTCAGATTATTCTCGCTCCCCGCCGTCAGCGATAACGTTTGGCCAGGTTTCGTTATTTTCTTCCACAGTAATGGCATTATTGCCCATGTAGGAAAGTGTCAAATCTATGTTTAATCTTTTGGAGGGCGTTTGATTGGACGTTCAGCTAAAACGTCAAATAAAGAATTGATCCCGTTTTTGTCTAAGCATTTTTTAGAATGATATCGCCGGCTATAAAAACAGCTTTTTTTACTAGCTCTGTACATTTTCCGCTTTTTTTTGCGATTTCCATGAATAATTTCATTTCTTCTGGATTTCTGGTATCATAATATTTTCCATATAGATGCTTCTGTATTTCCCAACATCTTGTCGAGCCAAATTCTTCTGTAAATCTATCAAAAAACATACCTCCATATTTCATGGAAGAACCGGCTCCTTCCTCTCCCTTTCGATTCATGGATTCGAAATAATATCCAATGGCCAGCAAAGATCCGGATACAGCCCCACAGGTTTCTCCTCTAAGCGCTATCCCCCCTGTGAATGGCATTAAAGCACGGGTTGTTTTATCATCTGCGTTTAGTCTAAGCTGTTCATTTAGTGCACGAAAACTGCCTTGAGCACAGCCATACATTAGTACATATTTAGCTGCTTTTTCTTCTAATTCTTTGAGTATTTCTTCCTTTGATTCATCCCCTTTTGCAGCCAATACCTCGGCTATTATCCCCGGAAATGCCAGAAGCGTTAAACCGGCCGTGCAGCCAACACTTTTTGTAAAAAAAGTTCTCCGGTTAATTTTTTTCTGATCTGAACCATAAATGAATTTGTCAGTGCTTCCGTTTGAACTCATTTTTTTCTCCTTTTCAAAAACTGATAAACCAATATTTCATACATAATTCCAAAAATCAATATACGAAATGGGACTGCCGGACAACCAAGCTCACCTTCCTCAGTCAGGAGCAGCGGAAAAGACACTGGAGCGGTGTTTTTTCAGGTTTCGTTATTATGCTCCACGGTAATGACGACATTTCCCTTCTTGTGCCCTTTGTCAACATACCTATGCGCCTCTACGATCTGATCCAACGAATAACGTCTATCAATGGCCGATTTTAGCTTTCCCGCCTCGATAAGCTCTTTGAGGAATATGAGATCTTCCGTCTTATCGCCCATGACCCAAAATATGACTTTCTTCCTGCCCACCACTGTCGTCCATAGCTTTTGAAGAATAATCGCCAGCGAAGGGACAGTTGTAAGATAGATTCCTCTTTGCTTTAGCGAGCTTTTTGAGCGCGAAAACGAATTCTTGCCTACCGTATCAAAGATAATATCATAAGTCTCACCGGTTTTTGTAAAATCCTCTTTCGTGTAATCAATGACCTTATCGGCCCCCAAAGATTTCACCAATTCTAAATTCGTGGTACTGCAGACCCCTGTCACTTCCGCCCCAAAGGACATGGCAAGCTGGACGGCAAATGTACCTAAACTTCCTGAAGCTCCGTAGATAAGAACTTTTTGCCCACCTGAAAGTTTGCAAAACCTCGCTTTTCACATCCCTCATCTCCTGCCCTAGAACTCAGACAAGAAATTCCCTCCTTCCATTCTCGATTCAATTTGACTATTCTGGCAATAATAAATATCTTATTGTCATCCCGCTAGGGGAAAGGAGCAGATAAGATGAAAAAAACGAACAGATTGTCTGGTCTCTTTTCGATTTTTGTGCTGATTGTGTCGTTCACTCTAGCACTGGCAGCGGTTAGTAGCGCTCAAGAAGCTGATAGAGTATACGTCAATGGTAAAATCTACACTGTTGATGAAGAATTCAGCACAGCTTCTGCCATGGCCGTGAAAGATGGCCGGTTCATCTACGTGGGCGATGAAGCTGGAGTCAAGGCCTACGTAGGTCCCCTAACCTTTGTTTTCGACCTGGAAGGCAAAACTGTAATCCCTGGTTTACACGATGCCCATGTCCACATCAGGTACGGGGAAAGAGAATTGTATCCGCGAATTCCAGACATCAGGGCTGGGATCGGTGAGTGGGCTTCTATCGAGCGAATGCAGGAAGTGATTAAGCGCTGCTTAGCATCGGGGGAAGGGATGCGGCCAGGGCCTGAGCCCCGGTGGTTGGTATTGAGCGGCTGGATGTCAGATGTTTGGGATCCGCCAGAATTCCGCAAGAAGCTGATCGATGCCGTAGCCCCTGATAACCCTGTTTTTATCAGCCGGTACACCCATGGCAGCGCTGCCAACAGCAAAGCCCTGGAACTTGCCGGCATCACCCGCGACACCCCCGATCCTCCGGGTGGTCATATTAAGAAGGACAAGAATGGGGAGCCCACGGGTGAATTCGTGGAAAGAGCACCTCCACAATTAACACGTCTTATTCCGCCCTTACCGCCGATGACTGATTATGAAATAAGCCGAAACCTCGTAGAAGGAACTCAATTGGCCGTGGCCAGCGGACTCACGACTATTCATGGGGCCAGCATGACGGGCTATGAAGAAGTCCAAAGACGGACAAAACTTTACGAGGTGGGCTTGCTCAGGATAAGGATTAACGAGATGGTCAGGGAGGAGGCGGCGAAAAAGCTGGGTAAACCGTTTAACTATAAAAACAAATACTTCGTCCGGTCAGTCAAGGCTTTTGCCGATGGAGCTTTAGGGTCAAGGGGAGCGCTCTTCCTCGAGGAGTACAGCGACTATCCGGGGTATTATGGGGAACCGAGGCAAAGTGAAGACCAAATAGCCCAATCTGCGACCGAGCTGCTGAAAATCGGCTTCAATATGAGGATCCACTGCATCGGTGACGCTGCCAATCGAGCCGCCATCAACGCCTATGAAAAATCCCTGAAGGCAACCGGGATAGACGGAAAACAGGCCAGGTTCGCTCTTGAGCACTGCCAGGTCCTAAGTCCTGAGGACATACCCAGACTGGCCAAGCTGGGAATTGTGGCTTCGATGCAACCCCTCCATGCGACTGAGGATATGCACTTTGCTGAATCCAGGCTGGGGCCAGAACGTATAAAGTATGCCTATATTTGGAGAACATTACTGGATCTTGGTGTTGTGATTGCCACGGGGACAGATTATTCTGTATCTCCCTACAACCCGTTCTACACCCTGCATGCTGCGGTCACCCGACAGGACCGGAACAATAATCCTCCAGGCGGCTGGTTCCCAGAACAGGCCATGACCAGAGAGGAGGCTTTGCGGGCGGCAACCATGGGCGGCACCTACGTTATGTTTGCTGAAGACATCCTGGGATCTATCGAGGTCGGGAAGCTGGCTGATTTTGTGGTCATTCCAGTGGATTACATGACCATCGCGGCTGAGGATATCTGGAAGATCGAACCAGAAATGACAGTTATCGGAGGTGAGGTAGTCTACACAAAGCCAGTGCAGGTACAAAAATGAGACTCTTGACATACGGGCTGAATGGTATTACATTAAAGTAAGATATTCAATAATCGGTAAGAAAACAATATTGTCATGGCTGAGTCCACGATAACCACTAAAGGCCAATGTGTTGTGCCCAAGAAAATCAGGGACTACATGCGTCTCAATCCCGGGGATAAAATCGATTTCGTCATCCGGGAGGACGGCGAGGTATTTGTGCGGCCGGTTATCCTGGATGTCCGGGAACTTAAGGGACAGATGAAAAAACCCGGACGTAAACTTGTATCTCTTAAAGAAATGGAAAAGGCTGTTCGAAAAAGAGCTGGAAAATCCAGATGATAGGGCTGGACACGAACATCCTGGTTAGATACCTCACTCAAGATGATCCTGACCAATCAAGAAAAGCGACCAATGAAATTGAAAAAGGGCTGTCCGCAGAATACATGTTCTTTATCGCTGATATTGTCATGTGCGAGTTGGTCTGGGTGTTGGAGACCGCTTATAGACATGACCGTCGGGAAATTGTCCCGGTCCTTGAGAATATCTTGAGAACCAAACAATTCCAATTCGAGAATAAGGACTTACTGTGGAAAAGTCTTGCTGATTATAGAAACAAAAAAGGGGACTTTGCGGACCATCTCATCGGGCAAACCGGTCATAAGGCTGGCTGCTGTGAAACACTCACCTTCGATGCCGGATTGAAGAATAATCCCGTTTTTCGGGTATTGTAGCTTCCTTCTTGGCCGCCGATTTTAATAAACTAAGTATCTCTGTTCAGTATATTCAAGACCATACAGGATAGAAGTCACAGGTCCAGATCCTGTGTCTCCCGCCATTTTATTATCAACAACTTGCTCGACTCCCTTCCTCGGCCAAACAGCGGGTGTGCTCAAAACCGAAACCATATTCAGGGATGGAGCATGGAAGCTAGGATGAATATGCATTTAAAAAAAGAATTTGGGGTTGATTTTCCTTTAAAAACATCATATATTTCCAATAGTGGACAAAAATGTATAAATTTGGAAATGATAATCTATGGTCTAGTCTTAATGACAAGGCCGCAGAACAAGGGCTTCCCCTGAGCACTATCATTGCAGAGATCATGCATCTGACAGCGCTCGATGCCTTGTTTTCTCTGCCTGAGAGTCAACAAATCTGTTTTCAGGGTGGAACATGTATTCATCTTCTCCACGGCGGTTACCGATATTCAGAAGACCTTGACTTTGCAGGATTTCACATCGACCAAGAACTCACTAGAAAAATCATCGAGAAATCACAATCATCTGTTGAAAAAGGAATGGTTCAGCTTCTGGGCCAAGGGGAAAGTAAGTGGAGGTCGCCCCGAAAAATGGCTAATCCTCGGGTCTTCACTTATTGGTATCTCTTCTGCCCGAAGGGATCTCGTTTCAAGTTCACGCTTGTCATGGGAGCTACACCAAAGGAACTTTTCATCGAAAAAGTAATTGCTGTGATCGGGCGTCCTTATTTCAAGGGGAGAGATCTCTTTGACCTCTGGTATCTCGATGAAGTCCTAAAGGCACCTAAGGACAGGACGCTTATGGCCAAAAAGCTGCGTGATTACGGAGAGCAGCCGGTCTGGGAGATCGTGGAGGAAAAACTCCGCAGCACTTCACCTTCACTCCTTGCCAATGAGATGAAGCGTTTTCTCCCTCAGCGATACCGGAGACAGTTGGAAGCATCGGGATACAGGAAAATTTGGGAATCGGGTATGGGTGCTGTGAAGACCGCTCTTTGCTCGATGCACACCTAAAGGATGAAAGATGAGAAAATCGTTTACGCTTTCAGATTGGTTTTTCATCCTTAAGGGAGGGAAAAAAATCTATCACTTTACCGAACTATTGCGTCTTTCCGGGCTTTCTAAACCCGCCTTGCGAAGGGCGGTTCAGAGGATGCGACAAAAAAAAATTCTTTTACTTCTGGGGAAGGGACTATTTGCCAACTCATTCGCTCTGCCAAATCTGGAGGAAATCACAGGATTTCTATATCCCCCAAGCTATATCTCATTGGAATCGGCGCTATTCATGCATGGAGTCATGGATCAAGCGCCATATATGCTGAGCTGTGTCACCACCAATAAAACGAAAACGTTCGGGACAGATCTCGGGGAAATCAATTACTTACATATCAAGAGAGAGCTCTTTTTCGGCTATGAGATCGCAAACCAGGTTCCCCTCGCCTTCCCTGAGAAAGCAGCACTTGATTTTATCTACATTCAAAGAAAAAATGGATTTCAACCTGCACTGGATGAATGGAACTGGGAAAACTTGGATAATAGTAAGCTGGAGGGTTTCATGACTGCTTTTCCCAAATCTGTCCAAAACCATATCCAAAAATATCGAAATTTATCGAAATATGGAAGGTCTTGAAAAAGGATTCAATCAGGTTAAATCCCTCGCAATTTACCTCTTGACAATGATCCAGTTTACCTCTATATTAGTAACAAATATTGGTTACCATGAAATTCAATACTGCTAGCCCTGTTAATAAAAAATCAAGCAGAAATGGGAACGATAAGGGAGAAAATCCAAATTTAGCCCAGGATTTTCACTATCTCATCAACTTTTATTGGTAACCATAGAGGAAGAAAATGGGTAAAGTTGAAAAAGAGATACTGGCCCTACTTAAAGATTCCCCAGATGGGATCCAGGTGGATGAGATAGCGAAAAAGTTGAACCTGGTGAGGCACACGGTCAGCAAATATCTTCAGATTCTGGAAGCCAAAAAGCTTGTGACCTACAGGACAGCAGGCAGGACAAAATTGTGGAAAGAGGCCAGCTCTGGAGTGAAGATACGACCACTCAGTTTGGATAATATTAAAGATATAGTGAGAATCGAAAAGC
>SMTZ1_10001872_pt1 | contig 21778 bp, 20 predicted proteins | sample DeeMarSWOR136_30_FD_25667 | JGI IMG/M metagenome (IMG submission 25667) | reverse complement strand
TGTAATGAAATCGTCGATCACGTTTTCTGTTGCCTGCAAAACAGTCTCCACCGTAATATTAGGATACTCCGCCTCAAAGAGCTGAACAGTCTCACTTACCCATTTCTCAAGCCCCGGAGCTTCCTCTTCTCCCCACCACCAGAACACGAGTTCTATCGGTCCAGCTTCTTTCGCCGCACCCTCCTCCTTTTTACCGGCACCTGCAAACAGGATTGTGAAGGAGAGAAGCACTACAATCGCAATAGAAAGTACAAGTAAGATTCGTGATTTTCTCATAATCGGTAACCTCCCTTAATAAATTTATTTGGCTCAAATTAAGCTTATTTTATCTCTCCTAAATTTTTTGTCAAGGAGAAAATGCAGCACTCCCTCAGAGGAGCTCAGTCCGATTTCCGCTAAGTCTTTTACCCTGAGGACTGGAAACCCCTGTATTTTTTATCTATCCCCTTCAGAACAGGATAGATCTCCCTGTAAACCAGATACCTGTCACTGTACTTTTTATGCTCTTCGCTTCGTGGCGTGTACCTGCGACACGCCCTCGTCGACCGAGGCGTATGCTCCTGCTGCTGTGCCGGCAAGGAGAGCTGCTCCCAGACATGCGGCTTCAGAAATCTGGAGGGAAGTAACGGGTATGCCAAAGGTATCGGCCTTCATCTGCAGCCACCGTTTCGATTTCGCTCCGCCGCCGACAGCACGGAGCTCACGTAAAGGGATGCCGACCTCTTCGAGGGTATCGATGTTCAGCTTGAGCTCATAATTGAGAGAGTCGAGCATGGCCCTGCTCACATCCTGCCTCGTGGTTGAAAGGGTCAGGCCCAGTATGGCCCCGCTCGATCGGGGGTCGAGCGTCGGTGTACCGCTCCCCACGAAATGGGGAAGCACATAGAGCGGAGATGGCTCCTGTGATGCTCCTTCGACAATGACATCGTACACATCGAGCCCTGTGCGGGCGGCTTCCCTCATCTCCATCTGCCAGAAGGTATCACGGTACCAGCGGAGCAGAAGGCCCCCGGTCAGGTTGAAGGCACAGCAGGTGTGCATGCCGGCCTTCACATGGGGATAACAGCAGTAGTTGCTCGCGAGCATCGCCTGTCCAAGCATGGGTTCGTCGAACACTGGCTGCAGCACATCGGACGTGCCGGTGGCATTCATAGCCATCCCCTCCTCGATAACACCGGCACCGAGCGCCCCGCAGCACTGATCGTGCCCCCCTGTCACCGCGAGGGTATCCCCGGGCACACCAAGTTTCCGTGCAACTCTCTGTGATACGCTGCCCGCGATTGTGCCCGACGGCTTCAACTGCGCAAGCGAAGCTCTGTCCACACCGGCCTTGTTGAGGATGAAATCGGACCAGTCCCTTCTCCGAAGGTCAAAGGCCATGGTCCTTGCGGCCAGTGAATAATCGATCGTGGGCTCTGCCCCGAGTTTCATGAGCACGTAGTCCTCCATGCAGAGAAACTTCCACGTCCGGTCACAGATCTTAGGCATGTGCTGCTGAAACCACATGATCTTGTTGATCGAATACATGGGGTGGAGGGGCATTCCCGTTATCTCGAAGAGCGTGCTGCTGCCAAGAGTCTTTTCCCACCATGCGCTCTGCTCGGTCGTCCGCTCATCGAAGGTGATCACAAAGTTGTGCAGGTGATTGCATTCCCTGTCCACCGGCACCGTCGCCTCTCCCTGAACCGAAACGCCAATAGCGTGCACCGGATCCCCCGGGGTGCCACCTGCTGCCTCTGCAATTACCTCCTCGATGGATCCCCAGACTTCCACCGGATCGAGCTCCGCCCGTCCCGGCTGCGGGTGCAGGAGAGGATACTCCCGGTAACTGAAGGCGCGCACCGCTCCCCTGTCACTTATCACCAGCGCCTTACAGCCGGTGGTACCCACATCCACACCCATGAGGCTCATGAAAACCGTCCTCCAATGCGCATCACCAGAAGTGAGAACACTCATGAAACTGTTCAGAAGTTATTACACAACAGATGAAGGATTTTTGCATCATTTTTCAGATCTTCCATTGTCAATAAACGGAGAAATAGGTGCAGATTGCCTGAAACAGTCTATCACAATCTGCACTCATTGTGCAGGTTGATTGTTGACAAATGAAAGCAGACCTTTATACTTATATTTGCTCAAACTGAGCCAAATGGAGTACTCCCATCGAAAAGACAGGTCTCAGCCACATCGACAACGCAGCCCGTAATAAAAAAGTCATACTCAACATCGTCCGTGAAAGCTCGCCCATTCCCAGAAAGGAGATTGCTCATCTCTCGAAGCTCAGTATCGCCACCACCAAACGGCTCATCGAGGAGCTGCTGGGTGAACGTCTCATCGCGGAGGTGGGCCTCACCAGCAACATGCGGGGCAGGAAGGCGTCACTCCTCCAGCTCAACGAGAAGTACTGCCACACCGTTGGCGTGAACATCATCCCCGAGGCCCTCGAGATCGCCGTACTCTCCCTCACCGGTAATGTCATCTACCGAAAAAAAATCACCCACATGCAGCCGGACAGAGAGGCAATCCTGCCCCTTCTGAAAGAGGAGCTCAGGGAAGCCGTCGCACTGGGGGGCAGTCAGGGCTACGGTACGCTGCTGGGGATCGGTGTCGGCATAGCAGGGCTCGTGAATACCCGCGACGGTGTGGTGCTCTTCACGCCGAACATGAGGGGCTGGGAGGATGTCCCCCTCGCTGAAGACCTTGCCCGCGAGTTCGGGACTGACGTTATCATCGATGATTCCGTGCGGTGCATGGTGCTGTCGGAGAAGCGCTACGGGGCCACACGGGATATGAAAAACTTTCTCTACATCTACATAGGCAGGGGCGTTGGCGCTGGTTTTTTGCTCGACGGACGAATCTACCGGGGGGCTCATGGCGTTGCTGGAGAGTTCGGGCACATCACCATCAGGCAGAACGGTAACCTGTGCAACTGCGGCAACCGTGGATGCCTCGAGGCCCACGTCTCGGAATCCCGCATCATTGCAGAGGTGAAAAAGAACATTGCCTCGAACGTCCACTCGAACCTGGCAGTTATACACACCGATAAAGACAGGATAGTGCTCAGTGACATACTGGACCATGCAAAGAGGGGTGACAAGCTCGCAAACCTCACCATCAACAACGTGAGCGAGAACATCGGGGTTGGCATTGCAAACCTGGTGAACATCTTCGATCCGGGCGTTATCGTGCTCGGCGGAGAGGTCGTCGATACCTTTGGCGAACACGTCCTGGGGGACATCATCCGCATCGTGAAGCTGAAGGCGATCAACACAATCTCTTCCCGTACTTCAATCATTTCTGCGGGAGTCCGGGAGTTTGCCGCATCCTGCGGCGCAGCCACCCTTCTCATCGAAAAGTTCCTGCAGAATGACATTATTAATATATAGGGCGAATGTCAGAAAAACGAGTTATCAAAAACGGAGGTGATAACATGGTGCAATTGGCTGCATGTATCGAACCCTTTTTCTCGGATCTTGACTACGAGGATCGTATCATGAAAATACACGATATCGGCTTCAAGGCTTACGAGTTCTGGTTCCACGACAAGCGATTCGACGGCGCCCGGCTCATTGACGAAATGAAGGACTTCGACCGTATCGCCGAGCTGAACGACAGGTATGGATTGGCCACCGCCGATTTCGTGTTCAATCACCCCGATGGAGGCGTGGTGGCAGCACTGATAGACAGCAGGGACCGGAACAAACTCCTCGACAGCCTGGAGGAGATGATCGGGTACGCGAAGAAAATCGGCTGCAGCCGCTTCATCAGCGGGAGCGGGAACCGAATCGCGGGACAGAATCCTGAGGAGGCGATCGAGAACATGGTTCAATCGCTCTCGGATGTCATGAAGACATGCGGACAACATGGGATCACCTTGCTCCTTGAACCCTTCAACACAAAAGTCGACCACCCCGATTACTTCCTGGACAACCCGGAGGTCTGCGTGGATGTGCTGGAGAAGGTCAACCACCCGAACCTGAAAATGCTCTTCGACATCTACCACATGCAGATCATGACGGGCAACGTGGTGGCCTTTGTCCGAAAGAACATCGACTACATCGGCCATTTCCACATCGCCGGCGTTCCAGGACGCCACGAGCCCGATGTATGCGAGCTGAACTACAAATTTATTCTTGACGAAATTGACAATCTCGGATACAGTGGCTTTGCCGGACTGGAATACTGGCCCACCATCCGTCCGGAGGAATCGCTCAAGCGGACGCTCACCTACTTCGGACGTTGAAAGCAGACGAAATGCTTGAGAGGAATCGACATTTTTATTAGAGTGTGAAATCCTTTTTGAACTATAATTGGCGTGCGGGGAATAATTCTCGCATTATTGTATAGAGTACTAAAGACAACCATTTCTGAGAGGGGGTAGAGAGGTGAAAACAATAAAGATACTCATGACAGTGCTGATTACAGGACTTTTCATTGCGCTGGTGTTCGCGGGATGCGCCACCAAGGAAAAAGCTGTCGTCGAGGAGGAACCAAAAGCTGCAGAAACCGTTCAACCTGAAAAGGCTCCTGCAGAACCCGCACCCAAGGAACCGGAAGAGGTTGCGATGGCGGAAGAGGAGCCGGAGCCGACCGCTACGGTCGTGATGCGCGACAGTGACGGCGACGGTGTGCCCGACGACAAGGACCGCTGCCCGAACACGCCTGCAGGAATGCGGGTCGATGCGTTCGGATGTCCTAAGACCACGGGTGGTATGGTCGAGATCCAGCTCACCCTCGAGTTCGACTTCGACAGCTTCAAGATCAGGGATGAATATTTGGCAGAACGTTACAAGATCGAACAGTTCATGGCCGCCAATCCTGAGGCCGAGCTCGTGCGAATCGATCTTGACGGGCATACCTGCAACATTGGTACGAAGAGCTACAACTACAAACTTTCCAGGCAGAGAGCCGAGGAGGTACAGCGCTACCTCATGAAAGAGCTCAACGTGGGACGAGCGTACTTCAAGATAAATGCCTACGGCGAGGATCGGCCCGTGGCGAGCAACAACACCTGGGAGGGACGGCGGAGAAACCGCCGGGTGGATGTGGTATTCGTGGTGAAGAACGTCAAACTGTAGGACCGTGCAGTAATCGAGTAAAAAAGCCCCTCAAGCGAGGGGCTTTTCTCTACTGCACGCCACGGAACTTATCCCTGCAGATCGCGGATAAGTATCCCCGTTATGCGCAGCTTACCCGTCTCCCTGTCATAAGCGCTGATCGTCCCGAAAACCTCGACATTCTGACGGTTCTGGAGATAGTAAGTGCCGATGATCGAGACGTGCGCAATACCCTCTATGGTATCCTCGTTTTCGTAATTGACGAGCAGATCGAAATCGACCCGTTCTCCCTCTTTGCTCAGACCAGCGATTTTTCCCGTCCACCGTACGTAGACCCCCTCAAAGAGGGCCGGCTCCTTCATGATCTCAAAGTAGCGTGGATTGTAGTCGATTGACAGAGGGTCTGGGGGGTCCAAAAAAGTGTACAGGATTCTGAAACGCTCCTTGACCCCAACAGACGCATTGGAGAGCATGACGCGGTTGAGGGAAACAATGGCTGTATTGTTCTTGTCCCGGTAGATGTACTTCTTGATCTGCTCGAAACTGGATTTGATCTCCTCCTCTGAGTAGGAGTAGTGTGCATCGGTAGACTCCGTATCGATCACCGGTTCCTCGAGTGGCAGCTCTATGGCATTCAGTTCGACGATCTCCGGATAGAACCGCTGGAGGGTTTTTTGATAGAGCGGGGTCACGTAGAAGAGTACGATGATAATGAGTATACCGAAGCTGATCGACAGGCTGAGAATGTAGGGCTTCATCTTGGAGTAGAGTGGTACCTTTGCAGTCAGGAAGCTCTTCGGGTCGATGCTCTCGGCAAAGGAGCCCACATCATCGGATTCCCTGAGACGGGATAATGCCTGTTTGATGACCCGCTCACGGGGATTCTTGTCGAGAATTCGACCCCACAGACTGATGGCATCCTCGATGCGCTCGTCGTTGAGGTACACGTAGGAGAGACCCCTCATGAGCTCCCGGTCATCTTCACGAACGAGAAGCCCCCCCCTGAAGTAGCGTCTCGCACCGTCGATGTCGCCGGTGAGGAGAGAGGCATTGCCCAAAAAGAGGTAAACCTCAGGATCGTTCTTGTTCTCGGTCAGTGCTTTCTCGAGACAGGAAACCGCATTTCGGTACTGCTTCTTCCTGTAATACTTCAGGCCGAGTTTCTTGTTGACACCCCGTTTCTTTTTCAAGACACCTCCCGTTGCATGGATACGGCTGTGCACCAACTCTCAGACACGCTCTATGTACTCACCGGTACGTGTATCGACTTTGATCCTGTCTCCCTCATTGATGAACAGGGGTACCTGTATCTTTGCTCCAGTTTCCAGCTCCGCTGGTTTATAGGTCGTCGTTGCGGTATCCCCTTTCAATCCAGGCTCTGTATGCGTTACCTTCAACTCAACGAATATGGGAAGATCGATGGAGATAATCTCTCCTTCGTAAAAGCTTACATCAACCTCGAGCCCCTCCTTCAGAAATCGCTGCTCCTCCTCTACATGGTCCAGGGGCACGGTCTCCTGCTCGTAACTCTCCAGATCCATGAACACACCGCTCTCTCCGTCGCTGTAGAGGTATTGCATCTTTCGACGATCGATATACACGTCCTCTATCTTCTCGTCGGGCCGCAGGGTCTTCTCCACACTGCTGTTCTTCTTGATATGGCGTATTTTCGTACGTACGAAAGCGGGTCCTTTGCCCGGCTTCACATGCTGATAACTGAGAACGGTGTAGAGATCACCGTCCATCCTGATCATCATTCCTCTTCTCAATTCATTTGCTGAAATCAACTTAGCCACTCCACACAAATTTTTTCTTTAGTGTAGTGAGGGTTTCCCTAATTGTCAACGGATTATGAATGCCACCTAGGCCCTGGAGCGAAATGTGCAGCCGCTTGCACTCTTCTGGCAGTTGAACATACGAGCGGCTGGTACGATAATAAAGATATGAAAAGATCCTGCATATTCGTTTCACTCATCTGCGTGATGTTGATACCGCGCATGGTTCCTGCGGACGTCATTCCCATCGAAGACCTGACCTACACGGATCAGGATTACAACGCCCTGTACGAATCGACCATCGCATCAAAGAACCGGCTTCTGAAAAAGGAAAGGCTCGAAGAGTACGATCTTCCTGTGATCTACAGCTACACCCTGAAGAAGGGGGAGGACATCTGGACCCTTGTCGCGAGGACCAGCCTCACCATCGATACTATCGCCACGTTAAACCGTGTAGACTTCACCGGCGAACTCAGGGAGGAGCGTCTCGTCTTCCTGCCCGACACGATTGGGCTTTTCTTCGATGATGAGAAGCACGAAGTCAGTACATTCACCGAGAGGTACGGACTTGCTGAGAAGGATGTTCTGACGGTCACAAGCCCTCTCGACCCGAAACGAACCCTCCTGTTCCTGCCTGAGGTACAGCTCTCGTTTGTGGAGAGAACCTACCTAACCGGTGTGGTATTCTACGCTCCCCTCATGGGGATCGAGACATCCAGGTTCGGTCGGCGGGTGGACCCTTTCATCAATGAGGATGCCTTTCACGGTGGTATTGACATCGCCACGGAAGAGGGAAAGAAGGTCCATGCGGCCCGCTGGGGAAAGATCGTATATGCCGGCGGGAGCAACGGATATGGAAACCTGGTCGTCATCGAGCACGAGTTCGGTTATCACACCCTGTACGGGCATCTCAGCGACATTCTGGTGGAAGCGGAAGAGTACGTTGAGTCGGGGCAGGTCATCGGCAGGGTGGGAACAACAGGCCGAACCACAGGCCCTCATCTCCACTTCGAGATCCGTCGCGGAAACGAAATGCTCAATCCCGAAAACATACCCGCCTTCTTCGAACACCGCGAGTGAAACGAGCGCATCGAGCGAAGCAAGATGAACGAGATGAGCGAGCGCATCGAGATCCGTGAGAAAACGAACGGATCGCGAAAGAGTAGCTTACTGAACAGTCCGGAGCGCTTCCACTTCACCGGCATTCATAACGATCACCTTACCCTCCGCAGTCCTGAGCACCAGAGCCCCCAGATCAGAGAAGGATTGCGCTATGCCCGAATATCTGCTCCCACCAACAGTAACCGCAATCCGCTCCCTCAGGAAGCTGCATTTCTCCATGTAGTACTGTTTTATCATGGAGAAACCCCGCTCCAGAAATTGCTCATACCCAGCGGAAAAGCCCCAAAGCAAACGGCTGAGGAAGACATCCCTGTCTACGACCGTTCCCATGAGCAGGCCGAGGGAGGTTGCCGGCTGATCGATAAACGCAATTCCCTCCCTGTCCATGCTGAGATTCACACCGATGCCGAGTACATATCCCCTCAGCTCATCGCCCAGGAAGCTCCCTTCCCCGAGGATCCCCGCTATCTTCTCTCCATCCACCAGCACGTCGTTGGGCCATTTGATCTTTGCTTCGACACCATATTCGAGCAGAAGCTTGCAGAGTGTAACCGACAGGTACAGGCTCAGGGTGGGAAGTGCCGAAGGGTTTTTCAACTGTTTCGAGGGTTTTAAAACTATGCTCATGTAGAGGTTACCGGGTATGTGAGAGACCCATGTTCTGCCGAGCCGGCCATAACCAGCGGTCTGGCGTTCGGCAACAATGACCTGCCGATCGGGCAGTGCATGCAGGTTCCGAAGGGCATAGCGGTTGGTTGAATCGACTTCCCCAAGTCTCAAAACAGGAAAGGTTTTCATGGTTCCCTTCCGTGTAGAGGGTCATGAACACTTGATGACGCAGAGAATATCACCCTTGGCGATGTTACGCCCCGCCTTGTGTGGTATGTTCACGATCCTGCCATCGCAGGGAGCATCGATATTGTTGTTCATCTTCATGGCTTCGACGATCGCAATCGTGTCACCAACCTTAACCGTGTCACCGATTTTCTTCTCGTAACGGATAATGATGCCGGGCAGGGGGGCATGCACAGCGGCTTCGCCTTCCTGAACTTTTATCTCTTCCTTGCCCTTGGGGTTTGCACGTGCGGAGATATTCGCGTAATCGGAACTGCCGGGATTTGGTGCCCGGTAAGGGTTCCGTATACCCGGGTTGTTGGCGATGTAGGGAATGCCATTCGGCTCGCTGATCTCAACACGAAAGTACTCATCGTCCACGTACACATCGAAGCTTCGCAGGTGGTCGGGTTTTCCCGTCTCCTCCTCCACAGGTATGGGCTTTGTCTTTTTCTTCTTTGAACTCTTCCGAATATTGACCTTTGCCTCGCCTTTCAGGAATTGAATTCCCTTTTCCCTGCACGTCGCCGCGATGAAGATGTTCTCGTCGTTCACCTCGAGACCGTGCTCCCGAAGCATGGCTGTCGCTGCCTCAACTCCCTTGCCGGGATCTTCATCGTTGATGAGGCGGGGACTCCGGGTGGTCGGTTCGAGACCAAGCTGTTCCTGTGCGAGCTTCACGATCTCCGGATTCGGGGGGAGGGGGGTCTTCCCGAAGTACCCGAGCACCATCTTGCCGTAACCCTCGGCGATCTGCTTCCACGGTCCGATGATCGTGTTGTTGAAAGCCTGCTGGAAATAGAACTGCGAAACGGGAGTAACGGAGGTGCCGAAACCGCCCATAGCGATCACCTCCCCCATATTGACAATAACATCCTGATACCGGTCGAGTATGTTGTTATCCCGCATCATCTGGGTGTTCGTGGTCAAGGCTCCGCCGGGCATTGGTGAGAAGAGGATCATGGGCTCCACCCTGGCAGCCTCTGGAAAGTCCTCGTAGTCCTCCATGCACTCCTTGAAGACCTCCTCGGCCTTCAGCACCCTGTTGATGTCTACGCCGAGATCATAATCCGTGCCGCGGAGCGCGTGGTGCATGATCACGATATCGGGCTGGCAGGTACCGCCAGAGCAGGGCGCAAACGAGCAGTCGATTGCCGTGGCACCTGCCTCAAGAGCTGCCTTGGAAGCTGCGATACTGATACCTGCTGTCTCGTGGGTGTGGAATCGAATAGGAATACGACGCGGCAGCTTCTGCCGCGCCTTTTTAATGGTCTGATATACCGTGTTCGGCGTTGCAGTGCCCGAGGCATCCTTGAAACAGAGAGAGTCGAAGGGTATGCCCGCGCTCAGTATCTTCCTGAGCACATCCATGTAGAACTCAGGTGTATGAGCCCCCTCAACACCTGGTGGAAGTGCCATGAGCGTGACACAGATCTCGTGCTTGAGCCCCGCCTCTACGATACATCGGCCGCTGTAGTCGAGATTGTCCACATCGTTCAGCGCATCGAAGTTCCTGATCGTGGTAATACCGTGCTTTTTGAAGAGCTGAGCGTGGAGCTTGATGATGTCGCTCGACTGGGAATCAAGCCCCACCACATTCACACCCCGGGCAAGAGTCTGCAGGTTCGCTTCCGGGCCTGCGACTTCTCTGAAAGAATCCATCATGTCGAAGGCGTTCTCGTTGCAGTAGAAGAAGAGTGACTGAAACCGGGCTCCTCCACCTGCCTCGAAATGGGTGATGCCGGCCTCTACAGCAGCCTCAACAGCCGGGAGAAAATCCTCGGTCAGGACACGGGCACCGTACACGGACTGGAAACCGTCCCTGAAGGCGGTGATCATGACGTCTATTCGTTTCTTCCGAGAGACGTTTATAGTCCCGAATCTCTCACTCATTCCTTTTTTAAAAATCTTGAGTCGCATAATACACCTCCAAAACGCGAAGGAACAGAGGAACTCACGTTCAAGCAGGGTAGTGTGGCTGTGCCCTGCGCATCCGGCCCTGGGTGAGGAGCCTTTCCTGTGAAAAGACCAGATTCCTGACCCTGAGGGGACAGTGTACCTTGCATGAGACCGTGTCCTTGATAAAGGGAAGAGGCGAATGGTTATTCAGGGCTCTTCTCTGCGCTCTATTTCTCAAATTCATGATGGTCCGCCGTCCGTACATGGACCATCTGTTCACCATGCTGTAAGGTCTGACAAGGCGCTCGTTGAGAAATAGCTGCTTTTCCCGTTCCATCTGCAGATAGTAGAGGACGCCCGCAAGGGCTGCAACCTGCTTATTATCCAAGACTACCTCCTAGAGTGGGATATTCCCATGCTTTTTGGGAGGCAGGGTTTCATTCTTCGTTTTCATGAGCTCCAGAGCTTCGATGAGCCGTTTTCTCGTCGCAGAGGGCTTGATCACTGCGTCCACATATCCCCTTTTCGCAGCTATGTAAGGGTTGTAGAGGAGTTCCTCGTACTCCCTGATCTTTTCAGCCCGTAGCTTTTCGGTATGTTTCACACCTTCGAGATCTTTTCTATAGATGATGTTGACCGCACCCTCTGCACCCATGACAGCAATCTCGGCCAGGGGCCAGGCGAAAACCATGTCCGCACCGAGATGTCCCGAGCACATGGCGATGTATGCACCACCGTATGCCTTTCGTGTGATGATCGTCAATTTGGGCACCGTTGCTTCGGAATAGCTCCAAAGAACCTTAGCGCCATGACGGATGATACCGCCCCACTCCTGATCGGTGCCTGGCAGATAGCCCGGCACGTCTGCAAAGGTGATGAGTGGAATGTTGAAGGCATCACAGGTCCTGATGAACCTGCTCGCCTTGTCGGAGGCATTCACGTCGAGACAACCTGCCAGGAACTGCGGCTGATTGGCTATGATACCCACCGTCCTGCCGTTCAGCCGTGCAAATGCGACGATGAGGTTTTCAGCGTAGTACTTGTGGGGCTCAAAGAGGTAACCGTCGTCAACGATGAGGTGAAGCACATCCTTCATGTTGTAGCTCTTGCGGGGGTCATCCGGTATGATCGTATCGAGCTCCGGGCAGAGCCGCGCCGGATTGTCTACGGACTCGTAATAGGGAGGGTCCTCCATGTTGTTGCTGGGTAAAAAGCTGAGCAGTTCCTTGATGCTGTTTATGGCATCCTCTTCGTTTTCACAGGCAAAGTGTGCGTTCCCGCTCTTGGTGTTATGCGCGAGCGCGCCGCCCAGCTCCTCATGGTTCGTCTTTTCACCGGTGACCGCCCTAATGACATCGGGTCCAGTGATGTACATGTAGCTGGTATGCTTGATCATGAACACCCAGTCCGTCATGGCGGGGGAGTAGACTGCACCGCCTGCGCAGGGCCCCATGATTGCGGATATCTGAGGTATGACACCGGAAGCTCGCGCATTTCTGAAGAAAATTTGTCCGTACCCTTTAAGAGCATCGATTCCCTCCTGTATCCGTGCTCCTCCGGAATCGTTGAAACCGACAATGGGCACTCCTGCTTTCATCGCCTTGTCCATAATCTTGCAGATCTTTGCCGCATGCATTTCACCGAGAGAGCCTCCCCGGGAGGTGAAATCCTGGAAGTAGGCGCATACGGGACGGCCGTTCACCAGACCATGTCCCGTCACCACACCGTCGGAGGGAATTACCTGTTTGTCGAGACCGAAGTTGGTACTCCGGTGTTTCACAAACATATCCACTTCGCAGAAGGTATCCTTATCGAAAAAGCGCTCGGCCCGCTCGCGAGCGGTGAGCTTTCCCTTCTCACGCTGCTTTGCGATCTGTGCCTCACCGCCCATATGCTTGACAATGGCCTCTCTCTTTTCCAGATCAGAATACCTGTTTTCGGATTTTCTCATAGTGCCTCCACATCTCGGATGCAAGATCGAATCGGAACGATTCCTTACGCAGGATTGAAAGAGGTGCCCCTATGATATAGCATAACGGGGAAAGTGTCAAGATGGTACAATTCTCAATACCTATAGTTTTTGTTCTAGGTTATTACTGGAGAGGTGCACCTTCAGGAGTAAAAAATGCGGGCCTAGATGCCCACAAGCACCTCACCCGTATCAGAGATCTTGACCATGTAGGTTTCCAGATCCCTGTTCGCAGGGCCCTTCGTGACCGTACCGTCGTAGTCGTACTGGGCGCCGTGGCAGGGGCAGGCATAGATGCCGTTTTTCTTCACCGTGACGGTGCATCCCTTGTGCGTACATTTCGGCGAGAGGACGCTTATCCCGTTCTCCTGCCTGTATACGATGACCGGTGTGCGAACACCCTCTTTCGTCAGCACCGGCTCTCCCACCGGAAAATTGTCGGCCGGCCCCACCGATACCCATTCAACGTTGTTTTGCCCAAAAACCCTGCGAAACGGTGCGAAAGCCAGGACTCCCACGGCAACAACAGCGAGCTTCATGAATGTTCTTCTCGAAAAACGTTCCATGTCTGCCTTCCAATTTCTGAGGATGTATACCGGATACAATAATAGCCTTCAGACCGGCGTCAACAAAAAAACGACACGTGACGGCACATTTTACAGGTGGTGACCGAGCAGGGGTCCAGCCTGCACCGTGGTGATTAAAACTCGATTCCCCTCTGCGCCTTGATACCCTGTGTCATCGGGTGCTTCACCTCTTTCATCTCGGTGACCATGTCAGCCATCTCAATGAGACATCCCGGCGCCTCCCTGCCCGTGATGACCACGTGCAGGTCCTCCCTGCGGTTCAGCAGCGCACCACACACCTCGCGCTCTTCAATCAGCTTATACTTGAGCAGGTAGGTAAGCTCGTCGAGTATAACAAGTCTGTAGTCATCAGTGATCAATGCACGCTTCGCCAGGTTCCACGCTTCTCTGGCTGGTCCCCTGTCCCGTTCTATGTCCCTGTCATCGTGGATGAATCCCTTCCCCTTCACATGGACAACCATGAGGTCTTCGAAGCGTTTCAGCGCTTCCCATTCGCCCGTCTTCCAGGTGCCCTTTACGAACTGGATCAGGCACACCTTCCAGCCATGACCGAGCGCACGTACTGCCATCCCGAGAGCAGCCGTGGTCTTACCCTTCCCTTTTCCTGTGAAAACTGTCAGCAGACCCCTGTTCATCCGGACATCCTCCAGAGCATGGCGGCCCCTTTTCGATCCAAGCATAATAGGTCGAAATTTGAAAATAGGGAAAGAGATCGCTTCGCTAGTCGAAATTTCATATTTAACTTTGAAAAACAGTTATTTTTAATCGTGAAAATGGATCCAACCGTGCTTTATTACCCAAGTTCTCAAAGATTACCATGCAAAATATCAGATAATGCTGCATTTTAATACCAATACATAAAACTCGACATTTGCCTCTAATATACTAGAAAAGCATTTGAGCTTCCAGGAAGCTTCCCTTTTTGTTGCTTTTTCAGGAAATTTCACTATGTTACTAATGGCATGACTCCCCGGTAAAGGCGCGCGGCAAGGGCCGGCGTCAGGGAAAGCGGTGCAAGTCCGCTACAGCCCCCGCTACTGTGAGTGAGGATGGACCGGTTACAGTGCCACTGACGTGTTTGCAATGCATGTTGGGAAGGCAACCGGTACCGATGACGCACGAGTCAGGAAACCTGCCCGGGAGATAACAGATGATCCTTCGGAGGGAAGGAATGGATGCAGTCACAACCCGCCATACAAGTCCCTGTTTCCGCGCCGGACAGTGCGACCTGCTGATCTGCTCTGTTGTTTCCTCCTGATACGGGTTTTCTATGCCATACTCATGTGTGGAGGTTGCACCTTTGTACGGAAATCCAGTGAGAAAAACCTTATTTATCATACTCCTGCTCTTCGGGACAGTACCGTCTTCTCTATGGGCAGGCGGTAACGGCGCAAAGCCCGAGGAACCGGGAACCCTGGATACTGGCGAGCACGACTATTTTCACAACAAGGCCCACATACGGTTCGCAGAAGGATTCAGCGTCGAGTACAGGGGTAGCTACAAAGTCGTCACCGTCCACACACCCTGGCCAAATGCAGGAATGGACCTCAGGTACCTGCTCGTACAGCGCGGCACACCGCGCCCCAGCGGGTACCAACATGCGCTATACATCGAGATCCCCGTAGAGCAGATCATAACGCTTTCCACATCCTACCTCCCCTACCTGGACATGCTGGAGCTGACCAACCGGATCATAGGTCATGACGACTTCAAGTACGTGTGCACACCGTCGGTGAGAAGATTGATCGAGGAGGGACGAATCACGGAGGTGGGCGAGGGATCGCGGGCCAACGTGGAGCTCATCATGGAAATGGAACCCGATCTCATCATGACCTTCCACACGGGGAACGAGCAGGACGCCTACCCAAAGCTGCTCGAGGCTGGACTTCCCGTGGTGATCAACGCGGAATGGAGCGAACAAAACCCCCTCGCCATGGCGGAGTGGATAAAATTCATTGCTCTGTTCTTCAACCGGGAGGGTGAAGCAGAGGATATCTTCAACAGTATCGCCGAACAGTACGATGCTTTGAAGGAGATGGCCTCAAGGGTGGAGCGCCGACCCACCGTGCTGCTCGGCGCCCCCTTTCAGGGCACATGGTGGATGGCGGGGGGCAGGAGCTTTTTCGCACGCCTGCTCGAAGACGCCGGAGCTGTGTATCTCTGGAATGACAACGAGGATACAGGTGCCATACCCCTCGGCTTCGAAGCCGTCTACGCACGCGCAGCGCAGGCCGATTTCTGGATCAATACGGGTTACTGGGAATATCGCTCAGAAGCAATCGAGGATGATCCCCGATTCTCGGAGTTCAGACCCTACCGCGAAGGCAGGATGTACAACAACAACAGAAGGGTAAACGGTTTCGGGGGGAACGATTTCTGGGAATCGGGTCGGGCCAATCCTCACAAGGTGCTGGCGGACCTGGTCGCCATATTTCATCCTCAGCTCCTGCCAGACCATGAATTCGTGTATTATAGGAAGCTGGAGTAAGGGCAATGCCATGCTGAATAGCTCAGAGGGAAACGTGCGGCGTTCACAAAAGGTAATGAACGGCAATGCTGCCATGACTACTCAGTGGCGCACACTGTCCTCACTGGGGTTCCCCGTGCTTATCATCCTTCTATTCGCTCTTTTTCTTCTGGATCTGTCCTTGGGCTCGGTACGCATACCCGCGAAGAGCATCATCGGCATGCTCTTTGGGCGAGAACCCGCGCAGGATACCTGGCTCAAGATCCTGCACCTGTTCCGGCTGCCCAAGGCGATCACCGCCATACTGGCCGGTGCAGCCCTGGCCGTGAGCGGTTTACAGATGCAGACGCTGTTCAGAAACCCCCTTGCCGGCCCCTTCGTGCTCGGCATCAATTCGGGTGCCAGCCTCGGGGTGGCTCTCGTCATACTCTGGTCCGGCACGGTGAGCCAGACCACCCTGTTTGCCGGGCTTGGATTTCTCGGAGACCTGGGTCTCATCATCGCAGCGGGCCTGGGCGCTTCGATGGTGCTGCTCTTCGTGCTCATGGTTTCACGCAGAGTCCAGAACGTGATGACCCTGCTCATCCTCGGTCTGCTCTTCGGTTACGCTACAAGCGCCGTGGTGAGCATTCTTTTGCACTTCAGTATCGCCGAACGCATACATCTCTTCATCTCCTGGACCTTCGGCAGCTTCGGCGGTGTGACCTGGAAACAGCTCAAGGTTCTCGTACCGATACTGCTTCTGGGCATGGTCATGGCATTCATATCGGTGAAATCCTTGAACGCCCTTCTGCTCGGCGAGGACTACTCACGTAGCATGGGGCTCCACGTGAAGAGAGCCCGTCTGTGGATCATCTGCACAACGGCACTGCTTGCTGGATCGGTCACAGCCTTCTGCGGACCCATAGCCTTCATCGGGGTCGCCATACCCCATCTCGGCAGGAGTCTTTTCAACACATCGGATCACCGAACACTCATTCCTGCGGTGGTTCTACTGGGGGGCATTATTGCGGTGGTCGCAGATATCGTTTCCGGGCTTCCCGGCACGCAGGTCGTGCTTCCCCTGAATGCGGTGACTTCCCTGATCGGAGCGCCGGTAATAGCCTGGATCATCCTGAGCAGGAGAAATCTGAGAAAGACTTTTGCATCATGAACGAAAACCTGTGCACGGTACATAATCTCGCCACGGGTTACCGCCTGCCACGACGCCCGACATATGTGGTGACCCAGGGTCTCGAGCTCTCACTCGCATCCGGTGAGCTCACCTGTCTTATCGGTCCAAATGGTTCAGGAAAGTCGACCCTCCTCAGAACCATAGCTGGCATGCAGCCCCCAATCGAGGGCAGGATACTGCTCAGAGGAAAGGAGCTGAAAACCTACACCCAGCGGGAACTTTCCAGGTTCCTCAGTGTGGTGCTCACCGATCGCGTGGATGTGGGATTCCTCTCTAGCTACGCGCTCGTTGCCCTGGGCAGGCATCCATACACAGGCTGGTCGGGCAGAATTACACCGGATGATGACGAGATCGTGAGGTGGGCGCTCAATGCAGTGGGTGCCGACGAACTCACGCACCGATATGTGACAGAGCTCAGTGACGGTGAACGTCAAAAGATCATGATCGCGCGTGCGCTTGCGCAGGAGCCCCAGCTCATGCTCCTCGACGAACCGACCGCATTTCTCGATGTTCCGCGCCGCGTCGAGATCATGCAGCTCCTTCGAAAGCTTGCCCTCGAAACGGGTAAATCCATTTTCATGACCACCCACGATCTGGAGCTCGCCATTCGCAGCGCCGATCGCATATGCCTCCTCTCCATGGACGGACGGCTTCAAACCGGTGTGCCCGAAGACCTGATTCTTCGGGGAGCGTTCGAGGAGACATTTCACAGCGAAGGCGTTCGCTTCGATAGGGAGAAGGGACACTTTACGATCACGGAGAAAAGGGGAACCAGGATCTTCCTGGAGGGACGCGGTATCGGGTTTCAGTGGACTCAAAGGGCCCTCGAACGCGAGGGTTATGTGGTCACCGAATCGAAACGGGCCGCCAGAGCAGTGGTAAGGGTTCTTGGAGGTGGGAAGGGGCTACACTGGAAATCTTCAATCGGCGAGCGGGAACTTACACACGGTACGCTCGAGGATGTGCTCGCACGCCTCAAAGGGGATTTGTAAATAAGGTTCTTCCGAATAATGCGCACCTGAATAAGTTACTGCGCTTTCACAAGGGCATTCAGGTTTCTCTCCACATATTAATTCATATAATGCAGGTACGTATCTTTCGAGTGATCCTGAAATAATTAGTTTCACGCGTCAACGCGGCATGCGCTCTAGTCGGTCAGACTGTATCTGATCGGAATCTCAACTGAAAACCCCTCCCCCAGTCCATGCTCATAGGGGGTCACCTTTCTGACCAGCGAAAGAGCTGCATTATCCAGTATGCTGCTCCCCGAGGACTGGATGAGTCTCAGTTCCACGAGATCTCCCCTTGCATCCAGGCTGAGAAACACCCGTACCACTCCCTCGATGTTCCTCCGCCGCGCCGCCTGGGGATATACCTTTTTTTCGATGATTCTCTGTCTCAGAACGGCAACCGCCTCATCGTACTCGGAGTCACCATCCTCAGCAGGGGTGCCCGTGTCCTGCTCAACAGCGGGAACCGTCTCGAAAATTTGTGCCTCCTCTTCACCGCCAGCTTCTTCAATCTCTGGTTCCTCATCGGACCCTTCAGGCTGTTCCTCCTTCACAGGCTCATCTTTCCGCTCAACAGGTTCCTCCACAACCTTTTTCCTCTTCTCCCGCCTTTCCCTGGTGTTGGGTTGCGCCTCCGGTAGGGTGGGGGGCTTTCTGTAGTACCTCAGGGTAACCTCGTATCTCTGCGAATGTTGCGGCATAGCTTTCTTCTCAAGGCCCAGGAACCGGAAGAGGAGGAAATGAAACCCCAGGGAAAAAACGACGGCAAGCACGATGACGGCAGACCCGAACCGCTTCATCATTTCTGCTCGACGAGGAAGGAGATCGTTTTCATACCCGACTTCTTCGAAATGTCCATGACCTCAACGACACGCTCGAACACCACTCCCCTGTCTGCCTGAATGACCACTTCCTGGGAAAGGCCGAGCGTGCTTGCAAGGCGCAGCTTCCGTGCCAATTTCTCCTCCGTGACCTCTTCATCGTTGAAGAGAATGCGGCCGTCAGCAAAGATAGTGATCGTCGTCTCAGGCTGCTCCTGAATTTCGGCGGTTTCCGTTTCCGGCAGAGTCACGGGAATTGACGGCCGGACCAGAAATGATGTCAGGAGGAAGAAGATGAGAAGTAAAAACATCATGTCGATGAGGGGGGTCAGGTTGGGGCCCACTTCACTGGTCAGAGATTCTTCATACTCCTTGAACTCGATCATTTCCTCCCCCTCGTCATGGACATGATGTCCTCACCGATGTGCTTCATGGAAAAGGCCGTTGCCTTGACCTTGTTCGAGTAGAGATGATAGAACACCAGCGCAGGTATTCCCACGAAGAGCCCGGCAACCGTGGTGATGAGAGCCTCCCAGATGCCTCCCGCAAGGAGCGAAGGATCAACGAAGTTCTTCACCGCGGACATCTCACGGAATGCCTCCACCATGCCGATTACCGTGCCAAGAAGACCGATCATGGGCGCGATCTTGCCGGTGAGCTCGAGAAGGTGCAGGTTCTTCGACAGCCGCTTGAGCTCCTGATCGCCCCGCAGGCTTATCTTGTTCTCCACCACATCCTGGGTATAGCTCCGGTACCGGAGCGCCGTTTCGATGATGGCAGCAACCGGACCGCGGCACTCCCTGGCAATGCACTGGGCGCGTTCCAGATCGCCCTCCTCAATGGTGTTGATGACAGTTTCGACGAACCTTCGGTTCACCCGCGCACGGATGAAGTGGTATCCCCGCTCGACGATTATGGCGATCATGAGCACGGAACCGAAGAGGAGCGGATACATGAGCGGCCCGCCCTTGTAGAAGAGATCAAGCATTTTCCTGTCACCTCGATCTATGAGTCCGATATAAGTACACGAACCCTGCACATGAGTCTATACCGTGAAGAAAACAGGGTAAACAGGGCCCGTCAACGCGGATTCTTTCATAATTGTCTTCACTTCTCGAGCTTTCTAAAAACCTCAGTGAATAGCAAGCTCCCTCATCGCGGTCTGTCCCGAAACCCATGTACCCGTTGCGATCATCTAACGGCGAGCCCTGTGATGCCGTCCTCCCCACTCACGCCTACGGTGAGAGGGCTGTGGTCAGCCTCGGATGACGTGGCCGTATCAAAGACGTACAAGGTACTTACCCTGGTCAAAAAGTCATGGGACGCGATATACAGCAAGAAATCGTTCACGAGGATGTCAGACCCCCCGAAGGATGCACCGGTACGAGTCTTCACTTCCGAAACTGCAAATGGAGGTGATCCGGCGGTAGAGAATACATATGTATTGGCATAACCGATGGCAAACATTTTTCTACTTTGCGCATGGTATGCAAGGTGTCCTGCACTGAGGCCCGGTACAACTTGGAGGAGTGTGTCATCCCTTGTGTCGATCCGATCTATGGACCCCGGAAGGGGGTTCCAGGATGAGTCATACCCGCCGTTGTTGGCTACATACACGAACGGTTCTCCCGATTCACCTCGAGCGAGCAGAAGCCCGGTGGTGCCCCCTGTGCTGGTTGAGATGGTCTTCAACAGGGTATCCGTCGCGGGATCGATCACGAGAACCCTTCCATTGCCGTTGTCTGCGACATATATCTTGTTATTTGAGGCCACTATATCCTGAAGGTACATACCTTCACCGATATTGATTTTTCCCGAATCAATGGGACCTGACAGACCGGCATCGGGGTCAGAAGGATCGAACCAGTACACACCAGTTGAGGCACCGTAATCAGCTTCGGTCACGTAGGCCTTCGTATCATTGTAGAACATGATGAACTGTGCGCTTATAGACGTGCCAATACTTTCCGCAACGGGCACCACCGCTTCGGGGTCAAAGGCATACACCCCGGGGGTGTTACTGTAATTGTTGCCAACGGCGATATAGCAGATACCGTTAAAAAAGTATATATGATCCCCTGCGCCCTCTCCGGTGGTGAGAAGTGGCGTGGTTGAGCTTGTCTGTGTATTGGGGTCGTAGGTGTAAACTCTTCCATTGTACGTATCGCTCATGTAGAGCGTGCCGAGTACACCCCCTCCGCCGAGATCACAGGCGTGAAAAAGTGCTACGCACAGGGAAATCAATCCAACCGCACAGAGAAAGAATCGCGATTTTTTCATGACGAAAACCACCTCCTCAGTCAGCATTACAAATTAATTTCTATTCCGGTCCCTATAAAAAGTCCCGGCATGGGGTACAGGCTTACGAGATCGTACTGTTCACTGAACACGTTCTCCCCGTTAATGTACAGGTATATCTTCTCTCCCATCTTCCTTCGCCACGAGCCGCCGATGACGAAGAAGGATCCGAGAAAGTCTGTATTTGCGACGTTTTCATATCTGAGACTCTCATAATGGGTGTACAGGCTGAGCAGATTCCTGTTTCGTTGATACTGGATACGGCTGTCGAGCTGGTGCATTGGTATAGAGGGGAGCCTCTTGTTGTCGGCAATGGTAAACTCACCAGAGAGGGTGAAGGTGTACATGAAGGTATAGTCTAGTGCGAATTTGAAGTGCTGAAGGAAATCGACCTCCGCATGCGCTTCTATACCGGGGTAGATTGCCTCTCCATAGTTGGAGGGCCTCCAGATGTCATCCGGACCGGGTTGCCAGAGAATGACATCGTAGACATACCGGAAAAAGGCAAACACGTCATAGCGGAGGTTCTTTCTAAGTGTGGATACTCCAACATCCGCGCTGTACCCAGTTTCCGGTTGCAGGTCTGGATTTCCCTCTGCAAAGGGATCAGCCGGCCAGTAGAGGTCGTTGAAAGCCGGCGCGCGGAAGGATTTTGATATGCTGCCCTTTAGTGCGGTGTTGCTTGAGACTCTGTAATTGGCACCAAGTTTCCAGTTCAGATTGCCGTAGAAATCCGTGTAGTAATCGTAGCGGAGTGCCGGCTGC
>SMTZ1_10001770_pt1 | contig 21778 bp, 19 predicted proteins | sample DeeMarSWOR136_30_FD_25667 | JGI IMG/M metagenome (IMG submission 25667) | reverse complement strand
CGTCGGAAAAGCCGACGGGGCCCCCCTCCGCTACGGGGGCTTGAGGCCGGCCCCAGCGACGGCCGTAGATTGTCACATCATTATAATACGGACGCAATAAGTGACACAGGCACTCCGTGACACTGTTCTTCTTCGTCATTCCTGCCTGCGCAGGGATGACAAATAATGTGGTACTGAGTCACGGAGTCACTGATTTCATATCCTGAAGATCGGCATCATGATCAGCCCGATGAGGGCTGCCAGCAGAAGATAATAGGCCATCGGGATCAGTGTTTTTCGAATGAGCAGACCTTCTCTTCCTAAAAGCCCCACGACCGCCGAAGCCGCGACAACATTGTGAACGCAGATCATGTTCCCGGCGGCTCCTCCCACGGCCTGCAGAGCGACGATGACACCCGGTATTGCTCCTGTCTTGATCGCTGTAGCAAACTGAAAAAGCGAGAACATCATGTTGGAGAAGGTGTTGCTTCCGGCGATGAAGGCACCCATAGCGCCGATGACCGCGGCGAAGGCCGTCCATCCTTTCCCGATCAAAGCGGCCGCTCCTGCGGCCAGGGCAACAGGCATCTTGTCCAACCCATCCTCAACTCCGCTGTTTATAAAAACTTTCACCATCGGGACCGCAAACCCAAGGGCGAGGGCAGGCCCTAGAAGACTTTGGAAGGAGCGAGAGATGGCTTTTTTTAGCTGTCTTTTCGAGATCCCCTGGATATATACCGTCAGGACGCCCACGACGAGAAACAAAAAACCGGGGAGAAACAAGGGCTGGAAACTCGTGCTGATGGAGGTCTGGAAAATTCGGTCCCACCGAAGAGTGACCGAAGCCAGGAGGTTTTTTAAAGGAGGCCAAAGCCGGCTGAAGAGGAGGAGAAGGGCCACCAAGACATAGGGGAGCCATGCCCTCACGACTGATAGAGGAGGATTCTCCCCCTTTTTCTGGGGAGCGATCGCATGCCCTTTCCATTCCGCTGGCCAGAGACTTTCGGCCGGAAAGTCCCACGGGCGCTTGGGGATCAGGAATCCGGATCTGGCCAAGGGGATGACGATTGAAAGCCCGAGAAGGGATCCGGCAAGAGACGGAAACTCAGGTCCCAGGAAGACTCCGGTTAATGTGTATGGCACAGTGAAACAGAGTCCGGCGAAGAAGGCAAACGGGAAGATGGAAAGACCGTCTTTCCAGCTTCTCCTCTGACCAAAAAACCGGGTCATCATCAAGACCAGGATGAAGGGAATAAGCGTTCCGGTTAAACCGTGGATGAGCGCCACTTTGCTTCCGATTGCCTGGAGATAGGCCGGGAATTCAAGGTGGTGAGCGCTCAGGTATTGAGTGACTTCTGTCTGTCCCCTTAAACCGGCATTGATGCCGATCAGGATAGGAGTTCCCACGGCTCCGAAAGACACAGGAGTGCTCTGGATAATCAAGGCCACCATGACGGCCGCCATAGCTGGGAAGCCGATGGCCACCAAGAGAGGAGCGGCCACGGCTGCTGGAGTGCCAAACCCGGCCGCGCCTTCGATGAAAGAACCGAACAGGAAAGCGATGATTATGGCTTGGACACGGCGGTCGGTCGAGACTCGGAACATGCTCTGCTTGATGGCCAGGATACCGCCGCTTTCTTGGATTAAGTGCAGCAGGAGGATGGCTCCCAGGATGATATAAAGAATCGAAGCGGCTGTGACAAGTCCATCAACGGAGGCAGCCGCCACTTGAAGAAAGGGGACTTTCCAGACAACCAGGGCCAGAAGACAAGTGAGGAGGTAAGCCGACGGCATCGCTCTGGTGGCGGGCTGTTTGAGAAGGACGATGAGGCTGAAGACAGTGATTATCGGGAGGAGAGCCAGACAGGCGGTGAATCCAAGACTCATCGATATCCCGCTGAATCCTGAGTGCTTTTTCTCCCGAAAAGCCGGAATTTTGTCATGAGATATCCCACCAGAGGCACATATCCAGGCAAAGTCCCCAACAGATATCGGGCTTCATAGTGGAAGAACATATGGAGAAGCAGGAAATAGCAGGGAATATGGAAGAAGAAAAGGGCCAGATTCCCTTTCCTTTCTCGAATCAGGATGATCACGGCCGCGGAGGACAGAGGAAAAAGAAGAGAGATGGACAGCGTTCCCAGAATCATGCCCAGAATCCTCAGGGGATGGCTGCGGGCATAATCCGTGAAGCTGGCCTGGGGCTGGGTGGAGTGATATTGACTCCAGCTTTTAGCGGAGGTACAGTCGCCGGCGTTGGCGTAGACAAGGAACATCCCGAACAGAAGCTTCTTCCCCGTGTTCAGGACATACTTTAAGGGGTTGTTCCTGACATAATCCAAGAACTCCTGTTTACAGATCTCCTCGAGAGTCAACCCAGTCGAGTCGATTTTTTCCTTAAAATAATCCTCGAATCGTTCTTCTTGTGTCGAATAGAAGACCTCTACCTTCGTCCCCAGCCAGAATCGGTACCAGAATAGAGGTTCAGGAATCTGGGGATTATCTTGATAAGAGCGGACATGGTTGAAGTGGGGAAAGACCACCAGACCCACCATAACCACGGCCATCAGCAGAAAAGACAGTCCGACCTTCCAGCTTATCCGCTTGATCACTATCAAGATTCCAGTCAGGAAGAGGGGATAGAGAACCAGCGAGGGCATGAAATAAAAACCCAAACCAGTCACAAGACAGATGACGGTAAACCAGACAATTGGTTTCCCTTTCTGGAAGAAAATCTGACCTGCCAGAAGAGTGTTGATCAGCATGAAATAGAGGTTGAAGATGTCTTTATAGGGTACGACACTGGCCCGAGCCTCGAAAAAGAGAATCGAGAAGACAAAGACACAGAGCAGAGCGGCTTTCTGTCCGAAGGCCGTTTTTGTCAGAAAATACAGCCCCAACGAAGCCAGGAGATCAAAGAGAACTTGGGCTCCCTGGGCGAATATCCAGAGCTTGATGCCCGATATCAGCCAGAGAAAGGACAGGAAAAAAGCGTAGCCAGTGACATCCTTGATGTAGGGGACCAAGGCCGTGGAAGTGATGATGTAGTCCTCAGGATCAATGAGCTGTGAGGGTTCCTCGGATTCAACGACTGGGGGAGGGGACTGATATGTTTTGAGGCCGTTTCCCTCTAGAATATTCGTGGCGACAAAGGCCTGCTCGAAAAGGGTGGAGGGGCCCAGGAATACTTGATGATGGAAAGCCATGAGATAGAGCAGCCTGACGATCAGGACGAAAAAAAGCAGGGCGATAAGCGCTGTTTTTGGTTTTCCTCTCTCCTCAACCATGATTTCGCTCGCTATCCGACAGAGATAAATGAAGATATCTAATCCGGAGCAAATCCAGGAACATCCTGGCTGAACTGGAGAAGAGATGAACTTTGCTCTCGGGCGAATTTCTCCAGATGACAGGAATCTGTTTGAGGCGGTAAGCCAATCGGCGGCTGAGGAAGAGGACTTCCACATCGAAGCTGAATCCTTTTAACCTGATTCGGGGAAAGATATCCAAAGCCGCGCCTCTTTGGAAAAGCTTAAATCCGCATTGGGTGTCTTTAATCCCTCTGATGATCAGGAGGCGAACGAAAATGTTGAACATCTTTCCCATACTTTCGCGGACGATTGATTGGTGAACTTGGATGTCAGAATCGGGCAGAGCGCGAGAACCGATAACAATTTCGTATTCTTTTACCCACGGCAAGAACTTGTCCAATTCGCGAATGGGGGTGGAAAGATCTGCGTCAGAAAAAAGGATCAAGTTCCCTCTGGTTTGGAGAACTCCTTGTTTGACGGAATATCCTTTTCCGATATTTTCGTCTCGACTCAAGACTCGAAAATTCGGCCTGTCCTTCAGAGTTTCTAAACACCGCTGGTGTGTTTGGTCGGTGCTGCCGTCATTGACAACGATGATTTCGCTCAGGTATTCCTGCTGGTCCAGGTATTGACTGATTTCGATAAGGGTTCGAGCGATTCGATTCTCTTCGTTGTAGGCGGGGATGATGAGCGAAAGGAATATATCATCTCGATTTTTTTGGGTCATCGAAAAAACGCTTTCCCCATTGTCAACAGAAAAGGGATGTCCCCTTTTTTATTGAGTCACTGACGGAGAACGCGGCCCTCCTTGACCACAACTTTTCCGTCCTTGATGACGTGTTTAATGGGATTTATCCCTAAATGGTAAACGAGAGAAGGATAGTTAGGAGCTTCGCACAAGATCAAGTCCATCCGCTTCCCGACCTCAAGACTGCCGATCCTCTGAGACCTGTCTAAAGCATAGGAGGCATTGGCGGTAGCGGCGTTAATGGCTTCTTCGATACTCATTTTCATGGTGTACACAGCCAACTGGATGATAAAAAGCATGGATTCTGTCATCGAGCTTCCGGGGTTGAAATCCGAAGCCAAAGCCACGATAGCCCCGGCGTCGATGAGTTTTCGAGCTGGAGCCCTCATCTCCTGCATCAGGAAGAAAGGGACAGCCGGCAGGAGTGTCGCTGCCGTCGAACTCTGGGAAAGGACTTGGATTCCCTCCTCGGTGATGTTGATCAAATGATCCGCCGATGAGGCGTGCTTTTCCGCTGCCAGCTGGGCTCCTCCCAGCGGCGTGAATTCATCGGCATGAATCCTGATTTTAAACCCGGCGTCTTGGGCGGCCTGGATCAATCGGCTCGATTCCTCCAAAGAATAAACACCTTCTTCACAGAAGACATCGAAAAATTCAGCGAGATTCCTCTGTTTGATCTCGGGGAGGATCTCTTGGATGATGAGCGCAAGATAATCCTCCTTACACGCCTTGTACTCTTCGGGAATTTCATGGGCCCCCATGAAGGTGGGCACGATATCTACAGGGTGGAGATTATTCGCTTCCTTCAGAGTTTCGAGCTGTTTGATTTCATCCTCGAGGTTCAGTCCATAGCCGCTCTTGGCCTCGGTCGTCGTTGTTCCATGGAGGAGCATGCTGTCCAAGCGAGACAGGACGAGGGAGAGGAGCTCTTCTCTGGACGCTTGCCGAGTGGCCTTAACAGAGGTTTGGATGCCCATTCCTCTTTCAGCCAACTGCTGGTAGGTGTAGCCTTTGAGCCTTAAAACGAACTCTTCTTCCCGGGTCCCCGCAAAGGGGAGATGGGTATGGGAGTCCACAAACCCAGGGAGGGCGATGAGATTTTTGCCGTCGATAAACTCGGCCTCCGGCTCCAACCGGAAATCCTGCTGAAAATCCTCTTCCTGACCGACAAAAACGATCTGACCTTGGGAGGAAGCGATGCATCCTCCCTGGGTACAACCGACATCGCCGAGTTCTTCCTTCCTCTTCGGTATCGGGCCTCCACAGGTGAGAATCTGGCGGCACTGGGTGACGAATAGATCAGCCGATTTCATGCGTGCTTTTTTTCAAAGACGACTGCCTGTTCTTCCGGATAAAAGAGGGCGTCTCGTAAGGATCCCAGCGCTTCTCCCAGGCAGGTTTGTTCCAGAGCGCCTCTCCTCCCTTCGGCTCGAAGATGTAGGGAGGTGTTTCTTTGTAGATTTCAAACGGAGGGGGAGTCTCCATTCGAGGGGGGGTGAAATCATCAGCAGACATCATCTCCTGCTGCCGGGAATGTTCAAATCCTGTGGCGATCACCGTCACCTTGACCATTTCCTTCAGATCTTCGTCGATGACAGTACCGAAGATGATGTTGGCTTCGGGATGGGCCAGGCTATGGATAAGCTGGGAGGCTTTGGAGACTTCATGGAGGGTGACGTCTTTGCCGCCCGTGATGTTGATGAGCACTCCTTGAGCACCCTCGATCGATGTGTCTACAAGCAGCGGGCTGGAAATCGCTTTTTGCGCCGCATCGACAGCCCTGTTCTCACCGGAGGCGATTCCTGTGCCCATGAAGGCCATACCCATGCCTTTCATGATGGATTTAACATCAGCAAAATCGAGGTTAATCAGACCTGGTCTGGTGATGAGATCTGAAATTCCCTGCACAGCTTGACGGAGAATATCATCGGCCATCTTGAATGCATCTTGGATGGAGGTGTCCAGGTTGACGGTTTGCAGGAGCCTTTCGTTCGGGATAGAGATCACTGTGTCCACCGCTGATTTGAGCTCCGCTAGCCCTTCAGCAGCCTGTTTGGCCCTGATCTTTCCCTCGAACTCGAAAGGAAGGGTTACGATGGCTATGGCCAGGATGTCCATCTCAGAGGCGAGGTTGGCGATGATGGGGCTGGCTCCGGTTCCTGTCCCGCCGCCCAGGCCCGCGGTCAGGAACACCATATCTGCACCTTGGATGAGTTCGATCAGTTTTTCCGTATCCTCCATGGCGGCTTGCTTACCGATATCGGGTCTGCCTCCCGAGCCGAGTCCTTTGGTCAGCTCAGATCCGATCTGGATTTTGAGACCCGACTTGTTGCTGCTCAAGGCTTGAAGATCTGTGTTCACCGCGATAAACTCGACACCCGAGATTTGTGTCTCGATCATCCTGTTGATCGCGTTTCCACCGCCTCCGCCGATGCCGACGACCTTGAGATGAGCACCGAATTGCTCTTCTACAAGGTGGAATTTTAATTTGTCTTTCATTGGTTGACTCATATTCTCCTCCTATGCTTCTTTGAGCCAGTCTTTAAATTTAGCCCAAAATCCTTTTTTTCTATCCTTTGACATACCTTTCTCCTTCCATTGCTTATATCCGTGAAGGATCAGACCGACCGCAGTGGCATAGTCTGGCGTGCTCACTCTGTCGACCAGCCCGCCCATGCCGCTGGGGTCGCCTCGTCTCACTGGCAGATCAAAAATTTCCTCGGCGATTTCTTCCAATCCGTCCAGCAGGGCTGTTCCACCCGTAAGGACGATTCCTGAGTTCAGCGATTTTTCATAACCCATTCTTTTAATGTCGTTGTCGACCAGCCGGAAGATTTCTTCGGCTCTGGGATGAATGATATCGGCCAATATCTGTCTAGAGAGGATCCGTGGTTTTTTTCCCCGACCGACAGAGGGAACCTCTATGGTCTCTTGCTCGTCCTCGAGGGGAGCAGCAGCACAGCCAAATTTTTTCTTGATCTTTTCGGCCTCAGGGATGGGAGTCCGCAGTCCAACAGCGATGTCGTTGGTGAAGTTGTCCCCTCCGATGGGAATGATGGATGTGTACCACAGGCTGCCCCGTTCGAAGATGGCGATTTCTGTCGTCCCTCCTCCGATATCGATTAAACCCACTCCGAGTTCCATCTCATCATGAGTCAGGATGGAGCTGCTGGCAGCGATCTGATTCAGTATCAGCTGCTCGATCTCAATTCCTGCCCTGACCACACAGGTTCTGAGGTTTTGAACAGAGGTGATGGCTCCAGTGACGATGTGGACATTGACTTCGAGTTTGATTCCACTCATCCCGAGAGGGTCCTTGATGCCGTCCTGCTCGTCGACGACGAATTCCTGGGGGATGATATGGATAATTTCTCTATCCGGGGGAATGGAAACGGCCTTCGATTGATCGATGACGCGTTTGATGTCGTCGTGAGTGATTTCCTTATTCTTTCCCGACACGGCGATAACGCCTCTGGAGTTGAAGCTTTTGATATGAGCGCCGGAAATGCCGATAAAGGCGGAGTCGATTTCCACCCCAGCCATGAGTTCGGCTTCTTCTTGGGCTTTTTTGATAGCCTCGACCGTCCCTTCCAGGTTGACCACCACACCTTTTCTCAAGCCTTTAGAGTCAGCTGTGCCGATGCCGATGATCTCTATTTTCCTATCCTCTGTGATTTCACCGATGATGGCAGCGATTTTCTTTGTCCCGATATCAAAGCCGACGATATAACTATTCTTTGGCATTTCCTTGCCTCCTTCTCAGAGTCGGGGATGAAGATCCTTCCGGACTCTGCTGGGGTTTGAAATAGAGTCGATCTTGGAAACGCAGGTCGACATACTCGAGCGGTTCAAAAATGTCCAGTTGAGGACGCCAGTCTTGAAGAGAGTTCAACTTTTCAAGAAAACGGTCTGCCCCAAGCTTATAATCTGTTGTCGATCCTCTGAGACGGACAACGACGTTCTCGTAACCAGAGAGGTCTAAAACCTCTATCTTTTCTTTTTCTGAAGGGGGGAGACTGTCCAGGCATTCCCAAGCCAGCCTGAGTTTTTCTTGATAATGCTGGGCAAAGAGACCGGAATCGACGAGAAGAGGAAACTCGGCTCTCTCGGGTTGGTCGATTTCCTCGAGAAAAATGCCCTCCCTGTCGATGAGATAAAAATTCTCTTTTTTCACCACCGCCTCAGGTATCCTTGGTTGAACCTCGATCTTCAGGGTGGAAGGAAACATTCTCCTGACACTGACATCCGCGACCCATCTGTGTTCCTCGAGGACTCTCTGCACCCGATCGATGTTGAGGAGAAGCATATTCCCGAGCTTTTTTCCTTCGAAGAATTCATGCATGTCTACCGTGACCGATGCCTTAGGGCAGACAATCTTGATGTTTTTGATATCCAGGTAATCCCAGGAGATAAGGAAGAGGCAGACCTGTTGAACCAGGAGGAATATCCCTGAGAGAAGAAGAAAAGAGAAGAGGACGTGGGTGAATTTGACCTTCAACTTGCTCTGGATCTTCTTGGGATGGATTGTTCCTCTCTGTCGCCTGAATTGGAAAGACTGGGAGAGGAACGAGTCTCTCTTGAGCTTGAGGGCTTGATCCAGGTCAACGGCCACGGGTCTTTCCTCCGAGAGCTCTTATTATGTCCGGAATGATCCGGTAGATGCTGCCCGCTCCCATGACGATGATTAAATCTTTGGGTTGGACGATTTTTCTGATCACAGCCGGAATCTTCTCCAGGCTGGGTTCGAAAACCAGATGATTGTGTCCGAAGTTTTGGATCCCTTCGTAGAGTGCTTTTCCCGAGACACCGGGGATGGCTTTCTCCCCGGCCGGGTAGATATCTGTCAGGATCAGAACATCGGCCTGGTTGAAAGCTCGGATGAAGCTTTTCATCAGAAGGTGGAGACGAGTGTATCGATGGGGCTGGAAAATGCTTACGATTCTTCGAGGCCAGCCGTTTTTGGCCGCCTCGAGAGTCGCTTTGATCTCTGTGGGATGATGCGCATAATCCTCGACGATCATGATCTCGTTAATTTCTGCTTTGAGTTCGAAGCGCCGTCCGATACCGTCATACTGTTCCAGGCCCTCGAAGATCAAAGAGGGCGATATTTCTAAATCGAGGGCGACACAGATGGCGGCCATGGCGTTGTAGATGCTGTGTTTACCTGGCACGTTGAGTTTGAGTTCGGCCAATTTCTTGTCCTTCCAGTACACCGTCGACGTACTCGAGAAGGCGTCGAATTTCGGGTTCCGGGCGAAGATATCGGTCTGAGTGGAAAAACCGTAGGTGATGATTCTCCGTTCGAGGGAAGGGATGAGGCTCTGCAGGTTGGAGTCATCGAGACAGAGGACGATCGGACAGTAAAAGGGGACCTTATTAGCAAAATGGATGAATGTGTCCTTGATTTCCTCGAGACTTTTGTAATGGTCTAAGTGTTCATCATCCAGGTTGGTTAAGACTGAGATGAATGGAGAAAGATACAGGAAAGAGCGGTCGCTCTCGTCTGCCTCGGCCACGATCCAGTCCCCCGCTCCTAGCTTTCCGTGTCCTCCGACTGTTTTCAGACGTCCTCCGACAACGACCGTCGGGTCAAACCCGGCCTGCTCGAGGACTCGGGCAATCATAGAGGTGGTGGATGTTTTCCCGTGAGACCCGGCTATGGCGATGCCGTATTTCATCCGCATCAATTCGGCCAGCATCTCGGCTCGCGGAATCACAGGAATTTTCCGGCGCCTGGCCTCTTGGACCTCGATGTTCTCTTCGCTAATCGCCGTGGAGACGACGACCACATCCGATCCGATCACTCTCTTAGCGGCATGACCGATGGATATCTTGGCTCCGAGACGTTTCAGGCGCTTGGTGGCTTCATTGGGGGAGATATCAGTACCGGAGACATTATAACCGAGGTTAAGAAGGACTTCCGCGATACCGCTCATGCCTGTGCCTCCGATGCCGATCATATGGATGTTGTTGAGCTTTTTGTATGTCTGTTGAGCCATACCTAATCCTTTTGAGTGGGTTCCATCAGTTCGAGACAGAGGGAAGCGATTTTTTCGGCCACGTCCTCCTTTTTTAACGCTTCCAAGTTTTTTTCCATGGCTCGGATTTTTCCCCGATCTTCGGCAAAATCCAGGATTTTCGAGGCAAAATATTCTGGGTTGAATTCCTCCTCCAGGATGACCTCCGCAGCCTGGATTCTTTCCAGCTCTTGGGCATTGAGGACTTGGTGATTATCCGTGGCTTTGGAGAAAGGAACCAGCAAGGAGGCTTTTTGAGCGGCAATCAATTCGGCGATCGTGGTTGCTCCGGCCCGACTGATCACGATGTCGGATTCCTGGAAATATCGAGGCATGTCGAAGAAAAACGGCTCGACAACCACATCCTTGAACCCGCTTACCTCGTAATTCTCCTTGACCCATTTGAGATCCTGCTTTCCAGTTTGATGGAAGATTCTTAACTGATCTTTCCTGACTTTTAAGTAAGGGAGAGAAGAGACAAGGCTTTGATTCAAGAAATGGGAGCCCTGGCTGCCTCCGAAGACAAGGATGGATAGCCTCGAGTTGCGTTCTTTTGGCATCTGGCTGTAGAACTCCTCTCTGACCGGATTTCCGATGAGGGTGCCTTTGCCCTTAAAGTAGGGAAGCGATCCGGCGAAGGCGACAACGGCTTTCCTGACCCAGGGAATGAGGAGTCTGTTCGTGAAACCCGGCCTTAGGTTTTGCTCCATGATCAGCGTTGGTTTCTTCAGCCAAGAAGCGAGGAGAACAATCGGGCCGGAGCTGTACCCTCCCACGCCGATAACCAGCTCTGGCTTTAAGCGGAGAAGGATGAATAGGGATTTAAAAAGGGAGAAAGGAAGGAGAAGAAGAGATTTGATGATTTTGAGTCCTTGGCCTTTCAATCCTTCTATACTCAGGGAGATGAACTCCGCTTGGTGGTGATTCATGATTGTCTTTTCCAAAGCGCGTCTTCCCCCCACATAAATCAGCCGCAGGTCGGGGTCTTTTTCCTTGAGCTTCTGTCCCACAGCCAGGGCTGGGAAGAGGTGACCTGCTGTGCCGCCACCGCTGATGATGATTCGTCTTTCACTCATTTTTTTCTTCTGATGTCCCCTTTTCTCTGGGAAATGTGGAGCAGGATGCCGAGGCTCGAAAGAGTGCAAATCATGGAAGACCTTCCGAAGCTGATCAAAGGGAGGGGGACGCCGGTGGGTGGACTCAGTCCCAAGACAACACTGATGTTGAGCATCGCTTGGAAGAAGATGGCTAGGGTTAAACCGGCTGCGGTGAGTTGACTGAACAGGGTTGGCGCGTTGAAGGAGATGATCAGTCCTCTCCAGAACAGAATCAAAAACAGGAAAAGGATGGCCAAGGCTCCGAACAGGCCAAACTCCTCTCCCACGATGGCGTAGATATAATCTGTATGAGCACAGGGGAGAAAGTAAAGCTTCTGGGTGCTCTCTCCGAGGCTGACTCCTAATAGACCGCCGGAGCCGACAGCCAGTTTAGATTGTATGATCTGGAAACCTGAGCCCTGGGGATCCTTGGCAGGGGAGAGGAAAGCCAGGATCCTCGCCATCCGGTAATCGGCCTGGAATAGATAGAAGGTAAACAGGGCCGAGGATATGGCTCCCAAGATGAGAAAGTGTTTTAACTTCACCCGGCTGATGAAAAGGATTATTGAACAGATGATCAAGATCAGAAAAGCGGTTCCGTAATCCGGTTCTTTGATGATTAGGAGCAGGAACACAAAAAGGACGCTCAGAGGAAAGATGAGGGTTCGAAAATTAGTCAGTTTATCCTGCTTACGGTCGAGGTAGAAGCTGAAGAAGAAAATCAGGCTGAGTTTGGCCAACTCTGATGGTTGAAACCTCAGGCCGGACAATTGAATCCAGCGGTTGGTGTTCCCGATGGCGGGCATGAAGAGACAAAAAGCAAGCAGTAAGAAGGTGATGAGGAGAAGCCCGTAGATAAACAGCGGATTTTGGTAGAACGATTTTCTGATGCTGACGATAATAAGGATCATAAAAAGGCCACAAGCAACTCCTATGAGTTGATGAATGAAAAAGTAGAAAGACTGATGATATTTTTCGCTGGCTAGGATTCCTGAAGAGCTGAAGACCATGAGCAAACCAACAGCGATGAGAATCAGGGTAGTGAAGAAGAAGATTTTATCGAATCCGTAGGGCTTAAAGATCTCCATCCTAGCTCCTCTTTTCCCTCTTCTTTTTCAGCTGGAGGACCGCATCTTTAAAGAGTTTTCCCCTTTCTTCAAAATTCTGAAACATATCAAAGCTCGTGCAGGCTGGAGCGAGAAGAACGACATCCCCGGGCTTAGCCTCAGAAAAACCCATGACCACGGCCTCTTCCATAGAAGAAGCTTCATTTATCGCTGTCGTGCCTTCCAGCGCCAGAGCCAATTTCTCCTTAGCCTCACCGATGAGGATGAGCTTTTTGACCTTTTCTTTGACTGGTTCTTTGAGCTTTGTAAAATCCCCCCCCTTATCCCTCCCCCCAGCGATCAAGACGATGGGCTGGGGAAAACTTTGGACGGATTTCAAGCTGGCCTCCACATTGGTGGCTTTCGAGTCGTTGTAGAAGTTCACTCCATCGATGGTGGTCACTTCTTCCAGGCGGTGTTCGAGTCCACGAAAACTTCGGATCGACTCGCGAATGCGTTCTGGAGAGAGGCGGAAGAGATGTCCGATAAGAGTGGCGGCCATAACATTTTCTTGGTTATGAATCCCCAACAGGGGAATCTCTGTTGTCTTCATGATTTTTTGCGCGTCTCCATTGGAAATCACAATCCAGTCGTCTTCGAGAAAACAGCCGGGATGGACTCTCTCTTTCCGGCTGAACCCGTAGACTTGCGGTTTTGCCTGGGTGTGCAGTTCCCAAGCAAGGGGGTCGTCTCGATTTAGGATGGCCTTCGCGTCTTCCTTTTGGAAGGAGATGATTTTCCTCTTGGCTTCATAGTAGTGGGAGAAGGAGGGATGCCAATCCAGGTGGTCAGCAGAGATGTTGAGGAGGACGGAAATACTGACTTTAAACTGTTTGATGTATTGCAGCTGAAAGCTGGAGATTTCTGTCACGTAGACATCAGACGATTTGCTGTCGTTGGCATAGCTGATGAGGGGCGTTCCGATATTCCCTGCCAGAAAGGATGGCATCCCGCCTTCCAGGAGGATTTTATGAGTAAGGGAGGCTGTGGTCGATTTTCCGTTTGACCCAGTTATTCCCACGATTTTGCCCTTCAAAAAGATAAAAGCCAGCTCAATTTCCGAGAGAACCTTCACCCCTCGGGCTTGAGCCTGTTCGATCTCGGGAAGGAGAGGGACTCCAGGACTGGGAACAATGAGATCCGCCTCTAGGAAGGAGCGATGATTGTGCTTTCCTGCTTCCAGGGCCACGCCCTTCTCCTCCCAGTAGAGCATTTTTTGGCCCAGTTGTCCCCTTGTTTTTTTTTCGCTCACTTTGACCTGAGCTCCGCGGGGAAGGAGGAATTGACAGACGGCCTCACCAGTGGTTCCGAGACCGACAACCAGGACTTTTTTCCCTTTCAAATTCATTTCACCTTGTTACCTCAGCTTCAAAGTAGTGAGACTGAATAAGGCGAAGATAATAGCCGCAATCCAGAAGCGGACCACGATCTTTTCCTCAGACCAGCCCAGGAGTTCAAAATGATGGTGAAGAGGAGCCATCCTGAATACCCGTTTCCCTCCCGTCATTTTGAAATACGTCACCTGAACCAGCACGGACAAGGCCTCCAGGATGAACACTCCGGCCACCATGAACAGGAGGAATTCCTGTTTGATCAGGATGGCCACTGTGCCGATCGTCGCTCCCAAAGCGAGAGCTCCGACATCGCCCATAAAAATTTGGGCCGGGTGACAGTTGAACCACAGGAAGCCCAAACAGGCGCCTGACATGGCGCCGACAAAAATTGTCAGCTCGGCCGCTTGAGGGACGCGGGCGATATTCAGATATGCGGACCATTCCGCATGGCCGGCTATGTAGCAGAGCGCGGTAAAGGCGCTAGCACTGATAAAGGTCAGGCCGATAGCCAGCCCGTCCAGCCCGTCGGCGATGTTCACAGCGTTGGAAGAACCCACCAGGATGAATGTAATCCACGGCAGGTACAGCCAGCCTAAGTAAGGAGTCCATTTTTTGAAGAAGGGCAGTGTCAGCGAGAGGTTAAACTCGCCTTCTAGTCCCAGCAGAACTAAGACAAGAGCGGCGAGTCCGGAGAGGGCAATCTGCCACAACAGCTTTCGGCGAATGATGAGACCTGAGTTTTTCTTCCGGATAATCTTGAGGTAATCGTCCCAGAAACCGAGGAGACCGAAACTGAACATCGTGCCCATAGCCAACCAGAGATAGGTATTGGTCAGGTTTCCCCAGAGGAGCGTCGGGATCAGGGTGGAGCTGATGATGAGAAAACCTCCCATCGATGGCGTCCCTCGTTTTCCCGAATGCGTTCGGGGGACATCGGCTCTAATTTCTTCCCCGATCTGGTATTTTTTCAGGAGCTTGATCATCAGCGAGCCGAAGGCAAGGCTGATCAGAAGAGCTGTGATTCCGGCTAGAGCGGTCCTGACGGTGATGTAGCGGAACACGTTGAAGAAAATAAAGTATTCTTTCAGCGGCTCCAGGAGATAATACAGCATGCTATGAACCTCTTCGTTTCAGTCTGTCGACAATCTTTTCTGTCTGTATTCCTCGAGACCCCTTGACCAGGATAAGGTCCCCTTCTTGGACCAGCCTCCAGATGGCTGCGGCCGTCTCGTCAGAATCCTGGAAGGAATGAATCTGGTTTTTAGCCATGCCCGCCTTCCTGGCGCCCTCTGCCATGTGGACACTCAGAGGACCGACTGTGACCAGGACGTCCCACCCGTATCCCACCACCTGTTTTCCAGCCTGGAGGTGGTACTGTTGTTCTTTTTTCCCGAGCTCCAGCATATCGCCCAGGACGGCCACCCGACGCCTGGCTGGAAGGCCAGAGAGGCTCTTTAAGGCCGCCCTCAGGGCATCGGGATTGGAATTATAGGAATCATCAATAAGTTTTATGTTGCCTTTGAGGGCGATGAGGAGTCCTCTTCTTGAGAGGGGCCTCAAGGTTTTTGCCTTTTCGAGCACATCATCGACAGGGATTGAGAGGGAATAGGCTGTCGTTGCGGCGGCCAAGAAGTTATACAGAAAACTGTCGTAGAAGAATGGAAAATCGACTCTTCTGGTTTCTTTTCCGTAGTTGAGGTTGAAAAATAGCCCCTCAAGTCCACGCTTGTGGATGCTTTCGGCTCGGATATCGCATCCCGGAGAGAGGCCGAAAAATAATCTCCTCCCCTTCCAAACCTGGGCAGCTTTTTTTATGCGTGGATCATCACCGTTGAGCACAGCTGTGCCTCCTGGTTTGAGACCCTCTAAAATTTCTCTCTTGGCCAAACCGATATGGTCGAGGCTGGCAAAAAACTGGAGATGGACGGGGCTGATGTTGGTGATCACAGCCACATCGGGTGGAGCTATGCGAGTTAAAGTCCGTATCTCCCCCGGAGCACTCATGGCCATCTCCAGGACTGCCACTTGATGGGAGTTGTTTATTTTGAGCAAGGAGAGAGGCAGACCGATCAGGTTGTTAAAGTTTCTCTCAGATTTGAGGACCCGGAAGGCGGAAGAAACAAGGGCTGAGCAGAATTCTTTGGTGGTCGTCTTCCCGATGCTTCCCGTGATGCCGATCACTTTTAAGGAGTGTTCGGCCAGGACTTTTTGAGCGAGGTTTTGGAGAGCTTTGAGGGTGTCCTCGACTTGGATAAGAGCGATTTTTTTTCCAGGGAGTTCAATTTGGCGAGAGATCACGGCTCCAGCAGCGCCCCTTTTGAAGGCATGGGCCACAAAGTCGTGGCCGTCCCGTTTCGCTTCCAGAGCAAAGAAGAGATCGCCAGGTTCCGTCAGTCGAGAATCAATTTTGAAGCTGTGGAAGAACAGCGACGGAGACCCTTGAAGGATGGTTCCTTTCATTTTCTGGGCAAGCTGTTCGAGACGAAGTTCAACCACTCCGGCTTTCCTCGATTTCATGAAGGATTTCTGAGATCACGTTGGTATCTTTAAAGGGGTAAATCCTATCGTCGATAATTTGATAATCTTCGTGTCCTTTGCCGGCCACGAGGATATAATCCCCTTTTTTTGCGAGGCAAAGGGCTCTTCGGATGGCTTCTCTCCGGTCAGGTTGGATCTCGTATTTTTTATGACCGATCGTTTCGAACCCTTGTTCGATGTCGGAGATAATAGAGAGAGGGTCCTCGGAGCGGGGGTTGTCCGAAGTTATGATTGTCCAGTCAGCCAGCGAAGCGGCGACTCGACCCATCCTGGCTCGTTTTGTTCTATCCCGATCCCCACCGGCTCCGAAGACCAGCAGGATTCGTCTTGGATTCTGGTCGTGGACTGTTTCCAGAAGGTTTCGGAGCGCCTCGTCGGTATGGGCATAATCGACATAGATATGGACTCCAAGAGAATTTTTCACTTCTTCAAACCGACCAGGAACACCTTCGATCGAGGCTATTCCTTCTTTAATGACCGAGGGAGGGATGGTGAGAGTCAAGGACACGGCCGTAGCGGCCAGGATGTTATAGATGTTATGCTTACCGAGGAGCTGGGAGGTGAGAGGGAGTGTCCCCGCGGGAAATTTCACCACGAGTTCCACTCCCTCTTCTCTCAGTTTATAAAAATCGCCTCGGATGATGGCTGGCGGATCGAGTCCATAGGTGATCACACCTAAAGGGACCTCAGGGATGAGTTTTTTTCCCCAAGGATCGTCGGAGTTTATGACGGCCATCCTTTTCTTGCTTGATTTCTGGTAGAAAAGCTTTTTTTTGGCTTCGAAATAGTTTTCCATCGAATGGTGGAAATCAAGATGTTCACCGCTCAAGTTTGTGAACACCACAACATCGAATTCTATGCCGCTCACTCTTTTGAGTTCTAACGCGTGGGAGGAGACTTCGATGAGGCAATGCGTTGCTTTTTGAGAGAGCATTTCCCTCATCATCCTCTGCAGGTCTGGGGCCTCTGGGGTTGTTCTTTCTGCAGAGATTTCCCCGTCCGGCAATCTGTAGGATATGGTCCCGATAACTCCAGGCAGAAAACGGGCTTTTTTCAGGATGGCTTCGAGCAGGTAGGTGAGTGTTGTTTTTCCTTTGGTGCCTGTGATTCCGATGACTTTCAATTCTCGGGAGGGATGAGAATAGAAATTGGCCGAGCAGAGAGCTAGCGCCTCTCTGGCGTCTGATGTTTGAATCCAGATTCCAGAAAAGTTCTGAGGTTTAGGCTCTTCGGAAAGGACGGCCAGAGCGCCGTTTTGGAGAGCCTCGGGGATAAAACGATGACCATCCGTTCTTTCTCCTTTCAGGGCAGCAAACAGGTCTCCCGGCTGGGTTGTTTTCGAGGAGTAGGAGAGGCCTCGAATTTCTGCGTCTTGACTGCCTTGAAGCTGGGTCAAGGTGATTCCTTCCAAGATGTTTTTGAGTCTCATCACTCCTGAATCCTCCGCAGTTGGGAAGCGATGATGGTTTCGGGAGAAGGCTCCTGGGGGGAAAGGCGGAGATACTGGAGGACTCGGCTGGCGATTCTTCGGAAAAGAGGGGCTGCCACCTGGCCTCCGTAGTAAGGCCCATGAGGGTCATCGATGACCACAACCATCGAAAAGACTGGGTTTTCCGTGCAGACAAAACCCATGAAAGAGGCGATATGGGCCGAGGAGGAGTAAGTGCCGCTGGCTGTATCAAACTTTTGGGCGGTGCCCGTCTTTCCGATAACCCTGTAGCCGGCTATTCGGGCTTCGGTTCCTGTGCCGCGTTCGACGACTTTTTCGAGGAAGAGACACAACTTCTGAGCAGTATCCTCAGAGATAACCCTCTTAGATTGAGGAGGCTCTTGTTCCGACGGAGAAATCAAGACTCTCTTGAGAATCCTGGGAGCGACAGCCATCCCCTTATTGGCGACAGTGTTTATGGCCTGGAGCATTTGAATCGCTGTGACGGAAATTTCATATCCTATCGAAAGAGAGGCAAGGGAAAGGCGCGACCAGCTCTTGATAGGTCTGAAAATTCCTGTTTCCTCTGCTGGGAGATCAATCCCTGTTCTCTGACCGAACCCGAAAGATTTTATCGTATTATAAAGAGTCCTTTCCCCGAGGCGTTGGCCAATCTGAATCGTCCCCACATTGGATGAATGGATGATCACCTCGGGAAAGGTAAGGATGCCGAGTTTTTTATGGTCTCTGAATTGTTTGCCCGCAACAGGAATCACTCCAGGGCTGCAGTCGAATTCTTCGCTAAAATCGATAGATTTAGACTCTATAGCCGAGGCAAAGGTGACGATTTTGAAGGTTGATCCAGGATCAAAGGTGTAGTGAACGGCTGGAATCCTGTCCAGCCTTTGGGGATCGGAAGTGAGGTGGTTCAGGTCAAACGAAGGTTCGTGGGCCATCCCTAAGATTTCTCCTGTCGAAGGCTCAGAGATGATCACCAATCCCCACCGGGCCCCTTTTTCCTCAACAGCTCTCCGAAGCTCCTTTTCAGCGATATACTGTATCGTCTCGTCGATGGTGAGGATCAAGTCGATTCCCGGCTCTGCTGCTTCCAGAATCTCGAAATGATATTCTCTTTGCTTGGCATCTCTCAGGATGAGACGTTTTCCGGGCTTCCCAGATAAAAGAGAGTTGTGTTTAAGCTCGATCCCGCTTTGTCCCTCTTCATCTATGTTGACTCTGCCCAGAATGAAAGAGGCCAGCCGGCCGTGGGGGTAAAACCGCTTGTTTTCTTCCAAGAAATTGACCCCTCCAAGTTGAAGAGCTTTCACCTTTTCGGTCAGTTCACCACTGATTTTCCTTTTTATCCAGATGAAGGACGAGTTGTGTTTAATCCTCTGGGTTATGGATCGCAAGTCTCTTGCAGACAATTTCAGGATGGGTCCAAGCTTTTGTACCTTCTTCGACTGCTCTGCAAAGGGTTCGTCTTTATCGGGAACGTAATAGACGGACAAGCTCGGTATGCTTCGGGCGAGGATGTTTCCTTGGCGGTCGTAAAGGGTCCCGCGCTTGGGGGAAATGGTGTTGATCAAGCGGTTCTGCTCGAGGACAGTCTTTTTCAACCGGGCATGATCGATGACCTGAAGCTGGACAAGACGCATGGCCACCACCAACAGCCAGAGGAGAGAAAACGAGGCCAAGATGATTGTTCTTTTTTTGACTTTCTTCTGATACATCTTGTTCATGAGATCTTGACCTATAGATGCGGTTTGTCCTCTTCGTAGATGATCTGCTCCCTCTTGGGGCTTTGGAGCTTTAGTTTTTCCTTGGCGGTTTTCTCCACCTTTTCCAGAGTAAGGAGGGAGGACTTTTCCGCTTCCAGCTTTTCGACCTCCTGTTTCAGGTTCTCAAGATCGACTTCCAGGTTTCCTATCTTGTACCCCAACCTGATGGATTCAATCTGGTTCCAGATGTAGAAGGTGAGGATGATGATGACGATGAGTATCCAGGCTGCTCCGATGAAAACGTCTCTCTTAGGGAATTTTTTTCTGACCATCTAAATCCTCTCAGCAGCCCTTAATTTGGCTGACCGGGCTCTGGAGTTGGCCGCAATTTCCTGTTCAGACGGGACAAGAGGCTTTTTGGTCAGGATTTTTAGGCAGGGATGATCCCCGCTGGCTGAGGACAAGGAGGCGAATGAGTGTTTAACAATTCTGTCTTCCAAGGAATGGAAGGAGATAGCGATGAAGCGGGCTTTAACTGGGGGAGATGAACTGTTCTCTCGATGAAAAGAGAGAGATCCTTCAATTCCTGGTTGACTTCGATCCGGAGAGCTTGAAAGACTTTGGCGGCGGGATGAATCTTCCCCTTTTGAGGCCTCCACCGGCAGATCTCTTCGATGATCTGGCGGAGCTCGATCGTTGTCTGGATCTCACGAGTTTTCCGGCGAGCCACGATTTCTCGAGCCAGCTTTTTGGCTTGTCTGAATTCCCCGTATTCCCGGAACAGTTGACCGAGCTTATGTTCCGAATACTTTTGGATAATCTTGTAAGCGGTGGTTTTATTCCGGTGGTCCATCCTCATATCAAGGGGACCTTTTTGATTAAAACTGAAGCCACGCTCTGGAGAATCCAGTTGGAAGGAGGAAAGCCCCAAATCCATGAGCACCCCTCTCACCTGGGAGAAGTCGATGTTGAGGTCGGGAAAATACCTGAAATCCGAATGGTAGAGAGTGATCCGGTCGGCGAAGGGCTGGAGTTTTTTTTTGGCCCTTAGGAGAGAATTTTCATCGATATCGAAACCGATGAGTCGAGCCTTCGGGTTTCTTCTGACGATCTGAACCGCATGGCCACCTGTTCCGAGAGTACAGTCAACATACAGCCCTTCCCTCTGGACAGCAAGAAAGTCCAGAACCTCTTCGAGGAGAACAGGAATGTGGTTGTTTCCGTTCATTTTTTCTTATCGGGCGGAAGGAGATCGGCGATGCTTTCAAAATCTTCATTGGTCATTGGCCCCTGTTCGAGAGTTTCATCGAGGACGTTCTTGTTCCAGATTTCAAGATGGTCGGAAAGGCCTATGACCTCGACCTCATCCTCGAGCTTGGCTTTTTCTCTTAAATTCTGGGAGATGAGAACTCGACCCTTGGAATCGATCCGACATTTGATTCCCTTTCTGTTGACGCGGAGCATGAATTTTCGCACGGTGGGTTTAAGATGGAGAGCTCCTTCTGTGGTGATCGCAGTCAACTTAAGCCAGACCGAAAGGGGGTAGATTTGGACAGACTCATCGGTCAGGGAAGTGACGAAGATCTCTTTTCCGTATTCCTCTTCGATGCTCACCCGGAATTTCTCAGGAACCTTGATCCGGCTGCTTAGATCGAACCTGGCGGTGTAACTTCCTAATAACGTATTTCCCATTTTATCCCGTTTCATCCCATTTTTTAATAAAATATATGGGGAAAGAAATTCAATGTCAAGAGAAAAATATAAAAAAAGGCAATTTATCTATTTTATTTTCTATATGTTTCTACATATTGTATATGTGTTTGGATCATAACTATATTTAGTCGATAGGGCTGAGCCAGTTTAAGGAGGAAAAATCAGGGACTAAACGGGATATTTTTTGGAGTGATTATGAGTCAGGATTGAAAAGGGAGTGAAAGGTGAGGAGGCGAGTGGATAGAATCAGACCGCTATCTTTTTCTCGAGGAGTTTCTTGGCGAGGTCGTAATCCTTTGCCGAGACAAAGATTTTAATCTCACCAAGACCATCCGCTGAAAAAGGATGCACAGATTGAACCACCTGTCCTCTAAAGAGACAGGAGATGCCGTGGCTTTGGAGAAAGCTTCTGATCACTTCGGCCTCGGCCGGTCCCCAGACTTTGTGGACCTCTTTGAGCTGCAGTCCTTGATCCTCGTCCTTCTTATCCTTGGGCATGTGTCCTCTTTTTCTTATCTGCTTCCGCCTTCTAAGGTAGCGTGTCCTTCATCTTGTCCTCTGGAAAAGTCGTGTCTTTCTGACCCATTGCTGTGACTCATCAAGACCGGAATTCCTCTCCTTCAGGCTGACAAAACTGGACGATCCTGGGTGCAACAATGGTTTTTCTCATTTCAAGGGCTTTATCGCCGAGATTTTCTCTCCACTATTCATGTTCTTTTTCTTCGATCTCAGTGATCTTTCCCTCTTGGAAGAGATAGGTCTTTAATTCTTCGGCCAGGGCCGGGTCG
>SMTZ1_10001766_pt1 | contig 21792 bp, 13 predicted proteins | sample DeeMarSWOR136_30_FD_25667 | JGI IMG/M metagenome (IMG submission 25667) | reverse complement strand
GTTATTGTTACTACTATTAGATGCTTTCCGGTATGATTATTTCAACAAAAAACTTACTCCATTCATGTATGAGCTTTCAAATGATTTAAATGTTAAATTAGAAAGTGTTTTGGGATATTCCGACACGGTTAAACATTCACTAATGACTGGAACATATCCAAATAGAAATGGTATATGGGCCGAGTTCATTTTGAAGTCTAGTTCACCGAATAGATGGATTCAGAGTCTTCCCTTAGATCATTTTCCTCATAGCATTAATGTTGGTTGTCGTCATTTTATCTCTACACTTTTCAATATTAATTTAAGAAATATCCCACTTCCCCTTTTAAACCACTTTAATCATCCCGTAGAAAATAAGCAAATAAGAACGCTTTACGATGTTTTTTCTGAAAAAAAACTCCGTTTCTTAGAATTTGAGAAGCCTAAAGGCAATAAATTACTTGATAAAATAGCTGAATTCAATCATACATTTTCAGATGTCGTATTTATTAAGATTTCAGATCTTGATCTAATAGGACATATTTATGGAACTCATTGTCGTAAAATCTATAACAAGGTACATAAAATCGATAAACGTATCGAAAAGATTATAACGTACTTTAAGAGCATTTGGGGAGATATTTTCAATGTAATTATTATGTCAGATCATGGAATGGTCCAGGTCAAGAAATATATTAATTTGGCTGAATTTATTGAGAGATATATGAAAGAAAAAAGCGAGTTCATTGCCTTTTATGATGCAACAATTGCCAGATTTTGGTTTAAACGTGAGTCTGTAAGAAATAAGTTAACTAGAATACTTAGCAAATTAGAATTTGGACAAGTATTGAATGATAATACACTAAGAGATTATGGAGTTTTTTTCTCTGATCGTAGATATGGGGAATTAATTTTTCTCCTTAATCCTGGAAATGTTATTTTCCCTAATTTTTATTCTGTTTTGCCATTTCCTCCAAGAGGAATGCACGGGTATGATCCGAAAATTTCTGGAATGTTAGGTATATTTCTAACTCCAAATCAAACTCTTAAAAGGGACCTTGTAAAAGTGGTCGATATTTTTCCTACAATACTACATATGCTAGACATTCCCGTACCTGATTCTTGTCAAGGAAAGTTACCATTTTAGCATTTTCATAAAATAAAAATGGCTACGCTTGCATTAATTTTCTTAAATAGCTGACTTTCTTGATTAATATTAGAAAAATAATTAGATAGTCTTAGACAAAATGTAGACGATTTCTGTCAATTTTTTACTAGTATTAAGTTTGTATGAAGCGACATAAACAATTCTCTCAGAAATTTTCGATAATATACAACCAATGGCGCTCGATAGAGGATTGCCAATTTGAGTGAGTATTTTAGGCATTTCGATACTAAGTCTGTAACTTAAATCAAAAAACATAGAGTCTACTAGTTGTACGAGTATTTTATTCGAAAAAACTTCAATATAAATATTTGTAACCATATTAAATTTGTCAACTAATATTTGATGCATTAGTTCTGCTAAATCGAATAGTCCTATACTTGAAAAGTTGATGTTTAGTTTCTTTTCAAACAATTCCACTAACGAAAAACCAATCGGTAAGAATAATAAGCCTCGATTTACAAGCATATATCTGTTTGGCTTACGAATTCCTAAAGGAATCTCCGATAATCTTTCTTGCATATACGGAATGTATAAAAGAAATTTATCAGTAAGCGCAGTTGGAGGTATAATAAAACCATTTCCTTTGGCATCAAAATGACTGATTATTTTGCTCAAGCCAAAAATTGTAGAAAAAAATGACTCCGCAAAAATATTCTCTCTTCTAAATTTTTGTGGTATTACCATTAAAAAGGTGAAACTAATAGCCACAATGATTAAGCCAACTATTCCAAGAAATGAAATATTGATAATAAAACTAATAATAAACACCAAAGAGCCTGAAATGCTTGCAAGCAACAGTGAAATGAAAAGAATATTTCCCCTTTGCAATATTAATTCTTCCAGTTATTTAATAGAACCGCGTAAAAGATTTATAAGTAAAGGAAAATGCAGATAATTAAATAAACCGAATGTATCTGATTTGGTATTTGTAAATCAAATAAAAACTATACTACTACAAAAGATTTTGCCTTGGGTGGATAGACCTGACTACAGAACATTTTATTAAATCAAGGTTTTTAAGAAGGTCAACGAAGAGACTAATCTTTGAACAAAATATTTTCTATTTTCTAATTGCTCTGTTTTTTATCTCTGTTGCCTTAAGATTGATTCCTCCTCTGATCTTAGGCACATTTCCTTTTTACGATCCTATTGACTATTCAAGAAATACAGGAGCATTTCTATCATACAGCGATTTCGCAAAAAAACAATACTTAAGGCAATCTCACGCTGGATTTAGGGCGTTTTTAATTGTATTCTATCTATTTACTGATCTCCCATTAGACTTAATTGTGGTTTATTTCCCATCAATATTCAACTCACTATCAGTTTTTTCGGTGTATATTTTAGCTAAAACTCTTCTAAGAAATGGTAAAGGTGCATTAACAACAACATTATTCTTCTCAGTCACAGAAATAATTGTCTTGAGACAATCATACCTAATTCCTGAGGGGTTTGCAATTAGTCTCATGCTTCTAGTGATTTATACATTTGTAAAAGCTATTTATTCAAATAATCTCATTGGATATGGAGTTATGAGTCTAATTCTCTTCTATTGTTTATGCTCTTTTCATAATCTCACGGCTACAATGTCTCTGGGTCCAATACTATTTCCATTGTTATTATATCCATTCGTTTCTTTAAGAGTGAAGCAAGCATCTTCCCAAAACATACTCATAACTCCAGAACAGGCTAGAAAGTGTTTAATCCTTATCATATTTCTAACTTCTATATGGCTTTATTGGGCTAAAGAAGCTCAATATTCAGATTTTATGTCAAGTTTTATTCAACTTGACGTAGACGCTATACTTATTTCGTTAATGGGAGAAGCACAACCTAGTCCTGAGACGTTTACAGAACATTATTATGCAACACAGCAAACAACTCTGCTAGACCTAGCAACAATGGCCAGTGGATCAATTCTGATTTTTTTAATAGCGCTCTTAGGCTTTATTAGACTTCTTAGACGACCAAGAAATGATTTTCGACTCTTTATTCTTGCTAGCTGGGCGATTGTCATGTTTTTGAATTTTGGAGTGAATCTATTAATAGATACTTTATTTAGCGCTAGGACTTATGGGCAACAAGTCTATCGGGCATGGATATTTCTTATAATTCCACTTCTTTTTTTTGCTAGTAATAGGCTAGTTGAAATAAAAGAAGAGACTCCATATTTAATTATCAGTATATCATTACTTCTGGTATTAGTATTTGGTACTACATGGTTTCTTGGATTTCTTATGGAATCATTTCCGCATGTATAGCTCCAGATATTTTCATTGCAAATTCATAAGCGTAATTTTTGTTCTTTAGTTTTATGAACACTTGCAAGAAACGCTTCTGTATCAAGTCATCAAGTCAAATGAATAGAAGCTAATAGCATTTAATAACTGAAAAAGAAAATAAAGAAATTAATAATTGAATATGAGATGCGACAGTTTTTATTAAATGAGGAATTCATATTGGATAAAGTCAGAATTGGAGTAATTGGCACGGGTTATATGGGCAAAAATCACGTTCGAGTATACTCTGAAATAAAAGGAGTAGAACTTGTCGCATTCTCTGACATTAAGGAACAACTAGTTTCTCAACTTAGCAAACATTATGATATTAAGGGATATGTTAATTATCTTGATCTTCTAGAAAAAGAGGATATTGATGCAGTAAGTGTTGCAGTACCAACCCCTATTCATAAAAAGGTTATTATGGACGTGTTTTCTTATAATAAACATGTTCTTGTAGAAAAACCAATAACTGTTAACTTAGAAGAGGCAAATTCTCTAATTAAGAGCTCAGAACAGAAGAATTTAATTTTCATGGTCGGGCATGTAGAACGGTTTAATCCAGCAATTTTAAAGATGAAAGAACTTTTGAAGAACGACTATTTTGGAGAAATAGTTTCTCTTTCGGCAAGGAGAGTTGGTCCATTTATTACTAGAGCACGCGATACGGGAGTCATTATTGATTTAGCAATCCACGATATCGATATTATGCGATTTTTAACCGAGAAAAGTATAAATAGGGTTCACGCACTAGGAAGGAAGAAATTGACGCAATATGAAGATTACGCGAAAGTTCTCCTCGAATTCAAGGGAGGCATATTAGGGAGTATAGAAGTAAATAGACTTACACCAACAAAAATCCGAGATCTCAGCATAACGTGCACTCAGGGATTTGCAACTTTAGATTATATTACACAGGATATCTCCGTCTATGGAAAAATACTGGACACAGATTTTAAAGATTATGATGAACTTATTTTAAAATTTGGAAACCCTGAGATAGGAAAACCTTTTGTAAAGAAACAAGAACCGCTTAAACTTGAATTAGAGCATTTCGTTTCATGTATTAGGGCGCATAAGAAGCCTTTAGTTAACGGAAGAGAAGGCTTAAAAAATCTTGAAATTGCTTTAAGGGCTCAAAAATCTGTAAACGATAATTACATTAAAATAGAGTAAAGAGGGTCAATTTTGGTGAAAATTTTTTCTCAATCAAAAGAATTCATAATCAATGCTATTAAGAATGGAGACGTAACAATAGCAGTTTATGGAATGGGAAATATTGGCCTTCCAATTGCAGCAATTTTTGCAAATTCAGGTGCTAAAGTTGTTGGAGTTGAGATAGACAAAGAACGTGTAAAAATGATTAATAATGGTATTTGTTATATTGAAAACGAGCCTGAGTTAAATGAAATGTTTCAGGAAAGTTATGAGAAAGGGCGTATTTCAGCAACTTCAGATCTGCTTAAAGGAGCAAAGTTAAGCGATGTTAAAATAATAACCGTTCCAACTCTCCTTAAATCATCTATGGCACCTGACTTATCGGCTATACAAACCGTTATTGAACAGATCGGTAAAGGGCTTTTTAAAGATGATATTATTATTATTGAAAGTTCATTACCTCCCGGGACGACCGAAGGAATCTTAAAAAATGCTTTAGAAAGATATTCAGGATTGAAGGCTGGCACAGATTTCGGTCTTGCATTCAGCCCTGAAAGGGTTATGTCAGGGCAGGTAATTAAAGATTTTACATTAAATTATCCAAAAATAGTAGGAGGTATCAACGAAAAAAGCGCTAACGCAGTAGTCGCCCTTTATAATTCTGTTATAAAAAATGATGTTATTAAGGTGAGTGATGCAAAAACTGCAGAAGCAGTTAAAGTATTTAAAGGCGTTTATCGTGACGTAAACATTGCATTGGCAAATGAACTTGCTCTGATTTCAGAAAAATTAGGATTAGACATTATAGAAATTATCAAAGTCGCAAATACAGAGCCATTTTCAAATATACATATCCCTGGTGCCGGTGTCGGAGGTCATTGTATTCCCTATTATCCCTACTTTGTTATGGATGTTGCGACTAATGCTGGTATTACACCCACTCTAATTAGGACTGCTAGAGAAATAAACGAAAATATGCCGAATCATGTTGTTGATCTAACTGTTGATGGATTAAAGGAAGTTGGCAAGAGCCCTCAACTTGCTAGAATAGCTATATTTGGTTTGACTTTCAGAGGGGATGCAAAGGAGTACAAAAACACTCCTGCGAGTGAAATAATAACTAAGTTAAGGATGATGGGGGCAAATTTAATTGCCTGGGATCCAATGCTAAAAAGAGATGAAGTTCTGGAGTTTTTTAAAATCGATTTCGCTTCAGAACCAGAAGATGCTTTTGCAGAAGCAGATTGTGTAATAGTGGTTACAGACCATTCTTCTTTTCGACAATTGAAGATTGCTAATTTTACTAAAAAAATGAAGATGCCAGGTGTGATTGTTGATGCGAGACATGTTTTCAACCCGTTGGAAGTCATGAGGAACGGTTTAGTGTATAGAGGTATCGGAAGAATTCCTAAGGTGTTTTAAAATCTTACATATGTTTATTTTATTGTATTTGAATCCTTTTAAAGAATTCAAGAAACTAGAACATTTTCATTTTTCCAATTGATAATAGAAAGTATCTTGTCCAGTCTAATATGTGTTTAAAAATGAGTTTTAATGTATTCTAATTTTAAAATAAGAACTAGATGCCATCATGGTTGATTGCAATGCATGAGAGCGATATCAATATTTTAAATAACATTCTCAAAAAGAATTCTAATAATAGTATTGCGAATACAGACCTAAAATCAAAAGCAAACAAACACCAAAAGACGATTCTAGCTATTGGATGTCATCCAGATGATATAGAAATCGGTTGTGGAGCAACTTTAGCCAAACATAAAATGAATGGAGATATAGTTCATGGATTGATTCTAACTGGCGGTGGGCAGCATGGTAATCCACTGATAAGAGAATCAGAAGTTAGGAGAGCCGCAAGTATTGTAGGCATAAAATCCTTAAGCTTTGCTGATTTAGAGGATACTTATATCTTCGAAAACTTACGCGCCACTATTTTAGCTATTGAAGCATTAGTTAAACAAATAAATCCAGATATTGTATATTCACATTCTGAACATGATAGACATCAGGATCATTTAGGAGCGTTCCTTGCAACGAGAGTTGCTTGTAGAAGAATTTCCCAAGTTCTTCTTTACGAGACTCCGAGTATTCTACCCTCATTCACTCCTCAAATTTTTGTAAATGTCGAGGATACGATTGAAAAGAAATTGGATGCAATTCGAGTTTACGCATCGCAAAGTTCAAGTTATTATATGGAATGTGACTTAGTCGAAGGACTTGCAAAAATTAGGGGATATTCTCAGAATGTGCGTTTCTGTGAAGCCTTTGAACTTCTCTGGATAGTCCTAAGGTAAGTATCACTGCCCGTTTAATAAATGAGGAGTTTTCTTGAGAGAACCGATAAATAATTTGATTTCAAAAATAGTTAATTTTTCTGAAAAAAACCCTCGAACAACAAGAAATGTAATTGTGAGCAAAGAACTTGCAAAACACATCAAAAAATTTCATCAGAAAACAAGAACATTACAGAACACGCTCCAAGACTCGATTATGAAACTTATTGAAAAAAAATCGATTGTACTCGAAACTGCTCATCAACCAAATTTTTTTCCTTACAGTGGGATTTTTAAAAAAGCGATTTTTCTTGAACACATCGCTCAAAAATTGGAGAAAAAAGGACATTCAGTAGTATGTCTTTTTAGTATCGTTGATACCGATTTTGCAGATGACATATGGTTCGCGTCTAATCGCTTTCCACATCTATCTAAAAATGGTTACATGAAGATAGGTATGAAAATAGCAAAAAAAGACAGAAAAAAATGTATGTACGCCATCCAGAGACCCTCTCAAGATACTTGGGAAAAAATTACTGAAAGCCTTATTGTTCATTATAATACTTACCTAAAGGATTTAGACAGAGAATTTTCAAAGAATAATATATCAGGTTTTAAACAAAATATTGAGATCCCCTTTCAAGAAAAAAGGGAAGATCTTCTTGATCTTTTAGAGCAATCGTATCAGAAGGCTGACAATTTCGCGGATATGAATTCCATTTTTCTCTGTAATGTCATTAACGATTTAATGAATTGCTCAACAGTTTTCTTCAAATATTCAGATGGATTAAATGCTTTTGAAGAATCATTTAGTCGTCTCTTATCTCATAACAATGACTATATACAGCTCTATAATCGCTTTGCTGCACAGTTCAATCTAGAAAAGATCCAAGAGAAGTATGCTCCATTTTGGTATCATTGTACTTCATGCGAAGGAAAAGTTTCTCTTCAACAAAGAGGAAAAGAATTAAAGGGAACATGTCAATCCTGTAAGAAGTTATTCATTATTGATATCGAGAATAAAGATAGCCCAAATCTAAGCGGAATTATTAAGCGAATCAGCCCAAGAGCAATACCACGTCACTACATAACATTTGATGGAATTGGCATTAGTTTTTACTCAGGAGGTTACGCAGGGGCTCAATATACTTCTATTGCAGAAAAAATTGCAGAAATACTTCATTTTCGATTTCCACCTATGTTTACGTGGTATAACAAGGATTATTACACAGGAGTTTTACAGTTCATTAGTTTTCTTCAAATTAACAGAATTCTTAAGTTAGATTCATATGATCAATTTTTACCAAAATACGGTGATCTAAAGACCCACACTAGCCAAGAAGTAGAAGAATTATTTTACCAAATCGAATCCTTAGAAACTGAGAAAACTTCCTTGCAACATAGTCTAATTCATTCCCAAGACAAGGAAAGTAAAAGTCGGATTATTTCACAATTAAGAGAAATAACTGCACAAGAGAGAAAATTGAAGATTCAAATACAACAGGTCGAAAATAAGATATCGATTATTGATAACGCGATTGAATCTTTTAGAATATTCCCCTCAATTATAGATTATCTCCTTAATATGAATGCCCTCAGCTTGTCAGAGCAGTGGCTTTATTTTCTAAACACCATTGAGCCGTCTATTGCCAAACCACAGTTACTAAAAACCAATTTTTCTAAATTTCTTAGATCCAAGTTTTTATGGCTCAAGAATTTTGAAAACAATATAGAAAACTTAACAACTAAAAACCATATATAATTGTCAAGAATTGATCTAAAGATTCAAATATAAAGAGTACTTTTTTGTTTAGAGGGGGCAGTACACGTTTACAAAAGGTGGAAAAGGAAACCATGAGTTACGTTTTCAAAGTTATCGTTGTAGGCGATGGGAGCGTTGGAAAGACTGCACTTTCATTAAGATGCACAACAAAAGTCTTTGTAGAGAATTATAAAGTGACAATTGGGGTAGATTTTAGGATTAAAAGATTCATCACTGAAGATATCGAGTCAAAATTATTCATTTGGGATACTGGAGGACAAGAACGTTTCACCAATATACGTTCTCATTATTTTAAAGGAGCACGAGGTGTGCTAATAGTTTATGATATAACCAACGAAAGATCATTTCAGAATATCAAAAAATGGTATCAGGAAGTTAAAAAACACCTCGAAGACATTCCCATGATATTAGTTGGCAATAAACTGGATTTAGAAGAATTAAGATCGGTTTCCTTAAAAGACGGAGAAAATATGGCAAAAGAGATTGGAATTCCATTTTTTGAAACCTCGGCTAAGACAGGTGAAAATGTTGAGTTTATTTTTAGAACGCTAAGTAACATGTTGATTGATTGCGCTGAAAGGAAAAAAATTGCTATTTCTGAAAAGAGATCGAAAGACGCATTACTGATTGATAGAAACATTTTAAAAAGGAGGAAATCTAACAGAAAAACTGCGTCAAAGAAAAATGCGATTTAGGCAACGGAAGTACAATCAACGACAAGAAGAACAATTTTAAGTAAAATAGACTTTTACCTTAGCATAAGAATTAATAGTCAGAACTTCTTATTTTTACTTTATTTTACTGGTGATTTTCGAAATTCGGCATTAATGATTTTTATGGAAATCATAATATTATAATAGGATGAAGATATTAATTATGTAGATATCTTATATATTCAGATAATACCTTGTCAAACGTAAAGATAGTGAGCATCAAACTGAAATAAGTTGTGGGGGACTTGAGAATAAATCCCTATAAGATTTACTATTTAAATGAAAATCCATTTCCTATTCTTCCAAGCGGATTATCAAGTACTTATACTTTGACATCGTCTCAGAAAGGGGCAATGGCGGCCTTAACAGATCTTGCTACAAACGTTTCGCTAAATGGAAAACCTGGGGCTTTAGCGCTTCATGGAGATTTTGGTGTTGGCAAAACAACTTTGCTTATGAAATTTAATCAGGAAATTCAGGAAGGAAAACTAAAATTTGATGCTGAAGGATTTCCAGCTGAAGTAAAAGGAATAGGACTAAGACACGTTTTTAAGGGACCATTCAAAGAACAACTTAACCAGATTTTGAAAAGTCTGCCGCAAACGGTAGAACCCAGGGATAAAAATAAGACTGAGACTATGATTCATGAGGTTACAAAATCAGGTTATATCTCTAATATTCACAGTGAGCTTCAAAGGACGACTATGATACTTAATTTAGTTGGTAAAAACCTAGTGGAACGTCTCAAATATGACTTTATCCACTTAGCATTTGATGAAGTTGAGCAAGAACTCCTAGTAATTGGATTAGAAAATCGTGAAGCTCGTTTACATGATTTTCGCCAATTCCTTGATACAATAGGAAGAATATGGGACCGCGGGGTAGAAATTCACCAAATTCCGTTTATGATTACATTATCCGTTTCACCTCAAGCTTGGCAGTATGCAGTGTCTCGATTTCAAAGGGCTCTACCTGAGCGGTTTTTATATCATGTAGAAGTACCACCCCTCATTTCTGTGGACGATTCTCAACAAATGATTTTCGCTTATTTATCGAGTGCAAGAACTGTAGAACTTGAAGGATGTTATCCTTTTTCAGATGATGCAATTCACTATATTCACGAGAGCTTAAAAGGAAATGCAAGACGAATACTTAAAGCATGTCAAATTTTAGTCTATAAAGCAGCACTAGATAAGCTTCAGGAAATAACAGAAGGGGTAGTTAAGCGTCAATTTGTAAGAAGTGGAATAAAATTTGACGAAGTTTCAAAGAAGAAGAGACCTCCTATACTGAAAACGATAGAGCTTCAAAAAGAGGAATCACTAATCATAGATAAACCAGAATTGTCTATTGATATTGCAGTTTCGTGTTTTAAAGAGTATTTCAGGTCGATATTTGGGTCAGTTGATGTTGGTAAAGTTTCCACGCTCGATGAAAGCAAAGCTATGTTCTCTCTCGAATTAAGTTCAAAAGAGAACTCAAGTATTATCTCAAAAGTATTGATTTTTATTAATCTTTCGAGGGAAAGTATAACTCTAACAGAGATCGAAACACAATATAGCAAGTTCAAACTGCTTGAGATGATGACGGAAAAGAAACAAGATTTTGCATTTCTTTTTTCAAGAGGGCCAGTGCTTTCAGATCGCTTAAGAAAAACCTATCGAGAAGTTCCGATAAGTCGTATAGTGCTGATAAGAGAATTAGATGACCAAGCGTTGCTTCATATCACAAAATTAAACAGTAAAGACCTTACTGCAGATGTAAAAAAGGAACTTGTAAATGAACTAGAGGACAGATTTAAAATCGCGACATCTTTCTCAAAAATGATCGACGATTTAAAGAAAATTGGATTAATTCTTCCAAATTTGTGGATCGGAAAAAAAATGGGTCAAGAAGTCGGCAAATTAGCGAATCATTTCTTGACGAATATGTTTGAACTAGAAGATGCTGAAGAAGTAACAGTCGATAAGAAAGAATGTAAACAATGGCTAGAAAAACTTGTTCAAATGAGTTTCTTAGAGGGCATCAATAAAAAATTCCGATTTAAAACAAGCACGGTTTGGGAGGAAAAATTATATAATCTACTTGCCGAAAGCGAGGGAGCGTTAGGAATCTCAGAACTTAGTCGTAATTTCTTTTGTATTCCTTCACGTTCTACAAATGTGGCATATATACTCCAACTTATGGAAGGAAAAGGGGTAATAATTAGAGACACACAAATTCCGAGACCTTATTACCGTATTGTTGAACCTGAAGTAAAAAAGTCAAAACTTCTAGAAGAGATTGAACGAACTAAGAAAGATATGCCAAAACAATTACTCAACTCGTTCCTAGACAAATTTCTCAGATTGAATACGAATATTGAACGATCAAATTATACACCAATCCTTGAACGACTTATCCACTTTAAATCAGTTGAAAAAGAACTGTCTAATATAAAGCAAAGAATCAATCTCATATCTGAGAAGAGAAATGCCCTTATGGAGGCAATAATGAAAGAAATAGAAGAAACTAACGAAATTGAGGAAGGTTATGTGGCAAAAATTACTCGCAATGATCCTTTAAAAGAAAAACTATTGTCATTAATAGATGAAGTTTCAAAAAATCTGGATTTAGCAAGCGATTACGCTACACTTTTCGATATGCAAAAAGCTGAAAAGTATTATGATAGCGCTACCCAGCAACTTGAAAAGTTAAAAGAAGATGAAGAATTAATTGAAGGATTCAGGAAAATAAAGCAGAAAATTTCCATTTATAAGGAAGTAAAAGAGAAGATTGCGGTCATTAAACAATCTATTGAATATATCAAGAAATTCATAGATGATAATCCTACATTGTCACGTTCTCTTGAACTTGAAGTGCAGTTAGATGCGCAAGAATCATTATATTCTGAGTTAGAAGATGATCTTGTGAAAGAAAAGTTTGAACAGATTCTAGAGATAGTAAAAACTGCGAGTAGCAAGGAAGCCATAGATGACGTTGCAATACTCTTTCTTAAAGATCTTTATAAAAAAGCCCAGCAAACTACTGGAAATATACAAGAAATTCTCAAAGATTTTGATATCTTTCAATTTACTACTTCCAAAGAATATACAGGTGAAATTGAAAAGAATTTGTTAAAAGGAAAAGCACTAATTGATGCTAGACAATTTGAACTGGCATTTATTGCGCTTTGTGAGTGTTTGAACCTAAATAAAACAGCTTTAAATACAATTGTAATTTCAACCGAAAATCTTCTGAAAGAACTGGATTGTACTACTATTCAATCCACGATTGAATTACTCACTAGCAAATACAACTTTTCAAAGGAATCTATCCTGAAGTTAATTTTCCGTTTAGTACTACTTCAAAGACTAGAAATAGACGGAGAATTCGTTTGGAATAAAGAAAAAGGAACTTTTGTTCCAATCCTCATAGAAGAATAGTATAGATTTTATCCTTTACTTCTCAGTTATTCTTTTCTTTTCCTCTCTAGCAATAAAAAAATACTAGTCAGTAATTTTAATTTTGCATTTAGGACAATATCCTTTTGTTGTTACCCATTGAATATAATGATCTTCGTGAGAAAATACTCCACAATTGGAGCATTTAATAATAGTTTCACCAAAAATAATTGGCCTTGAGCAAATAGGACACATAATTTTTTCTGAATGACATGCTGAGCAGATTTTTGTCCCTTCAGGCATTAAATTGCCGCAATTTGCACATACGATTTCTTTTTTAAGGACTTCTTCTTCGATATTTGGGAGTTTGATGGCTTTTGCTTCTTTCTTATGTTTAATTAGCGATTTGACAAGTCTCTTATGTGTATCCTTGGCTGTAGAATCTAAATCAAAATATTTCTTAGTAGTAGAATCTTCGGAATTGAAGTCAAATGCAGATGTCAGTTCTTCTTTTCTCTTAATTATAATCTTATCAGAACTTGAGGGTTCTATATTTGCTTTGGAAATGTCTTCATAAAGAATTTCTTCATTTATGATTTCTTTTTCTTCAGCTTCAACCGAAGATGAGATAATACTATGTTGTGCTTCAGGAAATTGAACCTGTGGCTTCGTTCGTCTAAAGAAATAGATCATTATAATTCCAATAATGGCCACAATTGGAATAGCGTACAGATAACTTACAGTAATTGAGATGGAGTAATCCTCATATGAAATCACATTTTCCCAAAACAGAATTTCCACGCGGAGGTTTTGTATTCCAAAACTAGTAGGGATCACAGTAAAATAAATATCCCTTCGCTCATTTGGTCCCAAAGTGACAGCTCTTGCATTTCCGTCAGGAAAATTGAAGGAAGACCCTACCAAACGAACGGTTACCGTAGAGTGTCCTGTAAAACTAGGGTCTAGATTATATAAATTAACCTTTATCCTATGATAAGTGCCTATCCCCATTTGAACTGGAAGATCTTCCAAAGTAATTGCAATTAACGGCGCAGCATCTCGGATGTAGAAGGATCCTGTCTTGATGAAGTTTTGATTTTCTGATTTGTCGGTAACTTGAATTTGAGTTCGATATTCACCGTTCCAATCAAAAAGGTCAATTTTTCTTTCCCACCATTTCGCATACAAATGAACAAGTGGGTTATCATTTATTGTGTCTTCCATAAAGATTGAACCATCTGGAGCTGTAACAGTCAGAGTTAGAGTCAATTGATGTTGAAAGATATCCTCAATTTCAATGTAAATAAACAAACGGCCATTTGGCGTAAAAATAGCTTCAATTTCCTCAGTATAACTGCCAGGTCCTTTAACAAAAGAACAAAATTTGATAGATGATACAGTCGTTGAAACTTTAGGATTATTAGAAAAGTCATTTGAAATCATTGATGTAGAACTGCTTTGCGTATCACCTGTTATTAACACTGCCTGAGCCGAACTTGAACATAGCATCAATCCAAGAATAATGAAAAAACAAGACATTCTGTAAATTAACCAACTGTCTTTCATCCAAATCACAACTAGAAATCAGAACTTTCATGTCAGAATAAATCATTGCATAATATGTTGCTTAGTCTATTTATTTTTTAAAGGTGAGGACATATTAGAGATAAATTTCACTAGCTAATAGTTTAGTTAAATATCTGTTCCTTTCAATATCTTTGAATGGAATAAAAAGTCACTAATATAACACTTACTAAAATAAGTCGATCTTTACCGGTGAGAGTATTGTCATCTAAGGAAATGCATAATGAGGAATCTATAATTGATAAGAAAATTGAAGACGTAATTAAGCGAATGGTGATAGTTGAAAAAGAAGTTAATAAGAATGGAGCAACGCTAAATTCAATAAACGGAATGTTGGAAAAATTAATGAAATTAGTTAAAAAAACCAGTAAGAGTCGCTCTTCACAGAATACCAGACTTCGGAAAGACGTCTTTTCTCGAATAGAAGATATCGAAAAAAGTTATAGTGAAACTGTCAAATTATTAAAATTCAATTTTAAAGAGTTGGGCTCTAAAAATGATGAGGCTCAAAAAAATATCCTGCTTATCAAAGAAGAGAAGATCCCTCAAGGACTTAGTAAACTAAAGAACGATTTACTAACTCGACTTGATGAAGTAAATAGTAAGATCGAGACACACCTGGAAAATCTGACTACTAGTGGTGATCATCTTTCAACAATATTCAAAGAATATACGACAGGATATGTTACAGACAAAATAGAATTGAATGAAAGGTTTGTAGTACTTGATAAAAAAATCGCCGAAGAAATTTCTAATTTACATGATAATATATCTGATCGCTTTAAAGCAACAGAAGACAATATGATTGAGAACTTAAGACAGATGATAGTTAAATCTGATGAAGCACAGGTAAAAATCATTGAAAATTTAAAGTCAGCAAACCAGAATATTCAAGATATGAGAGAAACATATAGGGCTGAATTTTCAACACAATTAGATGAATTTGAAAAGACGTACACAATATTAAGTGAACTTGTTGCTGATTTTAATAAAGCAAGAGAGAGTCAAGCTGAGTCAGGTAAAAAAGTTACTGAGATTTATGACACTATCCACTGGAAATTTGAAACGTTAAGAGACGAACTTTCTAGTAGATTTGAAGTTCTAGAAGGACGAGTAAATGATTCATTAGATCAACTACTAGAAAACTTCAATACAGTAAGTAGAGAATCTGAAAAAAGTCTCAGAACGTTACATCAAACGATTGACAGTTTAAAAATAGCGTATGTTGACAGGCTGACAAAGAACCTAGAAGCACTATCTTTAGATATAGATAATACAAAAAACGCAATTATTTCAGCAATTCCAACGCAAAGTATGACCTTGGACTCTGGTACGTTAGTTGGGGTAAAAAAGCTCTTGGAAAGCTCTTCTAAAGATTTAGGTGATAAACTTAGAACATTAAAGGAAGAGCAGGTTTCACTTGTCAATATTCAAGCCAATTTAGTGTCTACACTAAGAGAATATAGAACCATGTTACAAGAACTTCGTATTACCCTGTTGGATAAAATGGAAGAATTTGAAAAATTGATGATCAGGTAGTCACGCAATCAATAGCAATCTGACATCATTCACTACAATAAGAATCGAAGAAGGTGATAAATTGATAGCTTCGCCTCCAGTACCATACATGAGTTGGTTTGAGGAAGATGTTATTTCATTCAAATTCAAAGTGAAATATTTCATTAGAGAAATGATTGACTGGAATTTGCTAATGTATCAATTCAAGCCCATACATGTGCATAAAGAATTTATCAGAATATTTGAAATAAATAAACCGCCTGAACAACTGTATACTTAAGCAGATTTTAAGATACGTAAAAGTTAGATTGCATTTACAGACAATTAAGCAAGAAAGCACCACTGCGTTAGCGTGGTGATGAATGGCGTGTGTTTATATAGTTTTTTGGTAATAACCTCTATGAGTACCTACGGGGCGTAGGGATGTTAAACCTGTGGAGATACGACCTCCGTAACCCGTCAAGGGGATCGAGTCTGTCGTAGAAGCAGGAAGCCTCGATGCTTTAGCACGAGGTAGCTCACTGATAGTTAAATAAAAAACTCACCCTTTTAGATGTTGGATGAATTACATTGTATCCATATATCTCATTAGTGAGAGAGTATATGAATACTTATGATGCATAAAAATTCCTGAGGGGCTGAGCGGTGCTACTGATGCAAAAAGCCTTTACAGCAGCCTCGAAGTGGGCTTCCTCCCTAGTGTTGGGAGCGAAGGGACTTGCGAGTATCCGTCATTAAAACACCACCCGAGTGAGGTTGGGTACGCCAACCACTGTTTCCACAGAAAGGGTTGTGTTAGCAACGCCCGAGTTCAATTCCTCTCCGCACTAAAGGGCAGGAGTCTCCTTGAGGAGATCTAGTGAAACCCTTTTTTACTATTTTCACTAATCTATTTTAAAAGTACGAAGGTGAGTTTTATTCTCCAATAATATCTTATTTTCAAAAGACATTATATCTAACATAATACTGCTTGCTTTAAGTATAATATCTGTATTTCCCAGTCTTCTGCCATACGTTATGGTCTCATCAAATTTTTGTAAAGCATTTGAACAATAATTACTTTGTATCCTAGGATCGGGTTCTAGTTTAGCATAGTCAAACCAACATTTTCCTGAAGCAAAGGAATACTTAGGCAATACAACAAAATCATTTAATTTAAATGCAATTTCAGCAGCTTTATCCCAGTAGCCCAAAGCTTCTTCGATAATTTCTAATTTTTCTTGAAGTTCAACGTCTTGACTGAAACTTAATGATAATTTCGCAAGTGCTTGATAACATTTTTTCGAAATATCATCATCTTTAATTGAGAAAGATAATTTTAACGACTCAAAGAGGCAATTTTTAGCCTTTGCGTAGAGATTTCGTTTTTCCAATTGGTCGGTGGTTGTTAATAAGTCAGTTAAAATAGTTCCCATCACCAAATAATTTCGAGTAACTGCATGAATGTCGTTATTCTCGATCGCTTTCTTCAATCCTTCTGAGGAAAAGTTCAATGCCTTATTCATTTTAGAGATTTGTTCCTCAGAATTAAGTTCATTTTCAGCTAAAACTCTTAGAAGCAATGCTAGCGTGCAATAACTAAGTTCTTCCATTTTTTTATCACTCATAGTTTTTGTAATGCTCAGAAGATTTCGAAATGCTTGAATGGCTTTCGTTAACAATTCTTGTATAACTGAAATATTCGATTCTACTGTAATTAGCCACTCTAATAGATTAGAAAGGGCATTACTTCTCTCTCTAACTTCATTTAAGTCCCTCAATTCCAAAGCATATTCTAACGATTTTGATTGAAATTCAACTGCATTTCTAAGTGTAGTACTCTTAGCATCCAGATTTACGTGCATATTTGTTAGTTTTTCGTACATTTCACTAATTACCTTGCTTTCTTGCATTAAATCTTGTATATCACTTGATTCTAACTCTGAATTGATTTGAAATGTGTTTTTTCGAATCTTGATGAGTTTTTCAAGTAATATTTTTTTCCCTTCAATTGTAGGCTCAGTTTCGACGATTTCCAAAAACAAAGAGTAGCCAAACTCTTCCAGACCTTTGAGATAATCTTGAAGTCCTTCTAACTGTTTATTTTCACGAGCTATTTCAGTAACTGCTTGGAAATGCAATTCTGCTGCGGAAATATGTCCAATTCGTTTCTTAACTTCAACTTCGATGCCAGCTAAATAGAGATATATTGAACCAATAGAATACTCATACTCTACTTGAGCGTTAATATCATGTCTTGTCTTCGAAATATCAAGGGTTTTTTGATAATATTTTATCATTTCTAGATAGGCTTCTTTTTTCGTTTCCTTACTTGTTTCGAGTGCAACAAGTTTTGAGTAGGCATGTGTGACAGAGATTGCAAAATCTTCGATTTTCTCTACATCAGAAAGGAATATGGCAGCATCTACTGACTCTTTAAGACTATTAATTGCCGTCTTTATCAGATCTATCTTTTGAAAGCTGTCTTCCTCTAATTCACTAAGTTGTAGATGAATAATTCCAAGACTGTTAGAATTTAGCGCATATGCTTCATCGATATCCTCTGAGAAACTTAATGCAAGTTTATGATAGTGAATTGCTTCTTCTAAGAAGCTTTTCTTAGTTATATCATCCTGAACCAACGATGAAAATTCAAGAAAAGACACTCCAGTTGTATAGCAAAAACTTTTCAAAAGATTTGTTTCATGAAACTCTTCAGCAATTTCTGCACATCTTGCTAATCGAAATGGAGTATTTTTTTGTAGCGTTAATACTTCAATAACATTTGCTGTGAGATGTTTGAACATTTCTGCTATTTTTGCTTCTTTATGCATATCTTGGTTTTCCAATTCGTATGAAAGAATATCCCATGATTGATTAAGTTGAAAAAGAACATCTAAAATCTCTGCTTGTTCGATTTCGCCGCTAATAACTTTCAAATGAAGTTTGAGATTCTCAAAAATTGAATCGATTATAGGATTAGGCTGACTTTCATCTACTAAGGACAAGGTCCTTACATAGGCAAACGCGTCTTCTGGGTTGGAAAGTACGGTTAATAAACTGTCAAATAATTCTTTTGTGGATTTATCTTTAGATTGCAGGATTAATCTCTTGAATCTGTTTATAATTCCCATAATTTTCACAATTATCTTTCGATCGAAATACTTACCTTAAAAAGTGATCTAGAGAATAAATCTATTTAATCTTTGTATATAGCGCCATTTAGTCTATTATATCTTATCTTTAAATCTTAGCTTATACTTATTTAATCAAAGTAACTCAACTAGAAAAATTATGCAGACATAATTAGGAACAGGGATAATGTTCTATTTCTATGTAAAATGTGTTCCATTGTTTTGTAAGACTTCTGAAAAATCTTTTCATGCTATAAAATCTTTTATTTGTTGCTCAGATATTTGGTATAGTTCGATAACAAACAAACTTATATAAGCAAATTCTTAGAGAAGAGAGAAAAGTCTAACTTAAAGAAAATAGTGCGTTTATCAAAATGGGGGCATGCCTTGATAACTCCTTTACGATTACGTCAGTGTTTATTCCCAATTTTTCATTTAAAACAAAGAAAAAACGCCGGACTCACAAAATTGCGGATTCTGGCAGTATTTCTCGTGCTGCTTTTATGTGGAATGTTTTTTACAGTTGTCACTAGCGGTAAGTCCCCTAAAATACAAATTTACAATCCGCAAAACGAACAATTGGTTTCTGATACCGTAGAAATTGTAGCAGAAGTAGAATCTAAACATCCACTATGCTATGCAAAAGTTAGTTTTGATGAAGGTGATTCTTGGAATGTAATGAGCCGCAAAGACGGTGATGATTATTTTGGAAAATATACTTTCGATTGGAATACCGAAAAGGATTCTAATGGCAAGCAAAGAATCCTGGTGAAGGCCTTAGACACTTTTGGTAGATCTGACTCTTGTGCTGTTATTGTCAATGTATTTAATGGAGAAAATTCATTTATTCTGTCTTCTTATTCTTTGCAAGTTCAACCCTCTCCAATAGATAGTTCAGAAACGAATCAAATAACGGGGTTATCCGAGGAGTCTCCTTTCTTGATGTACTGGATTACTCCAGGAAACAATTCTTTTCATAATGAATTTGTTGAAATCGAAGTGCTAGTTGCTGAACAAGATTCATATATTGACGAGATTTGGTATAGAGTTATTAACGAGACTGCTAGCGCTAAAGGAGACATCGTTGTTGATAATACGAGTCTTCCCATTTCACAGAGTGTTACACAATTAAATGTTAGTTCTTGGAATGATGACACGATTTATCGAATTGAAGCATTTAGCAGTAATATTTTTGGAGTGAAGGCATCATTAAGCGGCAAGTATTCAATGTATTTTATTAAAGGCAATACAAGTATAATTGATAGAACGCCCCCAGAAGTCGAAATACTTGATCCAGAAGATGGAGAGGTTGTTGACGGAGTAGTTACAATTGATGGATATGCTTTTGATGATAATCTCGATACCGTTTGGATTGAAATAAGAAATTCATCAGATTATTCAATTGTGAACCAGACTTTAGCTTCTCCTAATTTTGATTATGAGTGGAATACTACAAGCTTGCCTCATGGATTTTATTTCGTCACTTTATATGCAATAGATACGACTGGAAATCTGGCTTCATATTCCATTACTTTAATTGATCCCCTCACAGCTACTCTTACTTCTCCGGAAGATGGGTCTTATGTTAGTGGTGATTCAGTCTTAATTTCTTTTACAGCTACTGAGGAAACTGAAGCGTGGGTTACCGTAGAAAGCATTGATGGTTTGACTATTTATTGGGAATGGCCCATACCCCATGATACTTCTAGTGCACACTCCTATTCTTATACCTGGGATTCAACAACTGTGCCTGCAGACGGTGATTATAACATCGTAGCTCATGTGTCTAATGGTACAGATACCTTTAACGATACTCATACCGTAACTGTTGATAATACCCCCCCTGAGATTTCCAATGTGCAAGTAAGTCCCTCTACAGGACAATCCGGCACAGTTTTCACTATAACTGCCGAGGTTTCAGATACACTTACTGGAGTCAGCAGTGTAACCGCCTATATCCAATTCCCTGATGAAACAGATGTCGCCACAGTGACCTTGTATGATGATGGGGCTCATAGCGATGGGGATGCGGATGATGGCACCTACGGAAACACCTGGGATTCCACAGGCCAAGCACCGGGGGTCCATTATGTAGACATCGTAACCGTTGATACCCTTGGCAATTCAGGAGAGACAGAAAATGGCGACATCTTCATAATTGATGATACCCCTCCTGCGGTCTCTATTGTCCAGGTAAGTCCTGCTGCTGGACAACCAGGGACAACTTTCACCATAACAGCTGAGGTTTCAGATACACTTTCTGGAGTCAGCAGTGTAACCGCCTATATTCAACTCCCTGATGAGACAAATGTCGCCACAGTGACCTTGTATGATGATGGAGCTCATAGCGATGGGGTTGCGGATGATGGCACCTACGGAAACACCTGGAACTCAGCAGGACAAGCCTCTGGGGTCTATTATGTAGACATAGTAGCCGTTGATTTCGCTAGCAATTCAGGAGAGACCGAGAATGTCACTACATTTAAAGTCGATGGTACGCCTCCTGCGGTCTCCAATGTCCAGGTAACGCCCGCTACAGGACAACCAGGGACAACTTTCACCATAACAGCGGTTGTGACCGATCCATTGTCTAGTGTTAACAGTGTGACGGCCCATATCCAATTCCCTGATGAAACAGATGTCGCCACAGTGACCCTGTATGATGATGGATTGCATAGTGATGGGGCTGCGGGGGATGGCACCTACGGAAACACCTGGGATTCCACAGGCCAAGCACCGGGGGTCCATTATGTGGACATCGTAGCCGTTGATACCCTTGGCAATTCAGGAGAGACAGAAAATGGAGCCACCTTCATACTTGAT
>SMTZ1_10007645_pt1 | contig 21795 bp, 22 predicted proteins | sample DeeMarSWOR136_30_FD_25667 | JGI IMG/M metagenome (IMG submission 25667) | reverse complement strand
AGGGCGCAGTGTTCGCTTTCCTCGGGTAGGCCGCCTAGGGCGTCGAGGACATCTTTCTGGCTTATCCTCTGGGCCTGGCCGAGCTTTTTACCCTTGGCCAGCTCGGTTACCATACTGCCCGAGGCGACGCTGGTGCCGCAGCCGTCGGTGAGGAAGCTTATTTTATGGATATTATCGCCCTTTAGCTTGAGCCAGAGCTGCATGGTGTCGCCGCAGGGGCCGGTGACCTTGGCGCAGCCGTCGGCGTCTTCCAGCTCACCCATATTTCTGGGGTTCATACTGTGCTCGACAACTGCCTCCGAATAGACTTCGAGCATCTTGGCCCTGACCAGTTCCTGGAACATATCCCATGATGACGACATTGTCTTTTTCCCTTTCTAGTGGTCGCACGTGTTGGCGCCGCTTTCCAGATTTCCCTCTAGGTATTTGAGCACCGCCTGCTCCGGGTCGCTCTCGCTGGCGCCGATGACGACACCGATACGGTTTTGCTGGAACAGGCTATGGGCGTGGGAGCCCATGCCGCCGGCGATTACCAGCGAGACCCCCTGCTCAGCCAGCCAGACGGGCAAAAGCCCATCGAACAGGGCGAAGTGCTCGCAGTGGCCGAAGTGAGCCGACAAAGCACCACCAGTTACGGGTAGGGCGTATCTCATTTAGCAACCTCCTCTAAAAATCTTTAGGGGCGGGAGATAGAATCCCACAGCCCCTCTATTTCCCGCGAGACCGCGCCGTCGGCGTATTCCACCACAGGCAGGCCGCGGACGATGGCCTCGGTTACGGCATTATCAAACGGGATTCTGGCCGCCACCCCGATGCCTTGGTCTTTACAGTAGTCTTCGATGCGGCGACTGTTCTCCTCGTTCAAATTATGTTTGTTGATGGCGACGGTGGCGGGCACGCCGAAGTGACGGCAGACGCCCAGCACCCTCTCCAGGTCGTGTATTCCGGAGAGCGTGGGCTCAGCTACCATGAGCGCCAGGCTGGCACCCGAAAGCGAGGAGATAACCGGGCAGCCGATGCCAGGTGGGCCGTCGCTGATAATGCAATCAAAGCCACGCTCTTCGGCGATGCGCCTTGCCTGCTGCCTGACCTGAGCCACCAGCTTGCCCGAGTTCTCCTGGGCGATGCCGAGGCGGGCGTGAACCAGGGGTCCGTATCTGGTTTCGGCGACGAACCAGTGCCCCGACATATTCTCTTTCATAGTTATGGCGTTCGTCGGGCAGATATGCGAGCAGAAGCCGCAGCCTTCGCAGGCTATAGGATCGACCTTATAGTCTCTAATGGCTTCAAAGCGGCATAAGTCCTGACAGAGCCCGCACTCCGTGCACTTTGCCTCGTCGATTTGGGCGAGCTGGCCGCTCCAGAACTCGTTTTCCTCTTTTATCGTGGGCTTGAGCAGCAGATGAAGGTCGGCGGCGTCCACGTCGCAGTCGGCCAGTACCTTGCCCTTGGCCAGAGCCGCCAGCGAGCCGACGATAGAGGTCTTGCCCGTGCCGCCCTTACCGCTTAAGACTACGATCTCTCGCATCCACTGTCTCCTTAATCTTCTGGAAAAGTCCGACGAATTTTTCTTTCCATTCGGGCAAGCCCTCGACCAGCGTTATGCCTCTTGAATAAAGTCGGGCAATCTCGGTGTCCAGGGGTATGGTGAGCAAAATGGGTATATTCTCTTTCCGGCAGTATTCCTCGACGCTGTTATCGCCGACGCCGGCGCGGTTGAGGACGACCCCGCAGGCTATGCCCAGCTGCCGCACCGTCTCCACGGCCAGGACGAGGTCGTTAAGGCCGAAGGGGGTGGGCAGGCAGAAATCGCTGCCCTCGATGGTCTCCACCACCGGGCAGGATGTCCCCGGCGGGCTGTCGATGATAGCGATACCGTCGCTATCAGTATGCTTTTTAAGTTGCCTGATTACGGGCGGCGCCATGGCCTCGCCCACGGTGAGCCTGCCCTGGACGAAATCAATGCCGTCGGCGTTTCCCCACTCCACCACGCCCGTTTGTCTCTGTTCCTCGGAGATTGCCTTCTCCGGGCAGAGATAGCTGCAGGCGCCGCAGCCGCCGAGGACGGCGATGGCGTTGTAGGCGCAGACCTCGGCGCACTTAGCGCAGCGGGTGCACTTGGCCTCGTCTATTTTGGGGACGGGGATAAAAACGGGCTGGCTGCCACTGATATCGGGTTTAAGAAACAAGTGGTCGTTGGGCTCCTCGACATCGCCGTCGAGCAGCTTTACCTTACGGTTATCCTTTAGGGCTAGGGCTAGGCTGGTGGCCACCAGCGTCTTGCCCGTGCCGCCTTTACCGCTGGCGATTGATATTAACATTTAGGCTCTGGTCATCTTGGCCCCGCACTTGGGGCATTTGATATCGTAGCAGGGGACGCCTCTCTGGTGCGGCGCTTTGGCTCCGCAGGCGGGGCAGACGCATTCACCGCTGGGGCCGGCGCCGGGGCGATTGCCCCCCATCCGGCCTCTGCCACCGCCTTTTCCCCCGCCGCCTGTTCCCGGTCCGCTCCCCCAAGGAGGGCCCGTTCCGTCTCCTCTAGGCATAGTTAAACCTCCCCCGTGAACTGGCTGACTTTAAACTTCTCTCCATGCTTAGCGATACTTAACAATGTCCTATTGTATCTGACTGTATCTTTACCTCGTCCCCGTCCTTTAGCTTTGACTCAAGGCCGTGATCTAAAAGCACATAGTTCCGGCCGTTAACAAACACGTCGTAATCCAGTTTTAAGTCGCTGGTTATGGGGCAAATCGGCTCAAAATCGACGTCCGCTTGCTTGTAGCAGGAGCCTATTTCGGCAAGCAATGCTCTCAGCGTATCACCTTTTACATCTATTTCGGCAAACCCTTTCTCCCGAGAACCTGGCCAGGGGGCAAACAGGCCCGGTAGGGATGAGACGGAGCCTCCCGGAGCCAGCTGCCCGTCGTAGTTAACTAGGGCTCTCAATTGCTCGAAATGTGGAACTATGGCTACTCTCATGCTCATCCCCCTTCAACTCTTATCTTTATTTTCCAGCTGTTCAATGCGTTGCTGGATTTCGTTGAGCTGCTGGGCTAGATCCTGCGACTGGGCCTTGAGCCCCTCGATTTCTTGGGTGGGGCTGTGGGGTGCCGAAGCCGTGGGCGGGTTCATACCGAAGCCCATGCCTCGACCCATGCCGCCGCCTCGGCAACGGCCTTTGCCTCCACCCATGCCTCGCCCCATACCGCCGCTCATACTACCTCCGCCCATGCCGAAGTGGTCGGGAACGTTGGGTTGGGGGCTGGCTTTTAGCTTGCCGGCGCGGTAGCTTTCGATGGCGTCTTTTGCACTGCCCGAGGCGCCGGTTATCATCTCGATGCCGGCGGCGGACAATACCTGATGGGCGTTGGGCCCGCAGTTGCCGGTGATAATGGCGTCCACGCCCTTTTGGGCGACCATCTGGGCGGCGGATATTCCCGCCCCACCCGAGGCCATGGCGCTGGCGTTATCAATCGCCTCGAACTCCATCGTTTCGGGGTCGGCGATGATGAAATAGGCGCAGCGCCCGAAGCGCGGGTCGACCCCTTCTTCTCGTCCTCGAGCTGGCGCATCCTAGATTCAATCTGCTCCAGTTGCCCCTTTATCAATTCCGCCTGGCTCTTCAGGTAGTCGAGCTCGGATGCACCGGTGGGGGTTGTAAAGGGGGTGGTTGGGGCAGCGAATTGACCAGCGCCGCTCAGGTAGTAGCCGCAGCGCGGCAGCCCGCCCCTACCTCTGCCCACATAGGGCCAGGGAGGTGAAGAGCCCCGAAAACCGAAGCCCATGCCTCCGCCTCTTCCTGCACCTCTGCCCATTCCGTAATACATATTTACCTCCTTCCGCCATTCATCATGGTTAGCTGGCGGATTCCTTTAATCTGGGGATAGGTCGCCCCCTGGCTGACGCAGTTCAGCGCCAGCTGTGGGTCGGTAACCTTTGTGCCCGATATAGCGTTGATGCCGTGGCCGAAGAGCACCGGGGAGAGGGGGGCGGTGTCGCCGATGATGACCACGTAGGCATCGGGGCGGCACAGCTTTAAAAGCTCCTCGATGGTGTGGTTGGTGAAAGCGGTGCCGGTGATGCCGATTACGTTGGCTTGCGGAACAAGATTCTCAGCTTCGTCCTCGGCGAGGTCGCCCTCACGCGGGTTCTTCTCGATTACCCAGAGTTCGGCCACGGCCTCTCGCAAACGCGGAACAAAGGGGAAGTGACCGACAATAGCCACCTTTTTGCCTTTGCCCCTTTCGGCGATGAGTTGGCCGGCGTTAAGCTCCCGGCACTGTTTTTCGTTGACTTCAAGCAGCGAGTTGATGGCGGCCATGCCGACAGCAGCCTCCAGTATTTTATCTGAGTAAGCCATTCGGACCAGTTCCGGGGAGCTTTTCTCCAGGAGGCACCCTGGATCTCCGACTGACGGCTGCTCTTGCTGGAGGGCATCTCGGGGCAGCGTCGCCGCCAGCCCGCAGTTACGTGTCAGGACGGCGGTGTGGAAGAGACCCATGCGGACGTCTCTCACTTCCGCGTCCGTATCCAACGTCGCCATTAAATCATCGAGGATTTTCATCATCTCTGCGCTTGGCTGCTCGGGTGTGGCCAGTTGCGCCGGCCCCGACCCGCACCCCGCCTGGGGCCAATAGGCCAGAGCGCCATGATTTCGGCCGTGCTGCAGGTGGGGCAAAGCTCCGGCGGCTTCTTTATCATCTTTTCGAAGGGGACTTCCCACTCGTGGCCGTTGTGGCAGCGGAAGCGGCGCACCGACATCTCGTAGTTGCCGCCCTCGATTCTTATTGCCTTGCCGTTGAGTAGGGCATCGGCCATCTTCTGCCGCGCCGAGAGCAATATGCGGGCGAAGGTGCTGCGCGACACTTTCATCTTTTGGGCACACCCGTCCTGCTCCAGGCCCTCTATGTCCTTGAGCCGAATCGCTTCGGCCTCCTCAACGGAGAGGCGTACTTCCTCAAGGTTGGCCAGTGGCACGCCCGCTGGTTTGAAATAGGTCACCTGGGGGATAGAGTCCACCCGTCGCCACATAGGTTGTCTGCCCATAAGCCTTTATCCTGATTTTTAAGTCATAAGCCCATTAAATAGCGATGGTTACTAGTTATTTTGGTCTTATGCTCATAATTATTCTAGTATATTGCTTCTAAGTTGTCAACCGGCTTGAAGATAGATAAGGCCCAGGTAACTTTTTCTACAACGTGCTCTACGAGGCGCATGTGGTGCTAGAGGTGACCAATCATTCAAGCTCAGGGGTAATTTCCTCATCAGATCGGATTCTAGAGGTATTCCTTCGGGGCAATTTCCCGTTCGTTGCCGGAAGCTATAAATGATTGTGGCGGAATACGGTAGCTTAATTTATGGCATTACGATAGATAGAATCTTATAAGACGAATAAATACGATATGAGGAGGTAAAAAGGATGAAACAAAGGGCACCTGCTTTAGCTGATGCCCCTACTTTCCAACGGCTTTGGGACGCTCTTGGCTCAAAGCTAATTGAAGCCGCACAAGAGCATCTGCTTTACACGCAGGGGGTCAGAGGTGTGAGTCCTCTACCGCTCACCAAACCTTCACCAAGAGGCTTGCTACTTCTCGCGGACTCTCTACCCCGCGATAACATTGCTGCCTTAGTCTTTACCCGTCCACTTTGTGCTCGAAGCCCGGTGGATATACGTCGATCAAATCAGCCTTCCACTCCCCGATACCCAAGAGCATGGGTATCATGAAGAAGGGCTTCCGGACATTGGAGAAATATACCGGCAGGTGCACCACATCCTTGGGGACAAAGATGCCAGTCGGTTCGTTAAAGGTGTACTTTTCCGCCTCTTCCCCTTTACCCATCCAGAACTCAACATCCCCTCCCAGGTCGCTGGCGTCCTCGGGGTCAGTGCCTACGAAGAGAAATATCTCGTCGCAGCCGTGCGAGTGCGGGGTATCCTTGGGCATTTGCAGGCCGCCGGCATCGCCCTTTAATTGAGCACCGCAACCAAAGCCGCATCCCGACTTGTATATCAGCAAAAAGCGCAAGTCGATGGGGGATGTGGGGTAGACGGTCTTATCAAAGAACACGGGCGGCCTTATCTTCTTCCTGTAATCGGGATTTACAATCCCTTTTGGCTTTAGCGTGTTAATGTATTTCGCGTATTTAGCCATTCAATCCTTTTCTCCTTTCCTGTAATGTGCCGAGCTCATTACGTTTTTGAGATAATGCTTTTACAATATAAACCGCCTTCTTTAAAGTTACAACGGTCTATTGACCACGACCTAAAGTTCGTTCCCCGCAAAGAGTGGTTTTTGCGCACGCCCACCGCTTATGCTAAAATCACATTGAGGTTAGACTTGGTTGAACTAAAAACCAAAACACGTATAATGCTGGCTGACGACCATCCCCTGCTGCGTCAGGCGTTGAGGAACGTTCTGGAAAAACAGCCCGACTTCGAGGTTATTGCCGAAGCCAGCCATGGCGAAGAGGCGGTCAAACTGGCCACCGAGATGCTCCCCGACATCGTAATTATGGATATAAGTATGCCTATCCTCAACGGGCTGGAGGCAACCAAGCAAATTAAGGCGACTAACCCTTCGATAGCCGTGCTGGTGCTGACCGTCCATAGCGACAGCGAGCACATACTGAGCATACTCCAGGCCGGCGCCGGCGGCTATTTGACCAAAAGCGTATACGGTGACGAAGTCATTCATGCCGTGCGCGCCCTGGTCTCCGGAGAAACGGTGCTTTCCCCCGCCGTTTCGCAACAGATCTTCAAATACGCTTTTCAGCACGGCTCCAAACCCAAGGACCTGGGCATGGGCGATAAGCTTTCCTCCCGGGAGCTGGAGGTACTCCACCTGGCGGCCAAGGGCATATCAAATAAAGATATCGCTCAGAGGCTCGGCTTGAGCCTGCGCACGGTGAAGGGTTACCTGGCTGGCCTTTTCCAGAAACTTAACGTGGCATCACGCACCGAAGCCGTAATCATTTGTTTGAGGAAAGGCATCCTTACCCTCAAAGACCTCGAATAAAACAACTATCGAGGAACGAGTGTTAGGCAGCGCACTGGTTAAAACCAAGGGGAAGTTCTTCAAGAGCCCTCACTTCTGGGCCATTATCGTTATTACCCTGTTTCTGGTATTAATCTATCAGGCCTGGCCCTGGCGGACCTGGAAGTTCGAAGAGGGTTTCTGGCAATGGTTCTCCTGGCTCTCTCCGTTGTACAACCTAGCCATAATTGAGCTGATAAACCGTGTTGTCGGCATCCTCTTCCTGGTGCCAATTATCTATGCGGCCGTTGTTTTCTCTTGGCAGGGTGCCCTGGTCACTTTCTTGCTGGCGCTTATCAGCGTGCTGCCGATAGCGCTGGACGTTTGGTCGACCAGCTCCCTCATAACCAACATGCTCCTGTTGCTAGTACCCCTCTTTGTCGTCTCACTGGTTGCCTTTGAGCTGGCACGGCGGCGTCGGGAAAGGAAGCATTTTGCCGAACGGGAAACGGAGCGCAAGCTATACATCTCGAAAATACTGGAGTCCCAGGAGAACGAAAGGCTGCGCATCGCCCAGGAAATCCACGACGATACCATTCAGACATTGCTGGTCATCGCCAATGCCGCCCAGAACCTGGTTCCTTCGAGCAAGGGTGACATGGCGAAGCTGAAGAAGCGTGCGGAATGGATAAGGGATGCCACACTTCAAGCCATCGAAGAGCTGCGCCGGACGAGTCTCGACCTGAGACCGAGCGTGCTGGACGACCTCGGGCTGGTACCGGCCTTAAGGTGGCTGTTGGACAATATGAGTGAGGGGTCGGATGTAAATACCCGCATCACCATAAAGGGTGCCAGGCGCAAGTTGCCTCCGGAGGCCGAGGTCACCATATTCCGCGTGGTGCAGGAGGCGCTGAACAATATCAAGCGCCATTCAAAGGCCACCGAAGCAGCCGTTAGCTTAGAATTCGAACCCGACCGCCTCAAGATAACAATAGAGGACAATGGCCGAGGGTTTCGTCCGCCCCGAAAACCTAATAGGCTTGCGGCTAGAGGCCAGTTGGGACTAATTGGGATTCGGCAGCGGCTAGACCTTCTTGGCGGAACGCTCAAAATCCGTTCCAAGATTGGGGGCGGAACCTCGCTCTTAATTGAGGCCAAGTGCTAGTTTCTGGGCAATCATTTCAGCTTATCACTTCATCATGCCCGGGAGCCAGATACTCAGGTCGGGGAAGATTATTAGAATAGCTAAGAAAAGCACCAGTACAGCCAGGAAGGGTGCCACGCCACGGATGACCTGAGCAACAGGCATACGAAAAGTCCCGCTCATCAGGAAAAGATTTAAGGCCACGGGTGGCGTGATTAGCGCTATCTCTATGTTAACCACCATCAGCACCCCAAACCACACCGGATTGAAGCCCAGGGCGACAATCAATGGGATAAAGAGGGGCACCGTCACCAACATGATGGCCAGGCCGTCCATAATAAAGCCCAGAACAAGCATAACGAGATTCATGATGATGATTACCATCCAGGGGGATAGCCCTGAAGACGAGATGAAATCGACCAGCTCCTGCGCCAGCCTGGAGCTTCCCACCAGATAGGAAAAGATAGTAGCCGCAATAATCATAAGGCAAACCATGCCCGTAAGCGTTGCCGTCTCCGACATTGCCCTGACTAGATTGCGGAGACGAAAACGATAAAAGGCAACAGCTATAAACAGTATAATTAGAACTCCGATTCCTCCTGCCTCGGTAGCCGTTATCACCCCCATGTAAATTCCGCCCAGTATGCCGAACATAAGGACAACTACAGGCCAGACCTTTCTAAGCGACATCACCCTCGCTGTCCAGCTAACACTGGCCGGACGGGGAGCTAATCCGGGACGTCTCAAGCAGGCTATTACGCAATAAGCCGAAAGCATGCTGGCTAAGATGACGCCGGGTATTACACCAGCTATGAAGAGCTCGCTTATAGACTGCTGGGCCATGATGGCGTAGATAATGAGGGGGATACTGGGTGGAATCAACGGGCCAAGGACACCCCCCGACAAAAGGGCACCAGTGCTAAACTTCCTGTTGTAGCCGAGCCTTTCCATTTGGGGTAGAGCTACTTTGCCCACCGTAAGTATGGTCGTTCCGCTGGCGCCCATGGTAGCGGCCATACCTGCCTCAGCCCAGACAGCGGCCACAGCCAACCCGCCAGGGACGCGCGATAGCCAGTTATTAGCCGCATCGAAAATATTGGCGCCTATTTCGGTTTCAGCGATGATATAGGCCATCAGTATGAAGAGGGGAAGCGGCGTCCAATTTAAGCTGTAAAAAACGGTAAAGGGGGTCAATCCCAGCCTGGCCAGGGCCGGCTCTCCCAAGCCCCAGAGGACACCGATCACAGTGCAAAAACCGAGAGCATAGGCAATGGGTACCCCTATTAGCATCAAGAAAAGCGACCCCGCGACACATATCGCCGTTATGGTCAAGATATCCATGCTAGTCTCTCCGGCAACTGACAAACTCGAACGTGTTCATTCTCGGTTACTTCTTTGCTACCCAATGAGGCAAGGTAACGCAAGATTTGAGCAATAAGCACCAGACAAAGCAAGGCTACGCCAATAGGAATGGCCACCATCATCGGGAAGGTAGGCAAGCCCGTGGTACAGGTGGTCTGCCCGCTCTGCAGGGCGAACCAGGCCGTTTCCCAGGTTTTCCAGACGAGGGGAATACAGAAAACCAGACCCACAACAGGCCCGACGATATTCACTATAACGCCTCGTACCGCCTGGGAGAAATAACGGTCAAATATATCAATCCTGAGGTGCCGGCCCAGCCTCTGGGTGTGGGCTATGCTGAAAACGACACAGGCTAGCATCAAGATATAGCTAATCTCATAGGCGTAGGGGTCGGGGTTTCGGAATATGTACCTCATGGCTACCCCGTAGCCGGTGACAAAGGCCATCAGGACTATCAGCGCTCCGGTAAACAGCCAACAAAGACGGGTGATGCGGTCGAGCTGCGAACCCAAAAATTGTAGTATTCTTTCCAGCCTGTTCATGACCATTTCTTAAAAGACTGGAGGAGCCGCTACAGCTCCTCCAGTCTTTCCTTTAGCGATTATTCACCTTCAAAACTACTTGCCACAGGGAATGAATACCCCACAAAACTGGCTCCCCCCTTCAAGAGTTACGCTTAACTAAGGAAGTTAGTCGTTAGCCTCGTCGAAAGCATCTTGAATCTTCTCAGCATCCCCTGAATCGAGTTGGGCATAGAAATCATCGACGACTGAAGCTGTCGCCTGACGCCATGTTTCCAGCTCTGAAGCGGGCAAGTAATAGATTTCGATGCCGGCGCTCTCACACTCTGCGTACGACGTCACCATAAGATCCTGGAAGGCGGCAAAAATCTTGGCCTCAAACTGGTTAGCTTCGTCAATCATTATTTCCTGGATGTCATTCGGCATGGCCTCGAAAACATCCCGGTTTATGCTTACGGTAACAAATATGCCCGAAACAGGCGCGACAGTAGAATATTTAACAGCGTCATAGGCGTTCATAAGATATATGGCGGCTTCGTTCCACCCCACACCCCCTTCTATCGCTCCTCTCTCCAACGCAGGTACCACATCCATAAAGGGCATAGCTATAGGTGAGCCACCCAAGGCTTCCACAGTAGCCGTCTCCAAGGGACTGGCCGTCTGTATTATTAGACCTTCCCAGTCGGCCAGGGTCTCTATCGGCTCATTCCCAACATAATGGTGAAAGTCCTGCCCCTGGAAAGCCAGCAGGCGCTGGTTGAATTCCTCTTCCATAATGTCGTTATACAGCGAGTCCTTTATAATCTGCGAGAAGGCACTCAGCGCTTCAGGGTCATCAAGCACGAAAGGCAATCCCATGGCCCCGAACCTGGCGTCGCGGCTGGAGGAATATTGCAGGTCGAAGAAAGCCATGTCAACTGCCCCTGTTCTCACCATATCAAGGCTTTCCTCCATGGTACAAAGCTCAGACGCTGGATAAACCACCATTGAATAGTTGCTGCCGGCGGCACGCTCATTGAAATTCGTCGCCCATTCCTCAAGCAGAACCGTGTCAAACGACCCCGGTGGCCGATCCATGGCTACCCTTAGGACCACGGGCTCAGATGGCCCCTCTTCGCCGCAAGATGTGGCGCCCAAGATAGTAAATGACAAGACCAGTAACAGGCTCAAGAAAATAGTTAGTTTTTTCAATTTTCCCTCCTTTATTTGGTTAGTTTTTGGCTACCCGCGGCAAGTATTTATTACGAATTCGCCACACAGATATGATATATGCCCTGTTCTGAAGTTACAACGGCCTATTGACCACGTCCTAAAGTTCGTTTTTTTCGGTCGAAAGATAAGGTAAGATGATTGTAGCGATCTTTTGAGATTGCGGTCTCGGGGTCTGAAAAAGATGGCTCGCTGGGCCACGGAATTATAGTCAGAAAGGACGGTCTGGGGTATATGGAGGATAAGTTTAAACAGCTGGTGAGCGCCGGCGACCCGAAGAACAGAACCAGATGGGCGCGGGAGTGGCAGAAGCAGGGCAAAAAGGTCATCGGAGTCCTGGATAGCTTGGTACCCGAAGAGGTTATTTACGCTGCGGGAATGCTACCCTGGCGGATTCAGGGCAGCTGGCACGAAGATGTTTCCAGGGCGATGACATACCGCCACCCCCAGGGTAACACTTTCCTTAATCATGTCCTGGAGTCGTTCTTGGCGGGTGAACTTGACTTTCTGGACGCTATGGTTTGCAGTAACCGCGACGAAGACTTCAGGCGCTTCCGTGATTACTGGGAGTGGCTGGACAAGAAACACCCGGCCTATATTATTGAAGTCCCGACCAAGGACACCGAGAAAACCCGCCAGAGGTTCACCACCAAGATACGGGACTTTATCGGTTTCCTCGAGGAGATGGGCAAGGTGAAGTTAGATAATAATACGCTGCGTAAGGCCATAGCCATATACGACAAGGGCTATAGCCTGCTCAGAAAAATACACGAGCTGAGAAAGAAGGAAGTGCCGCCTCTATCCGGCAGCGAAGCCTTGGGCATAACCACGGCGGCTATGGTGATGCCCCGCGATGAGTTCAATAAAGAGCTGGAGGAGTTGCTGCCTTACCTGGTACAACGGAAAGCTGAAGTCAGCCACCCCCGGCCTCGCGTGCTGCTGTCCAGCGATATGCTGGACAACCCTGCCTATGTAGAGCTGGTAGAGCAGGCCGGCTGCCTGGTGGCTATGGATGACCTGGACAACGGCAGCCGCTATTTATGGAAGACAACAGACGGCAACAGTCAGGAACCCGCCTATGACCTGGCCAGACGCTATATCCAAAACGGCTCACCCCGTATGTTCGACTGGCGCGGGCAGATAGGGCAGATAGTAAAGTGGGTCAGAGAATACAACATTGATGGGGTGCTGGAGCTGGTCGACATGTTTGACTACCCGCGGAGCTTCCGCCGTCCCTATCTGGAGAAGTGGCTCAAGGAAGAGGGCATCCCCTCGATGAGCTTTGACCGCGATTACTGCCTGGCCAACGTAGGCCAGCTAAAGACGAGAATAGGCGCCTTTCTAGAGATATTGCAGGCTAAAGCCGCCGGCTGAATCTCTAAAGCGCTCTAGAAGTGACTTAAGAGGAGGCTACGATGAACCTGCTGGAGAGACTGATAGCTAGAAATAAGAAACTCCTCAAGGAGATGGAGGCGCACCCCGACCCGACGCAGATGCGCTCTAACCGATTGGCGCTCGAACTGGAGCTTGATGGCTATAGCGAGTTGCTGGAAGCCTGGCGGAAGGGTAAGCCCATCCTGACGCATTTCCCTTCCTCGGGTATGGCCAGAGCCATGGGCGCCCTGCATGCCCTCTACCAGGATATCCTACTCTGTACCCCGGCCCCGGAAGAAGGCTTAAAGCTCTACCAGGTCGCCCGCGACATGGGTATGCCCGATTACATGTGCGACGTTTTCACCCTGCCCGCGGCTGCGGTCAAGACGGGGGAGTTTCCTCCCCCTATTGTGGCTACATCGGGCACCGGTGGTGCCTGCCGCGTCTGGATGTACCACATGAAAGCCTTCGCCCAGTATTTTGCCGAGCAGTCTGGCATACCCGTTTTCGACATAGACACGCCCCACGACTACAGCGAAGAGAGCATAAAATATATGGCCGACCAGCTGGCCGAGCTTATAGAGTTCGTGGAAAAGCACGTGCCGGGCCTTAGATACAACGAGGCAGAGCACGCTAAAATCATAGAAGCCAACCGTACCTGGGTCCAATATTGCCTCAAGGACTGGGAGCTTAAGAAGACTATACCCATGCCGCTGATCAACAAGGAGAACGCCCTGCTGCCCCTTCACTTCGACCCCTCTCTCTACGGCGATCGGGAAAAGGTGCTGGAATTCTGGCGCCAGCGTGTGGAGGATGTCGAAGAGCGGGTAGCCAAGGGCACGGACAGGGAAGAGAAGCTGCGCATTCTCTGGCTGAACCCACTTCCCCTCTATGTGGACATCTTTTCCCTGCTCGACCGCCTGGGAGTTTCCATGCTTACCTGGATACCGCCGCTGGCGGCTTTTAACGGCTGGAGAGCCAACTGGGGGGATGAGAAGGAATTCGGGCGGAAGCTCACGCCGCTCGAGGAAGAAGCCAGGTTCATGTTCGGCGATATCTACGGGTCTCAGGAGTGGGCGGACGAGGTCGTCTGGATGTGTAAAGAGCTGAGCTGCGACGCCATCGTCTATTATCAGCTTGTCGGTTGCTTGCATATCGGCGCCCCCATCAGGATGGTTGCCGACACGGTAAGGGAGAAGTTGGGGTTACCGACCCTGGTGATGCGCGGGCGTCTCTACGACCCGACCAATCTGCCCCCCAACGAAGTCGAATCCACCCTCAAGGCATTTGTCGATGCCGTTCTGGCCCGCAAAGGGTGAGGCTGAAAGAAAGAGAACCTGACCGAAGAATGAGCGTTAGTTAGCTTAGCTAGCCATGGCGATTAATATACTGCTCGGGGAAATTAACAATTAGGGGTCGAAATGGTAATCTTGAAAGCTGCGTTCACATTAAAAGAACAAATGCCAGACGAAGAACAAAAGAAATTGCTTGCCCAGCTGGTTAAAGTATACAACAAGGTTCCTGGGCTAAAACGGAAATATTTTCTGGCAGATCCAAAGACGGGCGAGGCGGGTGGCATTTACGAGTTCGATAACCAAGAGGCCCTAGAGGCATATCTAAAATCGGATGTATGGCGGGATGTTGTTGTGGCCAACGCAAAGGGGGAGCCTAAGGTTGAGACGTTCGTCGTTCTTGCCACAACAGATGCTGGCTTAGTTATCTGATGTCGATATCTTAAAAAAATGCTAGGCGGGCTCTGCTAGGGGAAACTGAGGTACCAGGGGGCTTTTAATCTTTTTCCCCCAACTGGTTTAAATTTTTACCTCCCCCTCCCGCGTGGGTAGCCTCAGCTGTAATCGGGCAAGTGGCATCCCGCCTAGCATTTTACCTTCAAAGAATATGCCACTTCGGCACCCCTAGCCACCAATGGTGGCACTGCGTGGTAACTGGGGTATTCCGCCGGCAACATTTATGGTTTCACCGGTAACGAATGCCGAAAGCTCTGATGCCAAGAATAAGGCGGCTCCGGCGATATCCTCCGGTGTTCCAATTCTCTGCATGGGCACCTCTTTTCGGGCAATCTCGGCAAAATAGGCATCTTTATCCGGTATGTCCTTGGTTACGGGCTCCCAGAATGGCGTGCGGACAGGTCCCGGCAGAATGGCGTTCACCGCGATGTTAAAAGGAGCCAATTCGAAGGCCAGGTTATAGGTTAACCCCAGCACCCCGGCTTTAGCCGAGTGATAATGGACCACGGAAACTGCCGGGTGGACCGCTCCTAAAGAAGAAATATTTACAATCTTACCGTATTTGTTTTTTTTCATGTGGGGTACAACCGCCTGGCAGCATAAAAAGACACTCTTTAGGTTCAGCTTTAAAGACCTGTCCCACTGCTCTTCACTAACCTCATCAAGAGAGCCTTTAGGGTCAGGTACTCCTCCCGCATTATTGACCAGAATATCAATTTTACCGAATTTGCTCATAGCCTTATCCACCATAGCCCTTACCTGGCGGCCAACGGTGACATCACATGATACAAAAGTCCCCTTCCCCCCCTTTTTCGAGACCTCCTCCGCTGTTTTCTTCCCCTCCCTCGCGTCAATATCGGCGATAACGACCGAGCAACCTTCGGCGGCGAATTTGAGGGCTATACCCCTGCCGATCCCTACGGCACCACCGGTGATAATGGCAACTCTATCACTAAGTAACACCTTCTGCCTCCTTAAGAGTGTTTTCCCTACCGATTTGGTCAATTTGTATGTTATACTATCTCACTGCAAAGGTGTTAGACAATGTTAGCGGTTACCGGGGCTAGTGGTCAAGTGGGGGGTGGGCTTGCCGTCAGCGACACCGTCCCCAGGCTGACCGGACACCCGGCGCAGTCACTGGCTGACTACCTAGAAAAACACCCTGAAAGTTATCGGCATCTCCCAAAAAGTGCCTGAGGAGGAAACTATGCCTCGCGGTTATATGGGCAAGATACTAAGAGTAGATTTATCCAAAAATGAGCTTAAGGATGAACCGCTCGATGAGAATCTGGCACGCCAGTTCATCGGCGGTTATGGCATTGGCGCCCGGGTTATCTTCAGTGAGCAGAAGGCTGGCGTCGACCCTTTAGGACCGGATAATATCTTCGGCATTTTAACCGGCCCGTTTACGGGCACCCAGGCCATTTCGGGCACAAGATTCACCGTGGTCGGGAAATCGCCGTTGACCGGGGGCTGGGGTGATGCCAATTGCGGTGGTTATTTCGGCGCTTACCTGAAATTCGCTGGCTATGACGGCCTGTTTTTCACCGGCGTATCAGAGAAGCCGGTCTACCTCTTTATTGATAATGGCCAAGCCGAGCTCAGAGATGCCGCCAATCTCTGGGGTAAGGACAGTTACTATACTGAAGACACGTTGAAATCAGGATTGGGCCGAGATGTGGCCGTGGCCTGCATCGGCCAGTCAGGAGAAAAACTATCCAGAATCGCGGCTATTATCCATGACCGTGGTCATGCCGCGGCCCGCTCGGGCTTGGGCGCCGTTATGGGGGCTAAGAGGCTTAAGGCAGTGGCGGTGAAGGGCAGAATGAAGGTGCCCGTTGCCGATGAAACGAGGACCAAGGAACTGAGAAAAAAGTACCTGGCCGACCTTAGGGGGCCTCTTGAAAAGCTGAGGAAGTACGGGACGACGTTCGTTACTGTTTCCTGCATAGAGAGCGGGGACTCGCCGGTAAAAAACTGGGGAGGGGTAGCCGTGGTTGATTTTCCCGATGCCAAAACCATCGGAGACGAGGCCGTGAGAGCCCACCGGTTGAAGAGGGCTAGCTGCTATCTATGTCCTATTGGGTGTGAAGCGCTTATGAAAGAAGGGACGGGAGAATATAAATATCAGGCGGGTTGCCATAGACCTGAGTATGAGACATCGGCCATGTTTGGCAGCGACTGTCTCAATAAAAACGTTGAATCATTAATTAAGGCCAACGACATCTGTAACCGCTATGGCATTGACACCATCTCTGCCGGGGCCATCATTGCCTTCGCCATGGAATGCTATGATAAAGGGCTCATCACTAAAAAGGACACCGATGGTATCGAAATGAGCTGGGGAAACCATAAGGCCATAGTGGCCATGACGGAAAAGTTGGCCATGAGGGAAGGTTTCGGTGATATATTAGCCGATGGCGTTAAGATAGCCGCCGAGAAAATCGGCCGGGGCGCTGATGAATACGCTATACATGTTCGGGGGCAGGAGGTTCCCGCCCACAACCCCATAGACGGTTATGCTTTAGCCACTACCTATATCACCAATGCCACCCCCGCCCGTCATACTCAAGGCTCTGAGGAACATCATATTGATGGACTATTACCCAAATTCGACAAGCAGTCATTCAGCGGCCGCGCCCAGGTATACAAAAGGGGCAGCAACTTCCAGCACTTCCTGATGTCGGTCGGGTTCTGCCTATTCGTGCACGGCGCCTTACCCCATGTTGATGCTGTCGTCGAGTTTATGCGGGCCGTTACCGGTTGGGACGTAACCATAGACGAACTGGTATTGACCGGGGAGAGAATCGGCAATCTGCGGCAGGCCTTTAACATTCGCGAAGGGATTTATCCCCTGCCGTACCAGATATCGGGCAGACTGCTGGGCAAGCCGCCGCTAAAAGCGGGACCACTGGCTGGGGTTACCGTCGATGAAGAGACCATGATCAGGGAATACCTGGAGGCCATGGGTTGGGACCAGAAAACAGCCCGACCCAGTGATAAAAAATTAAAAGAACTTGGGCTAGAAGATGTGGCCCAGGAACTCCCATAGCCAACTCAAGCATAGCAACCAAAGGAGGTAACATTATTGATGAGTAGCCTTGAGGGTAAGGTCGCCATAGTCACCGGAGCCGCCAGCAAGAGGGGCATGGGGCATGCCATCGCCCTGCGGCTGGCCAGGGAGGGGGCTAACGTGGTCGTTACCGACAAATATGCGGCCCCCCAGAGCCTTTTCCCGGGTGATGAGGGGTGGGGTGGTCTGGAGGCTGAGGTTGCCGAAATAGAAGCCCTGGGCAGGGAAGCCATGGCCCTGGTGTTAGACATAAGCGATAGTAAAGATGTTGATTCGATGGTGAATAAAACCCTGGATAGGTTCGGCAGGATTGATATACTGGTGCACTGTGCCGCCATTCGCGGCCCGGTGGGAAAACCGACCATCGAGCTTTCTGAGAAAGAATGGCGGGATATTCTGGACGTCAATACCACCGGCTCCTTTCTCATTTCGAAAGCGGTGGCCAAGAGCATGATTGCCCGGGGCGAGGGCGGCCGAATTGTGCTTATCGCCTCCATGGCGGGTACGCATGGCGTCGCGGGGAGCGTCGCTTACAGCGTCTCCAAGTATGGGGTCATTAGCCTAGTGAAGACACTGGCTCTGGAGCTAGGGCCGCATAAGATAAACGTTAACGCCATTAATCCCGGTGCCGTCATCACTAACCTGAGGGACGAAGCCTTTGCCAAAATGGCCAAGGAGCAGGGCATCAGCTGGGATGAGGCCAGGGAGAAGGACTACCAGAAGATAGGCTCTCTCATACCGATGGGGCGGCTCGGTAACACTGATGAAGTCGCCGACCTGGCCTATTTCCTGGTTTCTGATATGTCCACCTACATCACCGGAGAGGCCATAGGCATCAGCGGCGGCCTCATCTAAATGCCTCTATCAAGGGCAGTTATATGGACGCGATATTTAAATTCGTAAAAAACTTCACCCGAACAAGGTATCAGGATATCCCCGGCCCGGCGGTAGAGGCGGCCAAGAAGGAAGTCCTGGATAGCCTGGCCACAGCCCTGGGCGGTTCGTCGCAGGCGGGCGTTGGCGAACTGGTGGATATGGTCAAGGAGTGGGGAGGGAGTGAGCAGAGCACCATCATCGCCTACGGGATTAAGTGCCCCGCCCCGAACGCTGCCCAGGTCAACGCTACCATGATACATGCCCTGGACTATGATGACGGTCACCCGGTGGCCCAGGTGCACATCGGCTGTTTGGCCGTGCCCAGCTGTTTTGCCGTGGCCGAGCGAATGGGAGGGATAAGCGGCCGGGAGTTCATCGCGGCTATGGCGCTGGGGGCCGACTTTCTGGCCAGGCTGGGACTGGCCAGCCGCCCGGGGTCTAACATGGTGAAATCCGGCTGGCACCCCACCGCCCTCTACGGCTACCTGGGTGCCGCCGCCATGGCGGGGAGGATAATGGGGCTTGACGAAGAAAGAATGGTTAACGCCATCGGCATTGCCTATCACCAGAGCGCCGGTAACTCTCAGTGTGTTAGTGACGGCGCTCTAACCAAGAGGATGGGGCCGGGAATGGCGGTCAAGGGGGGCATTACCGCTGCCCTCATGGCGGAGAGGGGGATTACCGGGGCCAAGAACGTCCTCGAGGGTGAATACGGCATGTTTTACCAGTACCACGGGGGAGATTATGACGCCAAAATCCTCACGGCGGAGCTGGGTAAGAGGTTTGAAGGAGCCAACATAGGCGATAAACCCTATCCCTGCTGCGGATTTACCCACCCTTTTATTGATGCCGTGCTCTTACTGAAGTCCAAACACGATATCAAGGCCGACCAGGTACAGAGTATTACCGCCTACGGTGGCGAGTCAGCCTACGAAATATGCGGCGTACCCCCCGAGGTAAAGCGCACCCCGCGGAATACTGTCGATGCCCAGTTCAGTGTCCCCTGGGCGGTAGCTACCGCCCTCGTTCGAGGCAGGGTCGGCGTGGCAGACTTCACCGAGGAAGCCATTAAAAGGAAAGACGTCCTTAAAGTTTCCCAAAAGGTCACCAGCGTACTGGAACCGGCGATGAGTCGGCATGGGGTCGGTCCGGGCAGAATAAAAATAGTGATGAAAGACGGCACGGAGTACCTTGAGGAAGTGGAACACTGCCTGGGCAGCATCGAGAGGCCGATGACCTTCGATGACTGTGTGGCCAAGTTCCGGGAGTGTGCTGCCGGCGCTATCAAGCCACTGGGCGATGATAGGGTGGCTATGGTTATCGAAACCATCGGGCGGCTGGAGAGACTAGATGATGCCACCGAAATTATCCGACTAGTCGGATAGGGTGATACTTCCTCTATTTACCTATGTAGCTTAAGGCATTTCTAGCCGCAATCCGGCCGGAATTGACGGCAAAGCCGAGAGTCGTACCCGAAGCGGGCAGGAAGCAGTAACTGTCCCCGTAGAGCCCGCCGGCATCTATCCCGACCGCATAGAGGCCAGGGATAACCTTTTCTTCCGTATCAACCACCTCCATCCGGTGGTTGATCTTGATACCGCCCAGGGTTCCCAGGAAGACGGTATGGCCCTTCACCGCGTAGAATTTCGGCTTCTTTATCGGCCAGAGGTACTTCGGCTCCTTGGCAAAAACCTCATCGCAGCCGTTTTCGCAGAAGCGGTTATATTGGTCAACGGTTGCCTTAAGTACGGATGGCTTCACCTTTATCTGCCGGGCCAGCTCTTCTATAGTGTCGGCAACGGCTATATCCGGGTTCTTTTTTTCTAAGGCTTTCTTCAAGTCTGTATCAAAGTTGGTAAGGCGGGTGCCGGGCAGGTTCTTGTTGGAGGCGCTCCGTTCAATCCCGTGTTAATATGGTGTAGCTGTAGCCCTCTTTCAGCCGGGCGCTGGCGTTACCCCCAAAGGTGTCGTTAAAGGAGACGGATTCATCGCAGAAACGCTCTCCCTGCTGATTGACCCAGAGGAGGGGTTGGAGGCAGGTGCATTCGACGTGTCCCAGCATACGGACTCCCGGCCCCATAGGGCCGACGCGGAAGAAATGCAGGGTGCCCATGCCTTCTTCGGCGGCGCCGACTTCCCAGGCTATGCGGATGCCGTCCCCGTCCTTATCATAGTTGCGGATGGGAATCACATTAACCCCCAGGTCATAACCGGCGTATTTCTTAATCCACTCTTTGTTGTTGGCGTAGCCACCGCTGGCGACGATGACGACCTTGGCCTTGATTGTCTGTGCTTTGCCGTCTTTTCCGGCGATGACGCCGGTGATACGGCCTCCTTCACTTAGTACCTTTTTAACCGGCGTGGCTAACCTGATGTCAACGCCCTTTTCCCGACAACGGCGGGTCAGGGTCTTAATCATGGGCGACCCCATCGCCCCAAACGGCCCTTTCAGGCAATGCAAAGTCCGCCAGCCGTCCGGTATGTTGGTTATCGCCTCGGAGAACTCAACCCCCTGACTCCGCAGCCAGCTGATAGTGGCCGCCGATTCGTCGATAAAAGCCCGCACCAGACGGGCATTGGCCCGCCAGTGGTTATATTCCATTACGTTCTTGAAGGCCTGCGCCCGGGAGTAGTTCATATACATCGGGCGCTGCATTTCGCTCTCGACGGCGAACATGCCCTCAGCGAAATTGGAGCTTCCCCCCATGTGGTTCCTCTTCTCAAAAAGGGCGACCCTGCCGCCTCCTTCGGCTGCGGTCAGGGCGGCCGCCAGCCCGGAAGCCCCACCACCCATCACGACGACGTCGTAATTTCTGCTTTTTACGCTCTCTGCCTTCATTTTGCCTCCTTTATTCCGCTATTTTCCCGACCGGGCAATAGGCCAGGCACTTACCGCAATACCAGGTGGCTCGGTCGGCGGGCAGGATAGCCTCCTGTATCTGCCTGGGGTCTATATTTTGGCGAGCCTTTTCGACATCTTCCCAGGTGGGATTCTCGGGTATGGGTAAGTCCTTGAAACCGAGGGTCTTTTTGAGCAGGCCCTCGGAACCAACACGGCATTTGGCGAAGTCCACGGCCCCGTATTCACAGGTCCGCTCGCCTATGACCACGCTCTTTGATTCCTTTTCACTTATAGCCTTTGTGGGGCAGATTCTTACGCATATGTCACAACTTGTCGGGTCGCATAGCTGCGGCCCCTGATACATGGGGTCGGGCTCAAGTTCAGCCCTGGTTATGACGCTGACAAATCTGAGCCTCGGTCCGCAATCAGGTGTGAGGACGATGCCCAGCCAGCCGAACTCACCAATTCCGGCGGCTACCGCCGCATGCCTGTGGCTGAAAGGAGCGCCCCCAGCGCCGGGGCCGGATGGTAGTGGTGTCGATATATGGCCCTTCTTCTCCAGAAATCTGGCCATTCTGTAGGCGGCGAACTTCAGGTGGAGGTTTGGGGTGAGGGCGTAGCCATGCGTCCCGTAGATGCACTGGGCATGCCTGAGTCCATCCTCGTAGGCCC